>FWPV01008252.1_pt1 | contig 16231 bp, 11 predicted proteins | sample 2228371 | NCBI WGS metagenome assembly FWPV01 (sample SAMEA103939776, study PRJEB20133) | metagenome | reverse complement strand
GCAAAAGTCTGCCGGCTTTATCTCTCAGCTACAACGAAACTATCCAAGCAAAAATATATTGTTAATGAGCTTGGGTTTTTACCACAGCAGACTGTTGTTGAACATTTGTGGAAGCTGCATCGTGCTCAATCTACTGATGTCGAGATACGGCGGGATTATGCCTATTTAAAATGGCGATATACTGAGTGTCCGTTTAATGTGTATCGCTTTTTACACATTGGTTCTGCAGTCCAAGGTGCCTTGGCGCTGGTTGTGTTTCGCATTACACCCGGTAACTCGCTTGAAATAATTGATTTTATCGGGGTCAAAAATACCTCTTCGGTATCAGCGGTGTGTAGCTATTTGCTGAAAAATTATCCTGTTATTTCGGCTGTGCATTGGAATACATCTATTGCATCTTTACGCTCAGGGTTGATCGCCAACGGATTTGTAAAAAAAAGCTACGGCTCTCGTTTTGCTACTTTGTCACCTTATACCCAACAGCAATGGGGTTTGGTGGCGGGTGACTCCGATGGTGATTTTCTGCGTGTCGCTAAAGAGGCGTTCACATCTAACTCTTCTGTGGCTGGTTTACAGCAGCCGGGCTCAACCGCAATTCTGGCGATTAATCTAGTTGGCAGGCCTGTTTATTCTTGTCCGGAAGGATTTATTTATCGGCAGCTTTCCGAGCAGGAGTTTCAAAGCCTGGAACCAACGTGGACACTACTCGTTAATAAATCTGATGCAAACCCTTTGTTTATGGGCTGGCAGTGGATGATGGCTTGGTGGAGTCAATGGGGGCGCCACGTGAAATTAGAGCTGAATCTGATCCTGATTTTTGATAAGGATTCTTTAGTTGGAATACTTCCGTTATACCGTGTTAAAAAAAATCTTATGATGCAGTATCAGTTTATTGGTAATGCTTGGGCGCTTGCCCCTACGGTGCGATCAGAATATATAACGCCAATCTTTGATCGACAAAAGGCGGCATTACTTTATAAAAGTTTGGCCTGTTTTATTCTAACGCGCGCACCAAATTCCACGTTTCTGTTTCCAGATACCACAGGTAATCCTATAGCGGGTGTCAAATTCTGGCAGCATCGTATTGATGCCGGTTACAAAGTCGATGTTACTGGTAGTTTTAATAATTATGTGGACTCACTTGGGCGAATGACACGGCTAAAAGCGTTCAATCGGCGCGCCTATCTTTTGGAGCATTACTCTGCGGTAGAGTTTGTTGCGTTGGATCAATCGGCCAAACAATTAGAAGAATTTTTTACTAACTTAAATTCTTTTCATCTTTTACGCTGGGGTAAGCCTTGCTTTTCTCCGCGTGCTGTCGAGTTTCACAAGCAATTATTATCTTCGAAAAATATCAAAGGCTTGCTTTCTTATCTGACAGTGAATAACCGCATAGTATCGGCGTCCTATAATATTCAAGTCGCGGATGTTATCTACAATATTCAGTCAGGATATCTGGAAGAGTTTGATAAAAAGATCTCGCTAGGCACTTTGCACATGGGGTGGATAATTGAGTCGGCTTTTGGAAGCCCTGATGTTAATTATTTTGATTTTTTAGCCGGTTTTGGTCGTGCAGAGGACTATAAACGACACTATCGCGGAACTGCGGTTGATTTTTTCACGCGACAATATTTTTCATCCAGCATAGTTGCAGCTGCTCATATTTCATATTTTGTTATGAAATCCAGACTCAGAAAACTGATTGTTAAATTGAGGCAGTTTATTGGAGGGCATCGTGAACTTTGAAATCTATTATTCGCGCGCTGGCTTTGGACTTTCAAAAGATGCCAGGATTTTAAGTGAAGCGCTGGCTTTTTTGGGCCATGACGTGGTGGTGAAGGAGCTTCCTAAAGCCGGTGAGGGCTTTGGCGGGAAATTTAATGAGAGGCTACAAACGCTATTTATGCTTTTCAGCATGTTGTTTTTTTATAGAAAGCTACAGCGAATCTTTCTAGGAAAGCCTACAGTTGTTGCGATTCACTTGGAAAAAATATTTTACTGGAAGTTATTTTTACATCGACATCATGTATTGATACCAAATCAGGAGTGGTTTAATCCAAAGCAGTTTTCCTTGCTATCCTTTGTCGATGGCATATGGGCAAAAACTTCTTTTGCTGTAGGTATATTTGCTGAATTTAAGTCCAATATTTGTAGGATCGGCTTTAGTTCAAGTGTTGAACCGATTTCTACATCAGCAAAAACCAGGGACTATTTTTTTTCCAGAGTGGGGATGAGTAGATTTCGTGGTGCCGAGGTGCTGGTAAATCTTTGGCGTTCTCATCCTGAGTGGCCTTTATTAAAACTTGTTATCGATAACTCATGCCGGCCATTGAATCCTCCTCACAATGTTGAATATCTCGACATTTTTTTGAATTATGAAGATTATATTGCTTGTTCCAGTGCGGCGCTTTTTCACATATACGCTACCGAAACCGAAGGGTTCGGGCATTCTATTGTCGAGGCGATGGGGAGTGGTGCCGTAGTGCTGGTAACTGATGCGCCGCCAATGAATGAAATTGCGAATTCAACTGGTGCGCTGATGGTTGGCTCCTTTTATAAAGGGCAGAAATGGTTTTCTCCGAGATTTTCTGTCCTGCCTGCTGAGCTTGAGGCTGCTGTAAATAAGGCCTTGCAAATGAGCGGAGAAGAAACACAAAAAATTGTAGATAATGCCATGCTGCGGCCAAATATTTTAAAACAAGATTTCTATTCCAGTTTGGCTTCTGCCATACAAAAACTTTAATCGCTGCGTTTTTTGGCGGCACACTTGCTTACGGATGATATTATGCTCGTTACTATTATTACACCTACCTATAATCGCGAAGCCTTCCTCCCAGCTGCAATAGAAAGCGTACTTGCACAAACCTATAAAAATTTTGAATTTATTATTGTTGATGATGGTTCAGAAGATAACAGCCGTAAACTGATTGAATCTTATGCAGAGAAAGATTCCAGGATCAAATATTTATATCAGGAAAACCAGCGGCAAAGTGTTGCGCGTAATTATGCTCTGTCTGTTGCTAACGGCGATTTTATTTGTTTTCTGGATTCAGATAATTATTGGCCCAATGATAAATTGGAGAAATCGCTAAAGGCGTTTGCTGATCATCCTGAAGCAGATATTGTATACGGAGATTGCATAACTATTGATGAGCAGGGGGCTGAGTTGCATCGCAATAATATGCGTCGCTATTCGGGTCGTATAGCCGGGCTGCTATTGAAAGATAACTTTATCAGCATGAATACCACTATGACTCGTCGCAAATGTTTCGATGAGATGGGAGGTATGAGCGGTAAACGCAGAGTGGCTGATGATTATGATCTTTGGTTAAAGTTTTCTGCGCGCTACAGGTTTCAATATATTCCCGAGTTTCTGGCTTATTATCGGGTGATGGAAAATCAAATTTCCAGCAATAAAAAACTACGTTTTGAAACTAATGAAAGCATCATTCAGGATTTTCTCGCTGCCTATCCGCATGCAGTAACAGCGCAGGAGAAAAAGGTGGGGTTATGTGCTTTTTACACTCGAAAGGCCAGGCACTATGCGGCCACTGATAAGCGTGAGTCATATGCCTCTATACGTAAGGCTCTTGCTGTTAGCCCGTTTAATTTTGGTGTTTGGCGCGCTCTGGTTAAGATATTGATTTCCTGAATTGCGGACATAAAAAAGCCCGGCATTGCCGGGCTTTTTTATGTGGAACTTAATTAAGCTTTCAAACGACGAGCGCCGAACAAGCCCAGTAAACCCATGCTCATCAAGAGCAGAGTAGTTGGCTCTGGAACGTCAGTAACACGAACGCCAATCAACAGGTCGTCATGGTTGTCGTCATCGCCAGCATGAGGGCCGGTATCATCCAAAAACAAAATGGCATCATAATTTCCAGCGTGAGCAGCTTTTGCGTTGGGGCCTTGGCCGCTGAAATAAGCATTGAGGGCTACAGCAAAAGAGTAAACGCGGTTATTAGTACCAAGCGTTGAGCCTTGGGCGTTGGTAACGCTCAAATTGTGGCCTGGCAGTACGGAAGTTGGGGGAACAACAGTGGTAAACAAGAAATCAAACAGGGCGTCTTTTTCTACATAAGTAGTAATAGTGCCTTTGTTGGTCTTGTTAAGGCCTGCTTCCGCGTCGCCCGGGACAGAGAAAATATTTTCCCAATTGGACTCCTGACCGAGGAAGTAATAGGTTACTGCCAATTTAGCATTCGCTTTCAAGCTACCAGCAATGGTGTAGCTGTTTGGCGTCACATAACCAGGGGCAGTAAAGTTGTTGTTTGAAAATGCAGGGATGTTGGGAGCATAAGAAGAGCTGCCGCTGTCCACTACAGAGATAAGTCCAGCGCTTGCACTAATTGAGCTGAGCGCGAGTACCGCTGCTGCTGCCAGTTTGATGAGTTTCATATGTTTCGTCCTTTAATGTGTTGCAATGAGTGATTTAAAAATAGCCTAAGCTCCAGTTATGTAAGCATTATTCGGGCCATTTTTATAAATAATATAAAAAACAGTGAGTTATGTGTTTTTTTGATGGTTTGCGAGGCTCTGGCCTGTAAATTTTCCCGACTGCTTGAGGCTCAGGTTTTCTGGTTTTTAATCGGCATGCTCGCTAGCCTTTCCAATCTGCTAAACAGGCTTTGCATACATTCTGTAAATATTCTTGAACCACCCGGCTCCAAGTAGCGAAACACCAGATAGGAGAGACACAACATCATGGCCGTGGTTATTACCATTGCTAGGCCTGATGGTACAACGTTGCTCAGCTCATCGATGATCAATTTCCCGGAATGATTGTGTAATAAGTAGAGTGGATAAGTTATTCCACCGAGTGTCGAGTATACGGCTAGAGGTTTCAAGGCGACTTTTTCCAGCGCAATCAACAGGAATATGACGTGGAAGAAAATGACTATGAGACCAGCGATCAGGCCTTGCTCTATGTCGCTGTTTGGCAGGAAGCCTGGTGCCTGATTAAAGCTCTGCACTATGCAAAGCAAGCTGGAGATCGCCAGGGTCAGGTTGGTGATTGCCGTATGTTTTTTGTCCCAGATTAAATAAAGGCAGACGCCGGAAATAAAATAACAAGAATAACCTGGGTTTATAAACCAACCCATTTTGGAGGGTTGCCCCAACGTCAGGTTGCTCAAGGTGAGAATCAACCAAAGTGGCAGCCAAATATTATAGCGATGGAAACTTTTTAACAGCATCAGCAAAAAAATACAGGCGTAAAATTTCAGTTCTACCTGTAGCGTCCAATAAACCCCATCTATATTTTTTACGCCCAGGTAATCATTCAGCATGGTGAGGTTAATCAAGATATCGCTGATTGAGGGTGGTGAATCACTTAGTGCGTAACTAATACCCGCAGTAAATAACACGCCGATCCAGAAGGCAGGGTAGAGGCGTGCTCCGCGTGATATGAGAAAAGTGACAGGACTGCGTCTTTCTGCTGAAGCTGCAATGACGAAACCACTGATCATAAAAAATAGGGGTACCCCGAGATACCCGTATTGGGCGATGGCTGCTAATGCCGGGTAAGAGGGGTTGGGTTCTGCAAGGTAGTGATAAAACAGCGCATGTAATCTCATAGTGGTTCCTTGAGTTATTGAGGCGCTGATTATCTATTATGTTGAACTGGGTCTACCAGTTGCGTTTTTATTTGGGGGTCAGTTGCACAAACCGGCTGTAGAGGCCATTGGTGTCAAATGCGGCGATCAAGACTATTGTGTTGCTGGTGAAGTCCGGACGAGCTAACTGGGTTGTGGTGTTGCTATTAATTATCTCGCTGATATAACTGCTGCTATTAGCCGGTTTGTAGCGGATCTCGTAACCACTGATTTCGTCCAGCTCTAGATAGGTCCCATTTTCACGCTGCGAAGGGATGGTCCAGGTTACCCGTAAATTTCCATTCATCGCAATTGAGCTGCTGCTTGCGGATGATGGCGCGCCACTGGAAGTTTGGGAGCTACTTGATGCGCTGGTTGTTGCAAGCGAGCTGCTCAAGCCGCTGGAGGATTGTGTACTGCTTTTGGCTGAGCTTGTGGCACTTCCGGCAGCAGCGGTTTTTACGATAAGTGAATTGGAAAAATTTGATCTATGGCCGGCTATATCAATGGCTCTGACGGTGTAGGTGTAGTAGGTATTGGCCTTGAGATTGGTATCTTCAAATTCCAGATTGCTGGCGTTAGTTGTACTGATTGCGATGCCATCGCGACGAATTTCATAGCGGGAAAGCCCCACGTCATCCGTTGAGGCATCCCAACTTAGCAGTGCATTTTGGGCAGTAACTGCTAACAAACGCAGCGCTCTGGGCGCGCTGGGAGGCATGTCTGCGGCGTTCGAGTCATCCACTGGGAACTCAGTATCATCAGGAAATTCACTGTTGGGGCTACTGCTAATAGCAGTTACCGATGACATGGCAGTGCTTGATCGAATCGAGGAGGCTGCACGACTGGACGACGATTTGCTGGTGCTTGATGGCGACGTAGAGGCTGAAGTTGTGACAATCGGTGTCGAGCTTGCAGCAGCGATGGGTTGGCTGCTGGCGGAGCCTTGTGCCTCGGTTCCACCGCCGCCACAGGCGCCCAATAGAAGGCTGAGAGATATTGCGAGTAAACTCCGGCTTAATCGACGTGTTACGTAGCCAAACATCATTCTAATTTCCAAAAATATCCTGGATATGGGCGTATGATTCAGGTAACTGATCATGCGGTATGTAATGCATTAGATTTAGCAGTAAGCAGTGGGACGTCACTGCTTTTGCTGCATATTTTTTTCATTAAGCGAAACGGTTGGGGCATTTTGTGATAACTGGCTCGTTATAGTGAGTTTTTTTATATGTCCAATTGTTATATCTGTTTTGTGAGTAACGCGACTCATTCACTGCTTGCATCGGTTTCATCTAATTGACTACTGGGAACGACATTCATGTCATATTTTTTGATGAGGTCGTAGAAGGTTGGACGAGTGATACCCAGCAGTTTGGCAGCGGCGGAGATGTTGTTATCGGTCATGCTCAGGGCGCGCAATATAGCGCCGCGTTCAGCCTCTTGGCGAACGTGGCGGAGGTTGAGCGACAGCTCTCCGGCCTCGGCAAGGCCCAGATCTTCCCGGGTGATGTATTTGCCATCAGCCATGATAACTGCGCGTTTGACCTTGTTTTCCATCTCGCGGATATTGCCAGGCCAATTGTAATTCTCAATAGCTGCTATGGCATCGGGGGTGAAGCCAGTAACGTTTTGGCCGTGCTCTTTGGCAAATTTGAGTTTGAAGTGGCGAGCCAGCAGCACTTTGTCACCCAGGCGATTGCGCAGCGGTGGAATATTTACCGTCATTTCGCAAATACGATAGAAGAGGTCTTCGCGGAAGCTACCTTCCCTGACCATAGCTTCCAGATCTTTGTTCGTGGCGCAGATTACGCGTACATCCACCGGGATTTCGGCGCGGCCGCCAACTCGTTCAATAACTCTTTCTTGTAAAAAGCGCAGCAACTTAGCCTGCAGGTTGAGTGGCATATCGCCAATTTCGTCGAGAAACAGGGTGCCTTCGTTAGCGGTTTCTACTTTGCCAAGGGTGGTTTTGTTGGCGCCGGTGAATGCACCTTTTTCGTAGCCAAACAGCTCACTTTCAATCAGGTTTTCCGGAACGGCAGCGCAGTTGATTGCCACAAAGCGTTTGTTTTTGCGTGGGCTGAGTTGATGGATTGAGCGCGCCAAGACCTCTTTACCTGTACCGCTTTCACCCAGGAGGGTACAGGTCACGGTAGTGGGCGAGATCTTTTCCAGCTGACGGCAGATTTTGAGCAATTGCGGATCGTTGGTAATCAAACCTTCCAGTGGCTCTTGCTGGGATAGGCTCAGGCGGCGGTTGTAGTCTTCCAATTCAAAAATGTGGAAGGCGCGCTGCACGATTAAATCCAAAGTGTTTGGGTCGACCGGCTTTTGATAGAAGTCATAGGCCCCCATAGCGACCGCGCGCAGGGCATTGTCGCGGTCGGTTTTGCCGGTCATGACAATAATTTTGGTATTGGGGGAGATGCGCAATATGTCCTGGATACACTTAAACCCCTCATCCACACCGTCTTCATCGGGCGGCAGGCCAAGGTCTTGGATCACTACTGAGGCTTCATGCAGGCGTATCGCGGCTATAGCGTCCTGACGGTTGTCGGCCACGACAGTTTCATATTGATCAAAGTGCCAACGCAGCTGGCTTTGCAGCCCAGCGTCGTCTTCTACTATCAGCAGAATAGGTTTGGAGGCAGCTGTTTTGCTCATGCGGTCCGATTAATCCTTGTTCAGAGGGAGGGTGATGGTGATGGTGGTGCCTTCGCCCGGTTCGCTGGCGACATTCAAGGTGCCGCTCAGTTCGCTGATGTACTCGCGCGAGAGGTAAACCCCAATCCCCATACCTTTGCCGGATTTGGTCGTTTCAAATGGTTTGAATAAACGATTGTGGATGAAATCCCAATCCATGCCTGAGCCGTTGTCTTCGATGATCACCGTGGCCCAGTCGTTGTTGACTCGCAGTGTAACATGAACCCGGCCATCGTCCGGTGTGGCTTCCAGCGCATTTTTGATGAAGTTAGTGATGGTCATTACCAACCGTACCTGGTCGGCATTAATAGTGCGTTCGGTATTTTCGATATCGCTACTGAGTTTGCTGCAGTTGCGCTGGCATTCGCTAACTGCCTGTTGCACGACTTCAAGAATAGATAGGCGCTTAACCAGATCCGATTCATCGCGGCGCAACTTTTTCAGCAGGTTGTTCATGCGATCAACCGAGTTGCTGATGGTTTTGATGGCATCCTCAAAAAACGCGGGGTTGCCTTTGTGTTTTTCCGCATTGCGCACCACCAATGCTTGCTGGGCAATAAGGTTGTTCAGGTCGTGAATGATAAAGGCAACCAGTTTGTTGTAAGTGTCGAACTGCCGCCCCTCCACCAATTGTTCGGCCTGCTGGTGGCGCTTGAGGTAGCTGCCAATCTGCCGGCCCATGGTTTTTAGCAGGTCCAAATCTTCCCAGGTCAGGCTTTGATCGCCGGCTGGTTTGGTCAGCGCCATAAAACCTACCAACTCCTGTCCCACTATCAATGGAAATAACAGCCATAGGTCGGGGATGTTATGCGCCCAGTGAGGCAGTAATTCGTTGTGCTGACTGAGTGCTTTGTTGTCGCCGCTGTCGGGGATAAATACCCATTCGGCGTCAATAAATGCCCGGCAGAAAGGGCTGTCGACCGGTTCCTCCTGCAGGGTTACATAGTTGGGCAGATTGGTGCGGTAGACAGGCTCATAGAAGCCCTGTTTACGCAGCCAGATGACCCCGCCAGGCGCTTTGGTGGTGGAGGCGACAGCATAAAATGCGCGCTGGTTTACCTCGGCAGCATCCACCGGTTGCGCCAGATAATTGATCAGCCGCAACCATTCGTTGCGATAGTCGTATTTGTAGCGAAATAGGTGTTTGTTGATCAGCACCGAGAGTTTCATGCGGATGCGACTGGAGATAAATACGGTCGCAATCAATAACACTGCGCCTACTAATAACAAGCTATAGAAAACTGTTCCCCAGTTGCCGCCGTATAAACGGACATAGTAACCACCCAATGAAAGTACGGTGATTAAAATACCGACACCCACCAGAGACGTGGTGTAAAAGGCGATAGGGCGGGATAAGTTGAAGTTGGCTGGACGGTCACTGCGCTGCAGCAGCAGTATTCCACCCAGTGCCATAAATAGGCAGGTGGCAATGGAGACTGCCGCGCGCGATTGCCAAAGCATTGGGTCCAGTCCCTTGAAAATCAGGGCGTGGGTAAAAAGGTAGATATCGTAGAGGAAAATAGCCGCGAGGTTCATGCACAGGAGTTTGATCTGGCGGTCATTCTCCGCTGCAAATCGATAGAGCTGCTCCACACTGACCAGCGCGATAACTGCCAGACCCAAGGCAAACCAGATGGAGAGTCCTGCTTGGTTTAGATCCGGTATAAATAGCATCACCAGTGCCAGGGCGGTAATGGGCCAGCCGCCACTGAACAGGAGTTGCAGGCTGGCGGGCAGCTGGCGGCGATTACTGTTGTGTTTTAAGCACAGCCAAATACAAAAGACCCAAGCGTTAAAGTGCAGGTATTCAAAGGTAATCAGTAGATAAAGTGGAATGTCGTAACCGGCAAAGGACAGCGCAATCACGCCCAAATGCGCGGTATGCAGGGCGGCTGCCCAGAGGAAAATCCAGGTTTTTTGCCCGCGCAACAGCTGGAACAGGTAAGTGGCGGTGAGCAGCGAGGCCACGACAGCAGCGCTGAAGTAGGCGACAAAGGTGACGCTGTTATATTCCATCTCCGGGGCGATCCTGTATTGGCTATAAATCTTGGCAATAAGCATAACAGCTGCGATTGCCGGATAGAATGTGCACCCGGCAGCGCATCTGAATACTGCCATCGCCTGTGTGGGTATTTGCAGCTATAATGCGCGCCGACGACATCCAGCCCCAAGCCTGTGTAGATTCAGGCGCCTTGGGCAAACTTTCAGGGCCAAGCTGAGAAACATCAGCCGCCTTTACACCCCATGAGGAAAATACCGTGATCCAGATGAAAAAGTTGTTCGGCGTTCTGTTTGTTTCGGGTTTGGTGGCACTGTCTGCCGTAGCTCACAGTGATGAGGAAATTAAAGCGCGCATTGCACCTGTTGGTAGCAGCTGTATGTCGGGTGACGAATGTGCTGCAGCACCAGCACCCGCCGTTGCCGCCGGTCCAAAATCCGGCAAGGATGTATACGGTAGCTTCTGTACCACCTGTCACGGCGCAGGCGTAATGGGCGCGCCCAAGCTCGGTGATGCTGCTGATTGGACAGCGCGCGCCGGTAAAGGTCTGGAAACCCTTTACACCCACGCGATCAATGGTTTTAACGCTATGCCAGCCAAAGGCATGTGCGCAGCCTGTTCTGATGATGAGATCAAGGGCGCCGTGGATTACATGGTCGAAAACAGCAAATAAGCTGATGCGCCGCCAGAACGAAAAACCCCCGCCGTTGTTGCAATGGCGGGGGTTTTGTTTTTTTGGGCACCGGCTGCCTGAGAAGGGCAGCCGGGTCGCTGGTTTAGAAGTTAGCCTTCAGAATCAGCGCCGCGCGGCGGTCGTTTACAAACCATGAGCGGCCAGCCTCAGCACCTTTGCCATCGAGGATCATGATGGTCTTGGTCTGGGTGTTGGCGATATTGGTCAGCTGCAAACCGACGGTGACATTTTCATTCACATTGTAAAACGCCGAGCCATCCAGAAAGCCTGAATCATCGTTCCACAGCGGGTATTTACTGATCACATCGCGGGTGGTCAACAGGTACTTGGAGCGCCAGTTGTAGGCTAAGCGCAGCGACCAGTCGTTTTTGTCATACATAGCGACAATATTGAAGGTGTCGCGCGATTGGCCTTGCAGTGGAACCTCGTCAAACTCGACCCGTGCTCCAGTATCGGTTGCGCTGCCGGCAAAACCATCGGCACTGCTATCGCCGCTGTTGGGTACACCGCTGGCGTCGATGTAGGTGTAGTTCATCTGTAAACCCAAGCCATCCCAAGGGGCGGGCAGCATGTCGTAGAACTGCTGATAAGCCAGCTCAAAGCCCTGCATACTGCCATCGCCGCCGTTGCGTGTACCTTCCACTTCTGCTGTTTGGGTAACACCGGTCACCGGGTTAGTGAAATCCCGCGCGAAGCTGCCGTACACAAAGAAGTTGCTCAAATCTTTGTAGAAGAGCGTGGTGGTGAGTGAGCCAACCCGTGCAAAGTACCATTCCAGCGAGGCGTCAAACTGGGTGGATTCCATGGGCTTGAGGCCGGGGTTGCCTGAATCGCCGCGCCAGCCGGAAACGCTGGCACCCAAAATTCCGCTACCGCCGGCACCGGGGTTGGCTGGGTCGATTTCCGGTTGTACCACAGTGAGTGACAATTGGCTGAGGTTAGCCTGGTTTTTCACTGCCTCCATATCCGGCAGGGCGATGGCCTTGGCGACCGCAAAGCGGGAGATAAGGTCGTCGGTCAGCTCCAGCTTGAGGTTGAAACTCGGCAGGCTGGCGGAGTAGGTGGAATTGGCGTTTTGCACTGTGAAAGCATTGTTGCCAAAACCGCGTTCGTTATCGCTGAGGAAATTCTTGGGGTCAGTTGTCCAGCGCGACTCGGGCATGGCCATAAGTGCCGCACGTGCAGCGGACAAATCGGCGTAGCCGCCTTGGTCAAATAGCGCCTGGCTGGCTTGGTTTGTCCACGCATCTACGGCGCCAGGTGTTAATGGCAGGGTGATACCGGCGGGCACCGCAAAATCCGGCACCAAATCCGGGTATTGCACCGAACCAAGCGCATCGCGTTCCAGACGGACATAACGCAAGCCCAGATTACCGCTGAAGCGCAGGGCATAGTCGTCCGAGCCGAAATCCACCTTCACATAGGCGGCGTTGTTGGTTTCGGTAGTGACAAATATCTCTGATGGCGTGAAATAGCTATCGGTGCCTGCGCGTTTATTGGCGGGCACAAAAGAGCCTGCATCCGCGAGCAGCTCACGGCCATTAATGACCTCGTGGACCAGCGACGGTGAGGCGTGCAACATGTTGTTTCCGGGAATGGTCAATGCTTCGCCGCGATGGAAATCGCTCCAGTCCACCGAACTGTAAGACTGGTCGGCGACCTTCTCCAAATCCGCCCAATAAATGTCTGATTGCCAGCGCGGCCCCAGGGCACCCCAGTTGTAAACAGAGTAGCGCACGGTTTGCTCGCGTTCGGCATGGCGCAGGCCGCCCGAAATCGCGGTGACCAGCCCATCGTCCAGGCTGTGTTTTACGTCGATGCGACTGGCCAGTGAGTCACCTTCGGAGCGCTCGTAGTGGTCCATCGCCGACTGCCAGAAATAGGAGGTCGGGTCCTGGAAGTAATTCGCATCACCCGCCGGGTCAACGGAGAAGCCGGGGAAGCCGCTGCTGTAGAGCTCCGGGTTCTGGGTGCGGAAACCGTTCCAGGGCTCAATCAGTGTCAGCGAGGGAGTTTTGCCACGGGTGCTGTAGTCCTGCATCGCATGGGTAGCGAGCATAATAGTGACATCATCGTCCTGGGTCTCTGCGTCTATGTATTGCAGGTCGAGGGTGTATTCCCAGTTGTCGTTGGGGGTGAATTTCAGGTTGAAGGCGTAATCGTCCACCAGCGTGCGGGTACTTTTAACGCGGGTATCGGTGGAGAAAATGTGGCCCCACTGGGGGATGTTGACCGGAGCATCGCCCCAGGCGCGCGGGATGCGATTGGTATGGCCATCAGCGGAACGCCAGCCGTCAGAGTCTACCAGCGTACCGGCGGTGAAAATGCCCTCGTCAGTAAATTCAAACTGGGTGCCTTCGAGTGCACGGGTGCGACGAATGTCTTGCTCGGCATCTTCGTCGTAGTAGCCACCTTGATATTTGATGGCATATTCGGTCCAGGTCAGGGTGGCGTCGGAGCGCATGAATTGCAGGCTGCTAACCAGCGTATTGTCTGGGTTTTGCCATTGCAGGGCAGCGGCGTAACCCTGACGGTCGCGCTCGTCGGTTTTCATCAGCGCGTTGGAACCGTTGGGCATCCACACCTTGCCATCACCTTGGCCTACAAAACGCTCGGCACCGGCCAGTACGGCAGCATCGTATTGCACGTAAGCATCACTCTGGATGCCGTTGGACATGCCGGTCAGCGAGGAATCGGCGATGTTCAACAGCGCCCCAAACTCACCCGCACTGGTGTCCCAGCGGTCGCTGTAAAGCGCCGACAGGGTGGGAGTCCACTTTTCCGCCATATCGCCGTAGGAGTAGTCGGCTGAAACAGCCGCCACGCGGCCGTCAGAGTCAAACGGCTTGCGGGTGCGCAGGCTAACAGTACCGCCAATGCCGCCCTCAATCATGTCGGCAGTCTGGTTTTTGTAGATATCTACCCCACCCATCAGCTCCGGTGGAACGTCCTGGAAGCTGAGGCCGCGGCCGGAGTTGGCGGTAAAGGAATCGCGCCCGTTAAATTCGGAGCGGGTGGCGTTCATGCCGCGAATCACCGCTGCTGAACCTTCCACGCTGAAGTGATCAGGGTCGTTGGCTGAGGCAAAGCGCTCGATGGATACGCCGGGCACCCGCTGCATGGCTTCCAGCACACTGCGATCAGGCAGCGAGCCTATGTCGTTGGCGGAGATGGAATCTACCACCGTACTGGCGTTGCGTTTGATGTCTTGCGCATTTTGCAGGTTGGCGCGAACACCAGTGACTACCACTTCTTCCAGATTCTCGTTGGTATCCGTTTGGGCAATTACCGGAGCGGTGATGGCCATAATACAAAGCGCTAACACTGAGCGCCGGAACAGGGGATTGCGCGTGGAGTCATGACCTTGCAGTAAATTTTGGGGAAGCATAGCTAACCTCTCGTTGTCGTTATTAGGCAAATCGGATTAGGGTCACCCCGTCGGGAGGGAGACACGCTGCCATGCTCGGCTTATCTGTGGCTGGTGTCGCACCAGTTTGCCCAGTTAACGCAAACTGGTGATCCGGTGTGGCACAGTGGGACTTGCGCGCTGGGTGTGGTGCGAGGAGAGACTGCGGTGCGCGGGTTCTGGCGGTGATACCAGTTTGCGCATCGGCTAAACTGGGGAGCTAAAACCCCCAGCATGGTGGCTAGTCGAAGAGGTTGAGCAGGTTGGCGAGTGTCTCCTCGCCCTTGGCCAGATTTTTCTCCGGGCTCTGTTCGCCAAAACCCTCCCACTCCACATCGTCAGCGGGTAGCTCTTCCAAAAACCGGCTGGGGGTGGTTTCGCTCATTTCGCCAAACTGTTTGCGTTTGCCGGCGAGTGTCATGGTGAGGGTGCGCTGGGCGCGGGTGATGCCCACGTAGGTCAGGCGGCGCTCTTCTTCAATATTGTTGTCTTCAATGCTGTTGCGATGGGGCAGTAGTTCTTCCTCCATGCCCACCATGAATACGTGAGGGAACTCCAAGCCTTTGGAGGCGTGCAGGGTCATGAGTTGCACCTGATCGCTCATGTCCTCCTCTTCCTGGCGCTCCATCATATCGCGCAGGATCAGTTTGGCCACGGCATCCTCAATGCGCGACTCCTCGCCCTCGTCATCATCGCTGCTGTTTTTGTCGATGGTTTTTTGCAGCGACTCGACCAGATAAAACACATTCTCCATGCGTTTTTCGGCGGCCTTGCTGCTCGCCGAGTTCTGGTGCAGCCAACCTTCGTAGTCTATGTCGCTGAGCAGTTCGCGGATCGCATCCACCGGGCGGTCGCCAGCACAATTGCGCGTGACTTGTTTGATCCAGTGCGCAAATCGTTGTAGTCGTTCCAGATTTTTCTCGGGAATGCGACTTTGTAAGCCCAGCTCATCCAGCGCCGCAAATAAACTGCAGTGACGTTCGCTTGCGTAACCGCCCAGTGCTTCCAGTGTGCTGGTGCCTATCTGGCGGCGCGGGGTGTTGATGATGCGCAAAAACGCGTTGTCGTCATCGGGGTTCACGATCAGGCGCAGGTAGGCCATCACATCCTTGATTTCGGTCTTGGCAAAAAAGGATGAGCCGCCGCTGATTTTGTAGGGAATCTGGTGCTGCTGGAGTTTCATTTCCAGCAAACGCGCCTGGTGATTGCCGCGATAGAGCACCGCAAAGTCGCGGAACTTATATTGTTTGCGCAGCCGTTGGGTGAGTATCTCGGTGGCGACACGTTCGGCCTCGGCGTCCTCGTTTTTACAGCGGATCACGCGAATGGGATCGCCCAGCCCCATTTCACTCCACAGGGCTTTATCAAATTCGTGTGGGTTGTTGGCGATTAAGTGGTTAGCCACGCGCAGGATACGGCTGGTGGAGCGATAGTTTTGCTCCAGTTTGATCACGCGCAGGTTGGGGTAGTCCTGTTTTAACAGACCCATGTTTTCAGGGCGCGCCCCGCGCCAGGCGTAAATGGATTGGTCGTCGTCGCCCACCACGGTGAGCGCACCGCGATTGCCCACAATCAACTGCACTAAGAGGTATTGGCTGGAGTTGGTATCTTGATATTCATCCACCAGCAGGTAGCGAATCTTGCGCTGCCAGCGCTGCAAAACCTCCGGGTTAGTCTGGAATAACTCCACGGGAATAAGGATCAAATCGTCAAAGTCCACGGCGTTATAGGCGCGCAGTGCCTGATTGTAACGCTGGTAGATCAGGGCGATGGCCTGCTCGCCCGGGCTTTGTGCAAGGCTAAGGGCGCGGGCGGGAATCACCAGATCGTTT
>FWPV01009648.1_pt1 | contig 16236 bp, 12 predicted proteins | sample 2228371 | NCBI WGS metagenome assembly FWPV01 (sample SAMEA103939776, study PRJEB20133) | metagenome | reverse complement strand
GTGCATCATTTGTTCCCAGTCGTTTCTGGTGATGCGGGGGTGAATCTGGACGCCGATAAGCGCCGGATCAAGGCCGGGTGGGGGGGTAGGGGTGATGGAAGGCGTCGGGGTTACCGTCGCCGTGCCCGGCGCGGGGGTATCAGTGGGCCTGGGTGTCGTAGTTGGTGGCAATGTGTATCCCGGCGGGACAACTGGCCCGTAGACGGTGCCAGCGGCTGGCGTCGGGGGCAGCGGCGATGGCGTGGGCGACGCGGCAGGCGGCGTTGCCATGGCAACCTCAGTGATCTCCGGCACCACGGTGGGTACCGCCGTCGGGCCGGAGGGCGTTGGCGTGACGTAGATCGGGATCGGTGTTGGTCTGGCACAGCCGGCCAGGAGCAACAACGCACTGAACAACAGGAGTGAAGTGATGGTTAGTTTGGACATGCGGCCAATGATACACCAGGATAGAGCACAGAACCAGGTTTTGGCTGCGGCACGCGACTTGTGTGGAATCTCCATAGTGCTGTAGAATGAGTCGATAAGAGGACAAGCTTGGAGCTCCTTGCTACTGCCAGACCTTTGCCGGCATGAGGGCGAAGTACGATCTGGTGTGATCGTGATCCGGGGAGAGGAATCATGCACATTCGTAGACCTGGCCTGATGGCCATTCTGGTTGTGATGGTTCTCGTGGGCGGGCTTCCCCTGCCTGCCGCTCTGGCAATGGATGGCCAGACGCCGCTAGCCGTTGGAAGCGGCCAGCAACTGGCCCAGCCGATCGTCATTGTGAACACGGCCTTTCTCAATGTCCGCAGCGGTCCCGGCGCGATTTATTCGATCATCGGCACTTTGCCGGGCGGCACAGAACTGGGGGTTATTGGGCGCAACCGGGATGCCACCTGGTGGCAGGTGCAATCAGTGTTCGGGATCGGGTGGGTTTCCGCCGAGTTTGTGATCCCGCGTGGTGATTTTCGCGCGGTACCGGTGGTGCAGGTGTCGGGCGCCGTGATCATGCCGCGGGCAGCCGTGATCGGCAATCCCGTCAACGTCTACGTTGCCCCTGATGGTACCGCCGCTCTGCTGGGCCTGGCTCTGTTTGGATCAGAACTGCCGATAGCCGGTAAGTCGCCTGACGGTACCTGGTGGCAGGTGGAGACCAATGTCGGCCTGGGCTGGGTGAAGCAGGAGGACGTTGCGCTGCGTGGTGATGCCTCGGTTGTGCCGGTTGTCTCCGCCCAGGCTGTGCCGGTTGTTGCGGCTCCGTCGACTGGTGCGGCAGTCGGGGCTTACGGGCGGCCCATTGCCCTGCACTATGGCGATGGTGATATGCAGATTAAACGCTCGCCGGATCCGGATGCTGAAGGCGTCGGCGTGCTGCGCTCCGGCGATCGGGTGGAAGTCCTGGATTACAGCGATGACGGCGAGTGGGCGCTTATTCTCTACATGGGAGACCGGCTGGGATGGATCCGGGTTGATGCGGTAGCCATCTCCGATCCGACTGACTGGCGTACGCAGGTCTGGTTTGATGGGCCGGGCGTCCTGGACTTGAAGGAACAGCCTACGTTGGCCTCACGCACTGTGGCGATGGTTCCGGAGAACCAGCGTCTGGTGGTGGTCAATGATGCTGATGGTGGGTGGCTGCAGGTTGCCTACGGCACCAGTGTTGGCTGGATTCCTTCCTGGACGATTGAGATCATCCGTAATGGCCCGCGGACGGCTCCAGCCGGGACGCCGGGTGGCGCTCAACTCAGTGGAACCGTGGTTCAGCCGTCGGCAGCGGCAGTACTTGCCCCCGCGCCACAGCCTGAGCCGGTTCGCTCATATGTGATTGTCAATACCAGCTTCCTGAATATCCGGAGCGGCCCTGGCGCCAACTATACTGTTGTTGCCACTGTTCCCGGCGGGACGGAACTGGACATCATCGCGTCGACGCCTGACCGGATCTGGTTCCAGGTGCAGGGCGCGTTTGGCACCGGCTGGGTGAATTCCGAGTTTGTGATCTTCCGCGGTGTCTTCGATAATGTCCGGATCCTGCGGTATTCGGATGTCTCAGGCGAATCAGCCAGAGCGGAAGTGATCGTTTCCTCTCCGGTGAATGTGTATATGGGACGCGGTGTTGACTCCGGTGTTCTGGGGATCGCACCTCTAGGATTGACTCTGCCGGTGATTGGCCGCACACTTGATGGCAGCTGGCTGCAGGTTCAGACGGCCCTTGGACCTGGCTGGGTGTTGGCCTCGACGGTTACATTGCGGGGGAACATTGCCCAGGTGCCGGTTGTGTCATAGGGAGTCAGTACATCTCCCTTGAGATGTTCCTGCCGTGCCCAACCGCCCGCTGACCAGGCGGGCGGTTGCTGTTGCAGCGGCTGGCAGGGGGGACGGATCGCTTTCTGGCGCTTTACACTCTGTAATTGACTGGTTATCATAAGCGGGTCAGGCTCACATGCATGCAGGAGAACGCGCCATGTCCCAACTTGTCGATCGTGTTGCCATCGTCACCGGCGCCAGCCGTGGGATCGGGCGAGGCATCGCCCTGGAGTTGGCCCGCCGGGGTGCGACTGTGGTGGTCAACTACATGAGTTCGGCGACTGCTGCCGAAAGTGTGGTGGCGGAGATTCAGGGGGCAGGCGGCAGGGCAACAGCTATTCAGGCTGATGTCAGTAATTTTGAACAGGCGAGCCGATTGATCGAAGCGGTGGTGAATCTGTATGGCCGGGTGGATATCCTGGTGAATAACGCCGGTACGACGCGCGATGCCCTGATCATGCGCATGAAAGAGGAAGACTGGGATACGGTCATTAATACCAACCTCAAGAGTGCCTGGAACTGCTGCAAAGCCGTTGTGCGACCGATGATGAAACAACGGTACGGGCGCATCATCAATATCACCAGTGTGAGCGGAATCGCCGGCAACGAAGGCCAGAGCAATTACAGCGCCAGCAAAGCCGGTATGATCGGCCTGACGAAATCGTTGGCACGGGAACTGGCCTCACGTACAATTACGGTGAATGCTGTAGCGCCCGGCTTTGTGGCTACGGACCTGACGGCGAATCTGCCCGCTAATATCGCCGAGCGACTGAATGAGCATATTCCCCTGGGGCGCTGGGGGACCGTGGAAGATGTCGCTTATGCGGTGGCTTTTCTCGCTTCCGATGAGGCCAGTTATATCACCGGGCATGTCCTGTCCGTTGATGGTGGGCTGGTGATGGGTTAGTGCAACAGGTCTTCGGGTATCAGACATACAGGTGAGATCCATGATTGCTCCCCGTAATCCGAACGATCGTGTGACCGTGGCACCGGAAGTTCTCCTGACGATTGCCCGGCTTTCGACATTGCGGGTTGACGGTGTGGCTCGTATGAGCATGACTCCGGGTGGCGTGGACAGGCTCTGGAAGCGAACACCGACCGCGGAAGGTGTGCAGATTCTGGTGGACGGGCACAGTGTGACGGTTGATCTGTTCATCGTGACCCGCGCAGATGCCAACATGCATGAAGTTTGCCATGCAGTGCAGCGTGAAGTAGCCCGCGCGATCCGCCAGATCGTTGGCATGGAAGTCCGGGCCGTGAACGTCCATATCGATGATGTGGTGTTTGAGCCGGCGGCTGAGGAGCAGTAATCGTTATGCCCGGTGCGCGTCATCAAGCGCGGCAGGTTGCCCTGCAGGCACTTTACGAACTGGACTGCACTACTCACCCGGTTCCAGAGGTGCTGGCCCAGCGTCTGGAGCAGGAGGCGTTGGGCGATGACCTGAGGCCGTTTGTTTACCAGCTGGTCAATGGCGTTCTTGAACATAAGGACAAACTTGACCGCCTGATCCAGCGCCATGCTCCCGAATGGCCGGTTGAGCAGCTGGCTATCATCGATCGCAACATTCTTCGCCTGTCCATTTTTGAGATCGCGGTATCTCATACTGCCCCCCTGCGTGTGGTGATCAACGAAGCGGTCGAACTGGCTAAGGATTACGGTTCGGATACTTCAGCCCGTTTTGTGAACGGTGTCCTGGGGAGTCTGGTCGCTGATCAGGAGACGCTGACGGCTCTTTTCCCAGGGCATAACGTGGACGCGGAACTATGAACATCTTTGGCATCGGGCCTACGGAACTGTTGATTGTTTTCCTGTTGATGCTGATGGTCGCCGGGCCAAAACGCATGGTCCGCTGGGCCTACGTGCTGGGGGTCTACATGGGCAAGTTCCGCGCCATGTGGGAAGACGCTTCCAACATGATCAAGAAGGAACTGGCTGAGGCCGGGATTGAACCGGAAGTTGTCGATCTGGTCGGGAAGGCTGCCAACCCGCGTACCCGTCAGCAGGCTGTCTCCAGCCAGTTTGACCGGCTGGTGAGTGAGATGAAGAAGCCGGTTGAGGAATCGCTCAAGCCGGTGCAGGAGACGGTCAATGAGCTTGGCCCCACCCCTCTGGAACCCCGGCAGTCCGGTGTGCCGTTGTCTCCGGCGGCAGGCGATGGTGCCACTGCCCCACAGGATGAGCAGCCCCGCGCTTCTCAGGGCGATTCAGGACGGTATGATGCATGGACACCCAGTTGAAGCCTGCCGAGCGTACCCGAACAGGTCAACCACAATCTGCCCCTGACACTCCTGTCGATCAGGACGACTCCCCGGATGCCTATGTGATGGGTTTCTTCGACCATCTGGCGGAGTTGCGCAGCCGGTTGATCAAAGCATTTCTGGGGCTGGCAGTGACTACGGCGCTTTCGCTCCTCTTTGCCAATCGCATTCTGGAGTACCTGATCACGCCGGTCAACCGGGAAGACTTTCTCCTGCAGACACTGGGGCCAACCGAGGGCGTGGTCATCTACTTTCGCGTTGCCCTGCTGGCCGGGGCGATCCTGAGCATTCCCTGGATTACCTGGCAATTGTGGATGTTCATCGCGCCTGGCCTGACACGCAAGGAACGGCGCTATATCCTGCTTTCACTCCCGGCGACAACGACGCTGTTTCTGATCGGGGTGCTATTCGCATGGTTCCTGCTGATGCCGGCGGCCCTCAACTTTTTGCAGAACTTCCAGAGTGACATCTTTAAAGCTGACTGGACCGCCGATCAGTATGTGGCCTTTGTGACGGCGCTCCTGTTCTGGATCGGGGTAAGTTTTGAGATGCCGTTGATCTTCTTCATCCTGTCCCGTCTGGGGCTGGTCAGTCCGCGGGCACTCCGTGAGAACTGGCGTCTGGCGGTCGTTGGTGCCTCCCTGGCGGCAGCGCTCATTACCCCGACGATTGATCCCTTTAACATGATGTTGGTGATGGGGCCATTGCTGGCGCTTTACGTCCTGAGCATTGTTCTGAGCACGATTGCCTATCGGAAGAGTGGCCTGGCTGATTAGCAGCTCATGCTCTGTGCATTTTGTACAACTGACTTGCGGTTTTGTTGGGATGGGTGCACAATGGTTGCGCCCTTTCTGTTTTTGGGGGTGTGAATAGCTACGTGAATCAGGAGATCGCAGCTACATGGAAAGACGACGTGTGATTATAATGGGCGCGGCAGGCCGCGACTTTCATAACTTTAACGTTTGCTTCCGCGACAATGAGCAATACGAGGTTGTCGCTTTCACCGCGACGCAGATTCCGGATATCGAAGGGCGTATCTATCCGCCTGAACTGGCTGGGCGGTTGTATCCTGCGGGCATTCCGATTGTCGCGGAAGAGGAACTGGTCGATCTGATCGAGCGCTATGCGGTTGATGAGGTGATCTTCGCCTATTCTGATGTGCCGCACGAGTATGTCATGCACAAGGGGAGCGCGGTGCTGGCGGCAGGGGCTGATTACCGGTTGCTGGGCCCCCGGCACACGCAGATTGCCAGCAACAAGCCGGTAGTGAGTGTGGGAGCCGTGCGAACTGGAAGCGGCAAGAGCCAGACCACACGGCGCGTGAGCGACATCCTGCGCAGCCTGGGGTATCAGGTTGCGGCGATCCGGCATCCGATGCCTTATGGCGATCTGGCCAGGCAGGCTGTTCAGCGCTTCGCTGATTATGCCGATCTCAATTACCACCGGGTGACTATCGAGGAGCGTGAGGAATACGAGCCGCATCTCGATCGGGGGATCGTTGTCTATGCCGGTGTGGACTACGAGCGGATTCTCCGGCAGGCGGAACAAGAGGCTGATATCATCCTGTGGGATGGTGGCAATAACGATCTGCCATTTTATCGGCCTGATCTGCATATTGTTGTGGCCGATCCGCATCGTCCCGGTCACGAACTGCGTTATCATCCCGGCGAGGCCAATCTGCGGATGGCGGATGTGGTCGTCATCAACAAGGTGGATACCGCCAACCTGGATGACATTGAGACCGTTCGGCGTAACGTCCAAACTCTGGCGCCGCGCGCGATTGTGATTGAGGGCGCTTCCCCGATCACGGTGGATAATCCGGAAGCCATACGCGGCAAGCGGGTGCTTGTAGTGGAAGATGGCCCGACTCTGACCCATGGCGAGATGGCCTATGGCGCTGGTGTTGTCGCGGCACGGCGCTTCGGCGCAGCCGAGATCGTTGATCCGCGTCCCTACGCTGTGGGAAGCATCACCGAGACATTTGCCAAGTATCCAGCCACAGGGCCGGTACTGCCGGCGATGGGCTATGGGGAAAAACAGGCGGCGGATCTGGAGGCGACCATCCGGGCAGTGCCTGCTGATATGGTGATTGTCGGCACGCCGATTGATCTGAGCCGGGTAATCGTGATTGATAAACCGTTCCAGCGTGTTCGCTATGAGCTTCAGGAGATCGGATCGCCGACCCTTGCCGACATTCTGACCGCCAAATTCGGCAGAAAGTCATGAGGTCAGTATTGCAGGATGCGCCTCCGCGCTGCATGCCGCTTGCCAGCCCATTTCTTGCGGCATCTTGCCTTTGGGCTATTCCTGTCCGGATTTGTGCTGGTTCTGGTGCCGGTTGGTCTGGGCTGGGTGATACTGTGGGGGGCTACCCATCCCCCCTGCGGTATGGGGCCAGAGCCAGCGCAACTGGGGATGTCTGCTGAGGAAGTGTACATCCCTTCGCGGAGTGGGGCGATGTTCCGCGGTTATTTCCTGCCCGGCAGTAACGGGGCGACCATCATCGTCCCGCCAGCGCTGGGGCAGGATCGGCGCGGGATGCTCCATGAAGTAGCCGTGCTGGTACAGGGGGGCTATAACGTCCTGACTTACGATAGCCGCCCCTGCACGGGGATGACACCGCACAGCCTTGGCCCGGCAGAGGCTGATGATATCCTGGATGCACTCGCGTATCTTCGCCAGCGCCCTGATGTGGATATGACCCGCATCGGGGCGCACGGTTTTTCCCAGGCGGGGGCAAGCAGCCTGTTTGCAGCCGCGCTGACGCCGGAGATCCAGGCAGTGGTTGCTGAGGGGGGGTATGTGAACTTTGGAACACAGACCATGGGTATGGGCGGGCCGCAGGATGCCTTCACCGCCCTGTTCAGCCTGGGGGCGCGGCTGGGATATCGCTCCGCAACAGGGCGCAGCCTCAGCCAGCTCAATCTGATAGAAGCATTGCAGGCTATCGCGCCGCGGCGAGTCTTGCTGGTTTATGGGGAGCAGGAGGTCACCCTCGCTGGTGCGCGGCAGGCAGCGGCAGCCGGGGCGCATATCGACCTCTGGGTTGTGCCGGGTGCAACGCATGGTTCCTATCTGGACAGCGTTGGCCCAACCGTGTTTGCCAGCCATGTTGTCCGCTTTTTTGACGAGACGCTTCAGCCTTCTGAGCCCTGAATCTTATAGCTTGGTAAGAAATCTGGCAGGATACCAGCGGTCACGGTAAACTTCCAATTATGCTCAACTATATCTACAAAATCTTTTCGGAGGGAACGGTTCGATGGCTGGTAGACCCGGAATGGTCGTGCGCGGGGTGGAGCATCCGGTGCGCGGTGAGATGCTCAATGTGGGGAGCAAGGCCCCGGATTTCGCTCTTGTCGCTAACGACTGGTCGATAAAGACTCTGGCCGATTACGGCAACAAGATCAAGATTTTGAGCGTGGTCCCTTCCCTGGAGACCAGTGTGTGCGCTGCTCAGACTCGCCGTTTCAACGAGGAGGCAGCCTCTCTGGGCGATGATGTTGTGGTTCTGACCATCAGCGCTGACCTGCCTTTCACACAGAAGCGCTGGTGTGGTGCGGAGGGAATCGACCGGGTGGAGACGCTCTCTTCCCACAGAGATATGAAGTTCTCAGATGACTATGGTGTCCACGATACGGAATGGCGGATCAACCAGCGCTCGGTGTTTGTACTTGATCGGGATAACACGATCCGGCACGCTGAATACGTGCCGGTGATGGGCAACGAAGTGAATTTCGAGGCAGCACTGGCCAAGGTGCGCGAACTGCTCTAAGGCAGACATATGTTGTCGCAATCAGGCTGGCAGCGGTCAGGTACCGAAGCCAGCCTTTTTGTTTTATGATGGGTTTGCAGCACCAGGAACCACCGGGCGCCGCTGTACGTCTAGGACGTAGATTGGCCTTCAAGCGAAAGAGGCAACCATGAAGCGCAGGGTGCTCGCAAGTCTGATAGGTCTGATAGTTGGTGGATGGATGGTTATGGTGCAAGGTGGGTTGCCTTGGGCGAATGCTCAGCCGGACCAGGCCTTGCCGCCGCATGTGATCGATGTCTGGCCGTTGCCCGGTGTGGAAATGACCGGCACGGAGCCGCTGACGATTACATTTGACCAGGCGATGGACAGATCGACTGCTGAAAGGGCTGTGAGTTTCGATCCAGCCCTGGAGGGAACATTCACCTGGCAGGATGATCGCACGCTGGTGTTTGTGCCAGCCGGGCAATGGCCGCGGGCAACCCGTTACCGGGTGATGATTGGCACGGAAGCAAAGGCAGTCAGCGGTCTCCAACTGGAGGAAGCATACCATTTTGATGTGCATACGGTTGGGGCACTGGCAATCACTGCTGTGACGCCGGAAGATGGTGCGGAGGGGGTGGCTTCTGATGCACGCATCGTAGTGACATTCAACCGGCCCGTTGTGCCACTGATATCGACCGCGCAACAGGCGGATTTACCATCGCCGCTGGTGATCGATCCCCCTGTAGCTGGCAAGGGCGAATGGCTGAACACCTCAATTTACGCCTTCACCCCGGCGGAAGTACTGCGTGGCGGTGCGACGTACATCGTCACAGTGCTGGCGGGGCTGGAGGGTGTAACCGGGGCTGTGCTGGACACCGATGTTCGCTGGTCCTTCCGGACGCTGCCGCCACAGATACTGAGCATCACGCCAGCGCCTCACGAGCAGGGCGTGTTGCTGGATCGTCCGGTGACGATCACCTTCAGCCAGCCGATGGACAAATCCAGCACCGAAGCGGCATTCTCGCTTCTGGGCTATGGGCAGCGGGTGCCGGGCAGTTTTTCCTGGAGCGATGACGGCACCCAGATGACGTTCAGGCCTGCGGAGCCGCTGATGATTGAGGCTACCTACACGATCAACATCAGTCCTGAGGCGCGCAGTGCCGCCGGCGACGCCACGCTGGAGTCCGGTCAGTCGACGATATTCAGCACGATTCCCTATCCCGGCATTGCCCACACCTATCCTCGCAATGGTGACAGCGGTGTCAGGCCGGGTACCGGCGTGTCAATTGAGTTCCGCTCGCCGATGAATACGGAGAGTTTCCAGAATAAGGTCGTGATCTCACCGGAGACGGAATGGAGCCCGGCGGTCTGGGACAACCAGTCGCTGGGCATCCAGTTTGCTGCGCTACCGAACACTACCTACACGATCACGTTCCTGGCAGGAGCGGAAGACATCTACGGGAATGCGATCCAGACAGATTACACCTTCCGCTTCACTACCGGGGATATTGCTACCTGGGCGTACCCGCTGACCGGTAATAACAACCTGGCGATTCTTGCGGCGCACCGAGAGCATACACGTCTGCCGCTGATGATCAGTGGTAAGCCAACGGTAACCTTTGAACTTTACCGGCTTGCGCAAACAGAACTTGTTCCTGCGCTGCGGTACTACTATGGCGTTGATACCGACCGCCTGACACGTCCGGAGAACCTTGTTCGTGCCTGGATGCAGACCTTTGACTCTCAGGGACAGGAAGGTGCGCCCGCAGAAGTCCTGCTGGCGTCCGAGCAGGGCGGGCAGCTGCCTGAGGGCGCTTACTGGCTGGTTATTCGCGACTCGGACCGGCAGGTTTTTCAGTTCCCCCTGGTGGTTGCCTCGCTCAATCTGACTGTCAAGCAGGCTCCCGGCGAAGTGCTGGTCTGGGTGACCGATATGGTGACGGCGGAAGCTGTTCCAGACATCACCGTTACGATCATGCATCAGGGAAAGGCGATTGCACGTGGGCAAACCTCTGCTGACGGGGTGTTACGTGCACCGGTCACCCTGTCGGCGGTTGAACGTGCCGTGTCGGTCATTGCTGAGGGGCCGGATCATTACGCGGTGTGGTTTAGCCAGGGCACCTCTCAACTGCCCAATCAGCAGGGATATCTGTACACTGACCGTCCGATCTACCGGCCAGGGCAGACCGTATACTTCCGCGGTGCGCTGCGCAGCCGGCAGGACATGAGCTACTGGCTGCCTAATATGCGTACCGTCCATGTGACCATCGAGTCCGGGACTACCGGTGTGCGGCTGTTTGAAGGCGAACTGCCTGTGACAGAGTTTGGTACCTTCAGTGGCGAACTGAGACTACCGGTGGATGCGCCAATCGGGGAGGCTTTGATCCGTGCTGATCGGGCGTCGGTAACCTTCACGATCGCTGAGTTCCGCGTGCCGGAATATCAGGTCACCGTTATCCCTCAGGAGGAGGAAGTCTTCCAGGGGCAGCCCCTGAATGCACTGGTAGAGTCGACCTATTACGCTGGCGGGGCGGTCAGTAACGCTGCTCTGAACTGGATAGCTTACGGCGAGCCAACCAGCTTTCCCTACACCGGCCCAGGACGGTACAGTTTTGATGACGAGACGCAGGACTACTTCAATCACTACGGTGGGGATGGCACGACGCTCACGGATGCAAGCGGCAAGTTCCTGGTCACAATCGACAATACACGCCCGGCTACTGTAAGGCCGATGCGCCTCACTGTCGAGGCCACTGTCGTTGATGAAAGCCAGCAGGCGATCAGCGGGCGGGCATCAGTGCTGGCCCATCCTGCCAATGTTTATGTGGGCCTGCACTCTGACCAATACTTCGGCAAGGCCGGGGAACCGATGCCGGTTGATTTGATTGCGGTGACTGCCGCCAGTGAGCCGCTGGCTGGCAAGCGCATTGATCTCAGCATCGTGGAGATCCGCTGGTCGCGGGTGCCTGTTGAAGGCCAGTATGGGCGTTATACCTGGACGCAGGAAGAGATCGAGGTCGAAACAGCTCAGGTCATCACCGGGGGTGATGGTAAGGCCACCTATTCTTTCATTCCACCGGACGCCGGGATTTACCGCTTGCGCGCCTCGGCCATGGATGAGTATGAGCGTCGCAACGCCAGCACGCTCCGCTTCTGGGTGATGGGCCGCCGACCGGTATGGTGGGGCGAGCCATCGCGGACGCTCGACCTGCTCGCAGACAAAGAAAGTTATCGGCCGGGCGATGTGGCGCAGGTCCTGGTACCGATCCCGTTTGTCGGGGCGAGTACAGTCCTGGTCAGCATCGAACGTGCCGGTGTTCTGGCCTATGAGGTTCGCCGCGTGGAAGGTTCCACACTGTTGTATGAACTGCCGATCACGGAAGAACATGTCCCCACCATTTATGTCGACGTGACCGTAGTCAAGGGGATCGATCAGGAGAGTCCTAACCCGGATTACCGGACAGGACAGATCGCACTGGATATCCAGCCGGTGCGTCAGGCGCTGACCGTCACCGTCACACCATCGACGACACTGGCTCAGCCACGGGAGACCGTGACCTTTGACCTGCAGGCTGTGGACGCCAGCGGGGAACCGGTGCAGGCTGAGTTTGGTATAGCGCTGACCGACAAGGCTATCCTTTCCCTTCTGCCGCCCAACAGCGGCACGCTCCTAGACGCCTTCTACGGCCAGCAGGGCAACTATGTCTCAACCGATCATTCGCTATCGGTGCTACTTGACCGCCTGATCGATGAATTCTTGAGGGAAGGCGGGGCTCAGCGGGCAATGATGCCAGCCGAGGGCATGGTGATGTTTGCGGCTATGCCTACCATGACTGCTGCGCCGATGGCAGAGGCAGACATGGGACTTGCGTTGGGTGAGACAGCCACGCCGCTGCTCATTCGGGAGCAGTTTGAGCAGACGCCACTGTGGACTCCCCACGTGGTTACCGGCGCGGATGGCCGGGCGACAGTCTCCGTCGATCTGCCCGATAACCTGACGACCTGGACATTCGATGCACGCGGGTTGACCGTTGATACGCGGGTAGGCCAGGTCACGACAGAGATTGTGACGACGTTGCCATTGCTGATCCGGCCGGTTGCACCGCGGTTCTTTGTGGTCGATGACGTTGTGCAACTGGCGGCAGTAATCAACAACAACACCGGCGAGTCACAACAGGTCGCAGTTACGCTGGAAGCTTCAGGTGTGACGCTGCGGTCGGAGACTACACAAACGATCACCATCGCGGCGGGCATGCGCGGACGGGTCAACTGGACTGTGGTAGCTGAGGATGTGGACTTTGTCGACCTGACTTTCATTGCCCGCAGCGAGCAGGGTTATCAGGATGCCTCCAAGCCGACCCTGGCGACCGGGCCGAACAACACGATTCCTGTCTACCGCTATACTGCTCCAGATGTAGTGGGCACGGCGGGTGTGCTGCGTGAGCCAGGCTCGCGCACGGAGGGGATCAGCCTGCCGCCGCGTCTGGACGTCAGACAGGGCGAACTGACTATCCGGCTTGATCCTTCGCTGGCGGTGACGGCTACAGATACCTTCGATTATCTCAAGAACTATCCACACCAGTGCATCGAGCAGACGGTTAGCCGCTTTCTACCAAATGCGGTTACCTATCGTGCGCTGCGTAAACTGGGCCTTCAGGACCCGGTGCTGGAAGCTAATCTCTACACGGTGCTCCGGGAGGCGATGGATAAGCTGGCTGCGGAACAGAATCCAGATGGTGGCTGGGGATGGTTCGGACACATGGAGAGCAATCCACTGGTCACAGCCTACGCTGCCCTCGGTTTGATTGAGGCGCGCGAAGCTGGACTGACGGTCGATGGTGCAATGATCGACCGGGCGCTCAACTTTGTGCGTAGCGACCTGATCCGGCCCAGAGTCGATACGGCTGCATGGCAACTCAGCCGGCAGGCGTTCTACCTTTATGTGCTGGCCCGCAACGGTCAGGGTGCCCTGGACGATCTGCTGGCGCTGTATGACAGCCGCCTCAAGATGTCCTACCAGGGACGGGCCTATCTGTTGATGGCCTTTCACGAGCTGTATCCGGAACAGGGGGCGGTGAGCGACCTGGTCAGCGATCTGATCACCGGAGCCATCCTTTCGGCGACTGGCGCACACTGGGAAGAAGACTCGACCGACTGGTGGAACTGGGGCAGTGATACGCGTACGACCGCGCTGGTCCTGAGCGCGCTGGCCCGCACCGTGCCGGATAGTAACCTGCTGCCCAACGCTGTTCGCTGGCTGATGGTTGCCCGGCGGGGCGATCACTGGGAGACGACCCAGGAGAACGTATGGGCGGTCATCGCATTGACCGACTGGATGGTGCTGACCGGGGAATTGCGCGGCAACTATGAATACGCGCTGATGGTCAACCGCGAAACCCTGGCCCGGACAACTGTGACGCCGGAGACGGTGCGCGATGGGCAGGTGATCCGGATAGCGGTGCGGGACCTGCTGCGTGATGAGCTGAACCGGGTGACAGTGGCGCGTGGCGAGGGGGAGGGCGCACTGTACTACACGGCCCATCTGAACGTGCGCCTGCCGGCTGCCGAGGCAGAGGCGATCAGCCGGGGGATCACGGTTAGCCGTGAGTACTTCCTGGCCGATGCGCCAGATGAGCCTGTCACCGGAGCCAGAATCGGTGATGTGATCACCGTGCGGTTGACGATCACGCTGCCAGAGGATATCTACTACTTTGTACTGGAAGATCCGATCCCGGCGGGTACCGAGGGTGTTGATACCTCCTTGCTGACTACCAGCCGCTTAATCGCAGGGCCGGAGCTGGTGCGGCAGCGCCAGGGGAACTACGATCCATACTGGTACTGGGGCTGGTGGTGGTTCGATCACACGGAAATGCGCGACGAGCAGGTCAATCTGTATGCCGACTTTCTGCCACGCGGCACCTACGTATACACGTACCAGGTCCGGGCCAGCCTTGCCGGGGAGTTCCAGACGATGCCCGCCCACGCATATGCTTTCTACTTCCCGGAGGTTTTTGGCCGTACAGATGGGATGCTCTTCACTGTGGTGGAAGGGAGCAGCCCGCAGTAATCGCTGTTCTATGTGACTGTTGAGGAGGTGTTGACGGCCTGCCTGCATCAGTGGGCAGGCCGTCTGTTTAGCGTTCTACCGCCATGCGCCTCTCGATGTAGCGAACACCCAGAGACAGGACGATGGTCATCGATAGATAGAGGAAGGCGACCACATTGTAGGTCTCAAAAAAGCGGAAGGTGCTGGTGGAGTAGACCTTGCCCAGCATGGTGATGTCCCGTACGCCCAGCACGGAAACCAGCGAGGAGTCCTTGAGCATCGCCACAAAGTCATTGCCCAGCGGCGGCAACACGCGCTGGATGGCCTGCGGCAGAATGACATAGCGCATGGCCTGCCAGTAGGTCATACCCAGTGAGCGGGCGGCCTCCATCTGTCCGCGCTCGATCGACTCAATCCCGGCACGGAAGATTTCAGAGAGGAAGGCCGCATAGCCCAGCGTGAGCGCCATCACGGCGCGCGCCGTGAAGTCCAGGTCACGGACGGCCATGTTCGCCATTGGCCTGGCAAGACCTGGCAACAGGTTGTTCGCCAGCATCGTCTGCCCCACAGCATTGATTCCACTGACCAGACCGGGGCCAACCACGAAAGCAATGTAGTAAAGCAGAACCAGCATCGGCACGCCGCGCATAATCTCCACGTAGAAAGTTGCCAGATGGTAGATCAGCCGGTTGGAGGATACACGCGCCAGGCCGATGACCAGCCCCAGAACAAGCGCCAGGGCGTAGGCCACAAGGGTTACGTAGATGGTGGTGCCAAAGCCCTCTCGTACCCGGTCAAAAATCACCTGGTATGTCTCGTTGGTGGTGATTGACCACAGGATCAACACACCAATCAGCGCCGCGATCAACAGCCACCAGGGTAACCGTGCCAGACGATCAACAATGGGCAAGGCCCGTGAGCGCCCGATCACCGGGGATTGACTTCGCTGGGTCATGCTGGTCTTCCTTTTCCGGTCAAAAAACGAGGTGCGTTGCGTTTACTGGCAACGCACCTCCAGCATTTCGCTCAACCCATGGTTCTAACCATTCCCGCCGGTGGGGTCATAGAGGAAGAACCACTTGTTATTGAGGTAATCGATGTAGCCGTCGGCCTTCATGGTGGCGAGGGCGGCGTTAACGGGGGCGATGAGGTCAGAACCCGGGGTGAAGATGAAGCCGAACTCCTCGGAGGAGAGGGGTTCACCGACGAGTTTGAAGGCGTCGGGGTTAGCGCCGATGTAGCCACGGCTGGAGGCGGCGTCCATGATGACGGCGTCGACGTCACCGCTGCGGAGGGCTTCGACGGCGGCGCCGAAGCTATCGAGGAGGACGATACGCGGGTTGCTCTCGTTACCGTCGAGGACGGTGTAGACGGCGGTGTAGAAGGGGGTGGTGCCGGGGACGGTGCCGATGAGCAGGCTGTCGTTGGCGGCGAACTCGGCGGCGTTGGTGAAGCGGTCTTCGTCAGCGCGGACGAGCAGGAACTGCTCCAGCATCATGTAGGGGTCAGAGAAGTCGATGACCTCGTCGCGCTCGGCGGTGATGGTGATGCCATCCATGCCGATCTCGAACTGGCCTTCAGCGACGGCGGGGATCATGGCGTCCCAGCCGATCAGGTGCCACTCGACGACGCAGTTGAGACGACGGCAGATTTCCTCCATCGCCTCGTACTCCCAGCCCATGGCCTCGCCGGTGGTCGGGTCTTCGAAGTTGAGCGGCATGTAGCCGTTCTCGGTCACCGCTACCACCGTCCGCCCACCCAGATCGGGCAGTTCGGCCAGGAACTTGGTGCCGCCGGTGGGGTCATAGAGGAAGAACCACTTGTTATTGAGGTAGTCGATGTAGCCGTCGGCCTTCATGGTGGCGAGGGCGGCGTTAACGGGGGCGATGAGGTCAGAACCCGGGGTGAAGAT
>FWPV01006004.1_pt1 | contig 16238 bp, 14 predicted proteins | sample 2228371 | NCBI WGS metagenome assembly FWPV01 (sample SAMEA103939776, study PRJEB20133) | metagenome | reverse complement strand
TTATGTTCGGGCGGGCGCAAAGCGCAAATTGCGCCGCACCTGGTATGGCTTGCAAAATGGCAAAACATGGGCAAGTTATTTAATTCTCATTCCTTAGATGTTGTTCGGCTTCAGCGCGAGGGAGGCGTGGCATCAGGGTATCTGAACAGAAAGAGTGAGCGGTTGGGTCAACTTTTCGGGCGCAGCAAGGTGGGGAATATTGAGCGACTGTTTGATGTGGACAGCCAGCCAGCCGCTAATGGCGTCTACAATATTGTGCAGGGCCTGGTCAACTGTTTCGCCTTGTGACCAGCAGCCTTTGAGGGCTGGGCAATGAACAACATAGCCGCCGTCGTCAGGGTCAGGCCGATGACTACTGTAAAAGCCCAATGGTCAGACGCTACACGTGTTTTTGCGCTCATTTGAACGCTCCTATTGGTAGATGCGGGCAAGCCATTCGCGAGCTAACTCAGTGACCGGGTCGTTCATACAGCACCTTGCCTTCGTGCGCCACCGTATACGTAAAGCTGCCAGGCACAGATTGATAACGTGCAAACTCTTCTGGGGTATAGACCAAGAGGTCCATAGGCAAACCCATCCCCCAGAAAAGCCGGCGTACTTGAGCATAGCGTTGAGGACGAGGCAGTGTGGATTCCTGGATAATGAGGAGGTCAATATCGCTGTGGGGACCACAGTCGCCCCTCGCCCAGGAACCAAAAAGTATGATCTTTTGCGGATAGATTGCTTCCGCGATTCTGGTCACAATGACCCGGATAGTTTCTTCGTCCGTCATATTTACATTCTAGCATATTCATCGAGTAATGTAAACCGGCACGTGGGCTGAGGAGGAATTGAAATGGCAGGAAACAATCCATCACTCGAAGCTCAAATCCGACCTCCGACCTCCGACCTCCGACAGCAGAAATCGGAAGCAAGTCGGAAAATCGGCGCGGTCATGGTCGTGGGCGGCGGGGTGGCCGGCATGCAAGCCTCGCTCGATCTGGCCGAAGCGGGCTTTAAGGTGTACCTGGTCGAGAGCAAATCTGCCATCGGCGGGCACATGGCCCAGCTCGACAAGACCTTTCCCACCAACGATTGTTCGATGTGCATCCTCAGCCCCAAGCTGGTAGATGCGGGCCGCCACCTGAATATTGACGTGCTGGTGGATAGCGAGGTGGTCAAGATTGACGGCGAAGCGGGGCACTTTACGGCGACGGTGCGCCGCAAGCCGCGCTATATTGACCTTGCTAAATGTACCGGCTGCGGCGAATGTGAAAACGTTTGCCCTGTTATGCTGCCCCATCCCTACGAAGAAGGATTGGCAACGCGACGGGCGGCGCATCGGCTCTATCCGCAAGCCGTGCCGGCGGCGTATGCCATCGAAAAAATCGGCGTTGCGCCGTGCCGCAGCGCGTGCCCGGCCGGTCAACGGGCGCAGGGCTATATCGCGCTCATCGCGCAGGGTCGCTACCGCGACGCGCTGCGCGTCATCAAGCAAGACAATCCCTTTCCCAGCGTGTGCGGGCGCACGTGCCATCATCCGTGCGAGGGACATTGCACGCGCGCTTATGCCGACGAAGCCGTCAGCATCATGTCGCTCAAGCGATTCGTGGTGGATTACGCGCTGGCGTATGGACGCGCCCCGGTCGAGCGTGTTCCGCGCACCCGCCCCGAATGGATCGCCATCGTCGGCGCGGGGCCGGCCGGCCTGACCGCCGCGCACGACCTGGCATTGATGGGCTATGGCGTGACGGTTTACGAAGCCTTGCCGGTGCCGGGCGGGATGATGCGCGTGGGGATTCCGGCCCACCGTTTGCCCAAAGGGGTGTTGCAACAAGATATTGATGACATTCTGGCCTTGGGGGTGGTGCTCAAAACCAATTCGCCCATCAAGGATCCAACCGAGTTATTGACGCAAGGCTACAACGCCGTATGCCTGGCGACCGGTCTATCTACCCGCGACCCGCGTTTGGGCCTCGAAGGCGAAGAAGCCGAGGGCGTGATTTCCGCCGCAACTTTTTTGCGCAAGGTCAATCTCGGCGAAGAATTGCCGCCTATTGGCAATCGCGTTGTGGTCATCGGCGGCGGCATTACCACCGTAGACGCGGCGGCGGTGGCGCGCCGCCTGGGCGCAGAACACGTGACGCTCGCGCTCAGCCGTCCGCGCCAGGAATTGCCGGCGTATCAATGGGAAATCGAAGCCGCCGAAAGCGAAGGCGTCAAGGTTTTGGAAAAAACGACCGCTGTGCGCATCCTTACCCAAAACGGGCGCGTGGTCGGCGTCGAGTGCGCGCGCGTGCAGGCCGGCGAAGTGGTGGATGAATCGGGACGTCGCCGGCCCCGCACCGAGCCGGGCAGCGAGTTTGTCGTTGAAGCCGATACCGTCATTCGCACCATCGGGCAACTGAGCGATTTGTGTTTTCTCGATCCGGCCTTTGATGATTTGCAGGTTGACCTCGACACGTTCACCACCTCTACCCCCGGCCTGTTTGCCGTGGCTGGCAAAAAGACCGGCGCAGCGTTCATCATTGACGCGGTAGCGTTGGGGCATCGCGTGGCGACCTCCATAGATCGTTATCTGCGCGGCGAGCCGCTCAAGCAGGCGCGCCCGGTTCCGCCCACGGTCAAATTCACGCGCCAGGAAATTGCCGAGCGCGTGCGGCGCGGCGAAATCATCCGCCAGGAACGCGCTCAACCGGCCTTGCTGCCGGTCGAAGAGCGCGTCACCAGTTTCCGCGAAGTTGTGCTGGGCCTGACCGAGCGGCAGGCGCGCGCCGAAGCCCACCGCTGTTTGCAATGCGGCTTGTGCTCGGAATGTCTGGAATGTGTGCGCGTCTGTGGCCTGAACGCGATTGACCATAATATGGTCGAGCGTATCGAGTCCATCCAGGTCGGCGCGGTCATCCTGGCGCCCGGTTACGAAATCTATGACGCGCGGCTTGCGCAAGAATACGGCCTGGGGCGTTACGCCAACGTGGTCACCGCGCTGCAATACGAGCGATTGCTTTCGGCTTCAGGTCCCACGCGGGGGCACGTCAAACGCCCCTCAGACAGCCGCACGCCGAAAAAGATTGCCTTTCTGCAATGCATCGGCAGCCGTGACCAGCAACACGATTACTGCTCGTCGGTATGTTGCATGTACGCCGCCAAAGAAGCCATCATGACCAAAGAACACGACCGCGACGCTGACGTGCACATTTTCTTTATGGACACGCGCGCGTTTAGCAAGGGCTATGAAGAATATTACCAGCGCGCCCAAAAGAAATATGGCATCCACTATCACCGCACGCGCATTTCGGCGCTGCGGGAAAATCCCGCCAATGGCAATCTGGTGCTGCGCTATGTTGACGACCGACTACCGACGGCGGACGACAGCGATCAGCGGTCAGCGGTCAGCGGTCAGTCGTCGGTGGTCGAGCAAGAATTTGACCTGGTCGTGCTTTCGGTCGGCATGGAGATGTCTGACAAGGTGAAACAACTGGGGCGCGAGCTGGGCATCGAGCTGGACGATTACGGTTTTTGCCACACCGCGTTATTCGATCCCTTGCAAACCAGCCGGCCCGGCATTTACGTGGCGGGGCCATTCCGCGAACCCAAAGACATTCCCGAAACGGTGATCGAAGCCAGCGGCGCGGCAGGAGCGGCAGAAGCGTTGCTGGCCTCGGCGCGCGGGACGCTGACGCGCCAGGCTGAATATCCGCCGGAGCGCGATATAGCGGCCGAGGCGCCGCGCGTGGGCGTGTTCGTGTGCCACTGCGGCAGCAACATCGGCGGCTATCTGGATGTGCCGGCCGTGACCGAATACGCGCGGACGCTGCCCGGCGTCGTTCACGCCGAAAATAATCTGTATACGTGCTCGCAGGATTCGGTCAGCCACATCACCCAGATTATCCGCGAAAAAAATCTCAATCGCGTGGTGGTGGCGGCTTGCACGCCGCGCACGCACGAGCCGCTTTTCCAAGATAGCCTGCGCGCGGCGGGCCTGAATCCCGGCTTGTTCGAGATGGCCAACATTCGCAATCAATGTTCGTGGGTTCATTCGGACGATTGGGAAGGCGCAACGCACAAGGCGCGCGACCTGGTGCGGGCGGCGGTGGCGCGCGCGCTGCGCCTCGAACCACTCCACACGTTGCAGGTGCCGGTCGAGCGCTCGGCGCTGGTCATCGGCGGCGGCATCGCCGGCATGACGGCGGCGCTGGCGCTGGCTGACCATGGCTTTCCGGTGCACCTGGTCGAGCGGACGGCGCAGCTTGGCGGCAATTTGCGCCGGGTGTTCTATCTGGCAGACGTTCAACGTTCAACGTTTAACGTTCAAACGTTTTTGCGCGAGCTGATAGCCAAAGTCGAATCACATCCCTTAATCACGCTGCACCTCGAAAGCGAGCTGGTTGAGACGGGGGGATTTCAGGGGAATTTTGCCAGCAAGGTGCAAGAGGCAAGAGGCAAGACAACGCAGATACAACATGGGGTGACGATTGTGGCGACGGGCGGGCGTGAGTATCGCGGCGATGAGTACGGTTTGGGCCATGACCCGCGCGTGATGACGCAACTTGATTTTGAGGCGATGCTAGTAGACAAGGAAACAAGTAGACAAGTAGGCAAGGAGATTCCTACCCCCTACTCCCTACTCCCTAATTCCGTTGTAATGATCCTATGCGTTGGCCCTGCCGAAAAATACTGCGCGCGGATGTGTTGCACCACAGCCATCAAGAACGCGCTCAAGCTCAAAGAGCTCAAACCCGATGCGCAGGTGACCATCCTGTACAAGGACATTCGCACGTATGGCTTTAAGGAGCGACTGTATACCGAGGCGCGACGCAAGGGCGTTTTGTTTGTCAGGTATGACGACGAGCACAGGCCAGGCGTTGAGCAACGACGACCGATGACCGACGGCCGACCAACGACGACCGACGACCGACAACCAACCGACAACCACCCAACCAACGACCAACCAACCAACCAACTAACTATCCAGGTCTGGGACCCTTCGCTGGGACGCGAATTGACGCTGAACGCCGACCTGCTCGTGCTATCGAATCCGGTGATACCGGCGGAAGGCGCGCACGAACTGGCGCAGGTGCTCAAGGTGCCGGTGGATTTGGATGGCTGGTTCCTGGAAGCGCACGTCAAGCTGCGCCCGGTAGATTTTGCCACCGATGGCATCTTTATGGCCGGCCTGGCCCATTACCCCAAGTTTCTCGACGAAACGATTGCCCAGGCGCAAGCCGCCGCCGCGCGCGCGGCCACCATCCTCAGCAAAGATACGCTGACGGTCGGCGGCGTTGTGGCGATGGTGGATGCAATCAAGTGCGTGGGCTGCCTGACGTGTGTGCGCATCTGCCCGTACCACGTGCCGCAGATACGCGCCGATTTCACCGGCGCGGGTGGCATCATCGGCGCGGCGTATATCGAGCCGGCGGCGTGCCACGGCTGCGGCGTCTGCGCCGGCGAATGTCCCGCCAAAGCCATCACGCTCGCCGCTTATTCTGACGCGCAGGTGATGGCGAAGGTGGAGGTGTTGTTTGAGGAAATTCAAGTGAAACGTGATGCGTGATGCGTGATGCGTGATGCGTAAAACGTAAACAATCACGCATCACGCTTCACGTCTCACGTGAACAGGTGAACCATGACCCAAGAATTTGACCCACACATTACAATTTTTGCCTGCCATTACTGCGCCTACGGCGCGGCGGACCTGGCCGGCTCGATGCGGGTAAACTATCCCGAAGGCACGCGCATTGTCAAGCTGCCGTGTTCGGGCAAGATTGACGTGACGCTGGTGCTGGACGCTTTCGAGCACGGCGCAGACGGCGTGATGGTGGCCGGTTGACTGGAAGGCGAGTGCCATTACCTGGAAGGTAATGTCAACGCCCGGCGCAGAGTAGAGTACGCCCAAAAGCTGCTGGAGCAAATCGGGTTGGGCGGCCAGCGCGTGCAAATGTTCAACCTCTCGTCGGCGCAGGGCGCGCAGTTTGCCCAGTATTGCGCCGAGTTTGCGGATAGGATTCGCGCCGTGGGGATGAATCCGCTGCGGAGTGGATAACTCCGGGCCTTCGACCAGACTGCGCCCAGAGTATGGTAAAATAAAAGGGGCTTGAGGTAAGCAAGGAGAGGAAACAAAATGGGCCACACCGTTACATTGCAAGTTCCAGAAAACCTGTATAAAGCTATCCAGTTACGGGCAATCCAGCATGGACAAACTCCAGACAGTCTGGTGACCGAGTGGTTGGCCGAAGCCATTCGCCGCGCCGAGACCGCTGAACAAGACCCCCTGGTCAGGCTGTTCGGGACGATAAGCAGTGATGTCACTGACGTGGCCGAGCAGCACGACTATTACATCAGTCAGGCCGTTTCCCAAGAGTTGCACGATGGCGAATAAAATTTTCATAGACACGGCCGGGTGGGCCAGCCTCTTTGTTCAAACAGAACCCTATCACCACGTAACACGAGCCTGGTTCGAGCAATGGCTCGAGCCAGGCGCTATGATGGTGACAACCAATTACATCCTCATCGAGCTGGTATCTCTGTTCACCAGCCCCTTGCGAGTCCCACGGCCAAGACAAATCCAATATATCGAAGCGATCAAGGCAGCCAGTTATATAACCGTCATCCACATTGATGCCGATCTGGATGCAGCGGCGTGGGCATTACTCAAGACGCGGCTTGACAAAAAATGGTCCATTGTAGATGCGGCGAGTTTTGTGGTGATGACCCGACAAAACATCACGCAGGCATTGACAACGGACCATCATTTCGAGCAAGCGGGCTTTACCAGATTGCTCAGGTAGCCCAAGCGAATTGCCGAGTTTGCGGATAGGATTCGCGCCGTGGGGATGAATCCGCTGCGGAGTGGATAACCGGATGCAGGACAAGATTTCCATCCTGGAGCTGGCCGGTGAGCTTGGCCGTCTGGCTCACCTCCTTGACGAGATGTCCGACTCCTTGCAACAGCGGGAGATGGAACGCCAGGACGCCGAGCGACGTCTGCTCGACATTTTGGATTTGAACCAAAAAATCATTGCTGCGTCTCTGGTGGGCATTGTCGCCTATGACGAGACGGGGCAATGTATCCTGGCTAACCAGGCCGCCGCCAAAATCATCGGCGCCACCCTGGAGCAGGTCCTGGCGCAAAACTTTTACCATCTCGAATCGTGGAAAAAATCGGGGTTGCTTCAGGCCGCTCAAGACGCTCTGGCCAGCAACAAAGCGCGGCGCCTCGAGGTCAATGTCGTCTCTACGTTTGGCAAACACCTCTGGCTGGATTGCTACTTTACCCCCTTTACCAGCGCGGGCGGGCGCCGGCTTCTCTTGATGTTCAGCGACATCACGCAACGCAAACAAACCGAAATCAATCTGAATGCCTTGTACGCCATCACGCGCACGACCAGTCGTTCACTGGCGCTGACAGACGTGCTGGAGCAAACGCTATCCTCGGCGCTCGCCTTTTGGGGCTTTGAGGCGGGGACCATTTTACTGGCCGATTCCTCCGATGGCCGATTGCGGCTGGCCGCCCACCGCAATTTGCCGCCCGCTCTGTTAGAATACCTGCAGTCGAGCCATCTGGAAGACACCCTGTGCGCCCACGTCTATCGCCTCGGCGAAAGCCTGATCATCGAGGATACCCAAAAGAGCGAAAACGTACCTCAGGAAATTAATCCTTTGATAAACCAGGTATTCGAGCAGGGCTGGCGGACGTATGCGGCCGTCCCATTGCTTCATCAGGACCAACGGTTGGGCGTGCTGAGCCTGCTGGCCCGTGAGCCGCGTCCGGTTTCGCCTTATGACGCAGCGATGCTGACGACCATCGGCCATCAGGTGGCGACCGCGGTGGCCAATGCGCGCTCATTCGAGGCCACGCTCAAAGAGCGCGGCCGCTTGCAGGCTTTGGTCAAATCCAACCGGGATGGCATTATCTTTCTGGGGCTGGATGGCCGCATCCTGAGCATCAATCGGGCCGCTTTGAACCTGTTGCATCTGCCGGGGCAGCCAGAGCACTGGCAGGGTCGCCGGCTGCCAGACCTGCTCCTGGCCTTACGCCGCACGGCGCCGGCGGCCCTATCGGTCGCCCTGACCGAGCTGCGGCAGATTCACAAGGGCGACGAGCCATTCAGGGAAGGTCGGCTCGAAACACCACCCTATACAGTTCGGTGGGTGCACCAGCCCGTGTTGGCCGGCAACGCGCCGCAGGGCCGGCTGGTTGTCTTGTACGATGAGACAGAGGAATATGCTCTGGAGCGTTTGCGTCAGGATATGACCCATACGATGGTCCACGACCTGCGCAACCCGCTGGCCAACATTATCGCCTCGCTGCAACTACTGACGGATAGGGCAACCGGCGAAATTTCACCGACGCAAGAGGAGCTTTTAAAGATTGCCCTGTCGGCCGCCGGGCGCATGCTGATGCTGGTCAACGCGATTTTGGACGTCAGCCGCCTGGAAAGCGGACAGATGCCGCTCTCGCTTCAAGCGTTCGATCTGGCCGGGCTGGTCGCTGAGGCGCTGCAATGGCAAAAGCCGGCAGCGGATGAAAAAGAGCTCAGCCTGGAAAACCATGTCCCCTCTACCCTTCCGCCGGTCTGGGCCGATGTCGAACTCATCAAGCGAGTCTTGCAAAATCTGATCGGCAATGCCATCAAATTTACGCCGCCCCATGGTGTGGTACGCATTGCGGCCGAACACGTGGCCAGTGGGCCACATTCCAAAATCCTGGTGCATGTCAGCGATACAGGCCCCGGCATTCCGCCCGAAATCCGCCCCCGATTGTTCGGCAAGTTTGTCACCGGCCGGCAAGCCGGACACGGCAGCGGGTTAGGGCTGGCGTTTTGCCAACTGGCGCTCGAGGCGCACGGGGAACACATCTGGGTCGAAAGCACGCCGGGCCAGGGTTCGACCTTTGTCTTTACCTTGAAGACGGCTCAGCCAGCAGATCGAACCCACGTGCCTTTTTGAACCATAGCCCCATCCTCACCATCAACCCAACGTAACCATTGATGGGGGCCATTTCACCGCCGAGACGCTGAGGCGGTGAAAAATCCAATACAGGCTGAACGGTTAGAGATTTTACACTTGTTCCCTGCGCCGCGGCGTCTCTGCGCGAGAGAAATACGCTAGGCGTTCTCTCCACATTGGGTCGAAGCGGCCGCCCGGCGTTCTTGCCCGTAATACCACACCAGCCCTCGCCGGGGCACCAGCAGAAACGCTAACACAAAGACCAACGTAGCCACCAACACCACCGCCGCGCCCGAAGCCACGTTGATGTAAAAACTGAGATAAAGCCCGGCCACGCTGGAAAAGGCGCCGATGCCGGCCGCCACCACCATCATCCTTGATAGCCGTCGGGTCAACAGATAAGCCGTCGCCCCTGGTGTGACCAGCATGGCCGCCGCCAACCCCACCCCCACCGTTTGCAGCGACACCACAATGGTGACAGCCAGCAGGACCAGCATCAAATTAGACAGGCGTGCGACCGGCAGGCGCAAGGTCGTCGCCAGCACCGGGTCGAATGAAATCAGCAAAAATTCTTTATACATCAAGATAACCGTCAACAATACCACCAGCCCCAAGGCAGCCGTGAGCCACAGGTCGCCGGTGCTGACGCCCAACACATTGCCGAACAAAATGTGCGTCAGGTCCACCGCATAGGTTTTCATCGTGCTGATCAACACCACGCCTAAAGACAAGGCGGCGGCGAACAGGATACCAATGGCCGTATCCTCCTTGAGCACGCCGCGACGCGAGAAAAAACCGATCCCCAAAGCCACCAGCACGGCCATCACCAATGCGCCGACCATCAAATGACCTCGGAGCAAATAAGCCACCGCCACCCCAGGCAAAATAGCGTGCGCCAGCGCGTCGCCCAAAAAAGCCATCGAGCGCAAGACCACATAGCAGCCGACCACGGCGCACAACACGCCGACCATTATCGAAGCCACAAGCCCGCGTTGCATAAAGCCATACGCCAGCGGTTCGATCAGCCAGTTCATCATCGTTCCCCCATGGCCGGTTGCCGGTCACTCGGGTGGACAACACCGGTCTATCACCAGTGTCCCTTCGGGCAGGTGCAAGACCTGGCCGCCAAACGCTTCGGCCAGCGCCGGCGGGGTAAAGACCTGCGCGGGCGGCCCATAAGCGATGAGGCGGCGATTGAGCAGCGCAATGTTTTCAAAGCGCGTCGCAGCCAGCGTCAGGTCGTGGGTCGAAATCATGACCGTGACATGCTGGTCGCGTAGCTGATGCAGCAAGGCCAGCGTGGCTTCTTGCGTGGCGGCATCTACGCCGGTGAACGGCTCGTCCATCAACAAGATGTGCGGCTCTTGCGCCAGTGCGCGCGCCAGAAAGACACGCTGCTGTTGCCCGCCCGATAGTTCGCCAATCGAATGATGCGCCAGGTCCGCAATGCCCATTTGCGCCAGACTGCGTTCGACCATCGCGTGGTCCGAGCGGGCAGGGCGTCTCAACCAACCCAACTGCCCATAGCGGCCCATCATCACCACGTCGGCGACCGTCACCGGAAAACGCCAATCCACTTCTTCGCGCTGCGGCACATAGGCCACACATTCGCGGTGATGTCCCAGCGGCAGGCCGTGAATCAAGATGCGCCCTGACCGCAAGGGCAGCAACCCCACCAGCGCTTTGAACAACGTGGACTTGCCCGCGCCGTTGGGACCGACAACGGCGACCTGCCCGCCGTGCGGCACCTGGAACGTCACATCGCACAGAGCCGGCTGGCCGTTATAAGCCACCGAGACATTTTCCAATTCCAGCCGGGCCGGTTCGGAATTCAACATCCTCGATTTCACACTTTGACTCCCCACTCGCCTCTCTCCCCCATTACGCCTCACGCCTCACGCATTACGCCTCACGCATTACGCCTCACGCCTCACGCATTACGCCTCACGCCTCACGCCTCACGCCTCACTTTAGCGCCTCCACCATCGCCCGCGTATTATATTTCATCATCTCGATATAGGTCGGCGCGGGGCCATCGGGCGCACTCAAGGAACCGGTGTAAAGAAAAACCAGGCGGATGCCGGTATCTTCGGCCAGCCGTTTAGACAGATTGGGGTTGGCGGTTTGCCCGACAAAGATAGCCCTGACGCCGAGGGCGCGGATGGCATCCTGCAATTGCGCCAGTTCTTGCGCCGACGGCTGGGCGGCGGTGCTGTAGCCGGGGATGACTGCGCCGATTTGTTCAAAGCCATACCGCCGCGCAAAATACGTAAAGGCGGTATGGTCGGTGACCAGCTTGCGATGGGCGGGTGGAATCTGCGCCGTCTGCGTCTCGATCCAGGCGTCCAGCTCTTGCAGCTTGAGGCGATAGCGTCGGGCGTTGTCGGCGTACCGGCTGGCGTTGCCGGGGTCTGCGGCGGTCAGCTTTTGCTCGATGTTTTTGGTCCACACCATCACGTTAGCCGGGTCGAACCAGACGTGCGGATCGCCGCCTGCGTGTTCAGGCTCGTCGGCGTGTTCGGCCGCCAGCAATTCAATGCCATCTGACACAGCGACCAAGTCGGCCTTTCCGCCGGCGTTTTTCAAAAGCGGCTCGATAAACCCTTCCAGCCCGGCCCCGTTCATAAACACAAGCTGAGCCTGAGCCACACGCGCGACATCCCGCGGGGTTGGCTCGAAACCGTGCGGATCGGCGCCGGCCGGCAGCAAAACGAACAGCTCGATGCCCTCGCCGCCGATTTCCCTGACCACATCGCCCACGATGGTAGTGGTCGCCACCACGCGCAAGGGGTGGGCGGTGGACGGCGGCGCTGCACAGCTTACAAGACAGATGAGAACAATAAGAGTCCATTGCTTTGCCAAACGAAACATTGCTCTTTCCTCGTGACATTCACCTGCGCCGCCGGGTTGTCTTTTTCTGGCACAGCGGACAGCGCCCCATCAATTCCAACACGTGAACATCAATCTCGTAACCGGTTTCGCTTTTCAGCGTTTCGATGAGTGTTTCCAATTCGCCACAGGGGAATTCTTCCACGCGCCCGCATTGTGAGCAGATGAGGTGATGGCTGTTGGGCGCGCTGGCGGCGTAACTGTGGCAGCCTTCTTCCAGGTGGATGCGTTGAACATAGCCCAGCTCGACCAGCAAGTCGAGGGTGCGATAGACAGTGGTCAGGCCGATTTTGAGATGCAGCGCTTTCGCCCGGCCATGCACCTCGCCGGCCGTCAGGTGATGGCTGGCCTGTGTAATGATATCCAGGATCGCCTGGCGTTGCCGCGTCAGCTTGCGCTTGTTCTGGCGCAAGCCTTCTTTGAATGCAGAGTTAGCTGGCATGGTATTCTAAATGCAACCATTCACCGCAGAGGCGCAGAGCACAAGGGATGCTTGTGGAGAACTCTGGGTGCGCGGTCGAACGATTGATTCTAAATGAAAAATATTTTCAATTAGAAATCAGTATACCATTGGCGATGTGAATTGTCAAACCAAATCGCTCAAAGCGTGGTACAATCAGGCAGCGGCTGACATTGGCCAGCGCTGACCGACGGTTTGGCGGTCGGTAGTCTCTTGCGGGAGTAAGCAAATGAATCTGATTCAGGCAATCATCCTGGGTATTGTGCAAGGCGCAACGGAATACATCCCGGTCTCAAGCTCGGCCCATCTGGTTCTGGTGCCATGGCTATTCCATTGGCCCACACCATCTTTTACTTTCAATGTGCTGGTGCAATGGGGAACGCTGGTGGGGGTTTTTGTCTACTTTTGGCGCGAGTTGGTAAGCATTGTGCGGGGGGTGATCGCAGGGCTATTCCAGGGCCGGCCGCTGGAGACCCACCAGGCGCGCTTGGGCTGGTATGTCGTACTGGCGACGTTGCCGGCGATTGTCTTTGGCGGGTTGTTCAAAAGCAAGGTCGAGGCTGTGTTTGCTTCGCCGCAGGCGGCGGCCGCCTTGCTTCTTGGCACAGCGTTATTGCTGGTCGTGGCCGAATACCTGGGGCGGCGCACACGAGACCTGAGCGACCTCAACGGCCTCGACGCGCTGGTCATCGGATTATGGCAAGTCCTGGCCCTGCTCCCCGGCATCAGCCGGTCGGGGGCGACGATGACCGGCGGCATGTTACGCGGGTTTGACCGTAAACCGGCGGCGCGATTCAGTTTTCTGATGTCCATACCGGCCTTGCTGGGCGCCGGCGTGCTGGCCCTGATAGACCTGTTCCAGGCGGGCATCTGGATGGCCGAGTTACCCATGTTACTGGTCGGATTCGTGGCCGCGGCCCTTTCGGGCTACCTGTGCATCCGGTGGCTCCTGGGTTATCTGCAACGCGGCCGGCTCTATCTCTTTGCCGGCTATTGCGCCCTGGTGGGGCTGGCCGGCCTCATCATCCCCCGCTGAGATTTCAGATGATTCCCTACCGCTACCGCCTGCCCCCTACCCGCCTGGTTTCCCTCTTGTCTCTTGTCTCCTGCATCGTGCTTCTTGTCTCTTGTCATCCCGCCCCCCCCGTCACCTATGAACCGGCCACCCTGACCATTGCGACCACGCCCGCCTGCGAACCTCTGTTGACCGACCTGAGGGATGTTTATCAGGCCGAATACCCGGCCATTTCTTTCAAACTTATCCGCAGCGACCATGGCGCAGCGATGGAAGCGGTTCTATCCGGCGCGGTAGACCTGGCAGCCGTCGGTCAAATCTCGGCCACCGAAACGATATGGCTTACGGCAGTGGCGATAGACAACCTGGCCATCATCGTGCATCCTTCCAATCCAATCCAGGAGCTGACGCTCTTGCAATTGCGGGACATCTTTCTGGGACGCAACTCGTCATGGAGTAGATTCGGCGGCGGTTCAGAGGAAATCACCATCATCACCCGCGAGCGCGGTTCCGAGATACGCGCCGACCTGGAAGCCCACGTGCTGGAAGGGCGCAACGTCACGCTCAACGCCGTCATCGCGCCTTCAGCCCAGGCGATGCTTGAGCAGGTCAGTACCACGCCCACAGCAATCGGCTATATCTCTATGGGATACCGACCGACCGGCGTCAAGTTGTTAGCCATCGAAGGCGTCTTACCCACACCGCTCACGGCGACCAACCGCACTTATCCCCTCTACCGCACGCTCTACTTTGTGGCCGCTCAGGAACCGGACGCCGAATCAGAAAAACCCCTGCGCGATTTTGTGGCCTGGGTGCTTGGCCCTCAAGGGCAGGCGGTGGTCGGGCAACGTTATGGCCGCGTCAGATGAGTGAAACCATAGCCCAAAACTTCATGCACCTCGCTGATGACCATAAACGCCTGCGGGTCGAGCAAGCGGACCACCCGCTTGAGCGCGGCGATTTCGCTTTTGGCGACGACCACATACAGCACCTGACGTTCCGCCTCGGTGTACCCGCCCCACCCTTGCAGAATGGTCACGCCGCGTTGCAAGGTGTCGAGAATGCCCTGGCGAATCGCGTCAGGTCGGTGCGAGACGATCATCGCTGAACGCGCATAGACGGCGCCTTCCTGGACCGCATCTACCACGCGTGAGCCGACGAAATTCACAATCAGCGCGTACAGTGTGGGTTGCAAGCCAACCAACACGGCAGCCGCCAACAACACGCCGGAATTCACCCACAAAATCACCTGCCCTAATTGCATTCCGGTAAAACGATGAACCAGCTTGGCGATAATGTCTGTGCCGCCGGTGGTGCCGCGGGCGCGCAGCACCAGACCAATGCCCAGACCATCCACCAGTCCACCAAAGAGGGTGTACAACAATGGGTCTGCCGTGACAGGTGGGATATAAGGCGCGAGCAAGTCAATCGCCAGCGACATCACCACCACGGTGTACACCGTGCGAACCCCCAGTCGCCAGCCGCCAGCGTAATACATGCCGGCGATCAACAAAGGGATGTTGAATAGCAACACGAGCAGGCCGGTGGGCAGGCCCAGCGTGATATTCAAAATCATGGCCAGACCGGTGACACCGCTGGATACGACATGATTGGGCGCAAGAAAAGCATTCAGCCCGGCGGCGATCATCACCGCGCCGAGGCTTAACTGGACATAGTCGCGCACCTCCAACAAGATAGACTGCCAGGGGATGTTCTTGCGTGGGCTGGTCATTTTCGCCTCCTCCATAAGGAACCAGGTTTTTCTATAAAAACGGGTAACGGCTCACCGCAGAGTCGCCGAGTGCGCAGAGATGCTTTGGGAGGCCGCAGAGAATCGTTTTGACCTCTACCAAAACTCTTCCGCGTCTCTGTGGTAAGATTGGCGTGGGGATGAGCAGCAGTTACAAAAACGGATTGTAACGGCGTTCCCGGCCGATGGTTGTTGCCGGACCATGCCCCGAATACACGACCGTCTCATCCGGCAGCGTCATTAATCTGGTCTGGATGCTTGTCATCAGTTGCTCCAAATCCCCCCCCGGCAAATCGGTACGGCCAATGCCCCCGGCAAACAATACATCCCCATCGAATACAATCTGATGTGCCGGTTCATGGAAAGTAACATGGCCTGGGGTGTGTCCTGGCGTATGTAACACATGCAGACGCAGCGTGCCAAGTTCGAGCACCTGTCCTTCAGCCAGAGAGATGCCAGGGGGTGGGGCCGGGCGAACCATAAAGCCCCACATCATCCCTCCCCCACCGATTTTCAAAAGCGGCACCTCAGCCGGATGGACGGCCAGTGGCGCACGAGTAGCCTGAACCACCTCGGCCACCGCAGCCATGTGATCAAAATGCCCGTGCGTGAGCAGGACATATTGGACGGTCAGGCCATGCTGTTGGACAGCAGCTAAAATCTCGTCCGCATCACCGCCGGGGTCAATGATGGCACACGTTTTGTTCTCCTCGCAAGCTGCCAGGTAGCAATTGGTTTGTAAAGGGCCAACCGACAAAGTATAAACGACCAATGTTCTTCACCTCGAATGTATTGAGCGTGGTCACAAAGGGATTCCCCTCCGCGCTGACGGTCATGGCAAGACAGTCGCAGGACACCGCAGCCATCTCCCTCTGGGCGGGGGATTGCTTGGTCGGCCTGCTTCGCGGGCCTCCTCGCAATGACAAGCTGTTTTGGGCACTTTGCCCTTGCAATGACAGCAGAGTGAACAATCACGGCAATTATATCAAGTTTTTGAGCATGTTCGCAGTTCACGCCTCTTTTCCGCAACCCTTGGAAATAACATTGATAGGGATTGGGCAAAGAAATTTTACCACAAAGGACACGAAGCAAACCTTTGTGTACTTGGTGTCACCTGCCCCCGCCGCAGGCAGGGGGTTTGTGGTTTTGGTTCTTTGCCCCCATGGACTGGGGCAAGAGCGGCGTTCTCGCTCACC
>FWPV01009647.1_pt1 | contig 16240 bp, 10 predicted proteins | sample 2228371 | NCBI WGS metagenome assembly FWPV01 (sample SAMEA103939776, study PRJEB20133) | metagenome | reverse complement strand
TCCAGGACCAATGATGTTGGCAAGATGGACAATGTCTTCGCATAGCTCCATTTTACCAAATTTTAGTCCGATTTAGTTATCAATTACCAATATCAATAGTTGTGGCGAAGCGCATAAAGAAAAACCCCCTGACGCGACGTCGGGGGATTTTTTTTGTCGAAAGAGTTTATACGTTATTATATTTGCCAAAGTCCGGCTTTTCTTGCGAGCGAGCAAGCTCGCTCGCTTTTAAAGCCGGACTTTTTGCTATTTCCTATAGCTTTTTGCTATTTCTTATACCCCGTCCCTGCCGGAATCAGTTTGCCAATAATTACATTTTCTTTCAAGCCCCGAAGCTTGTCTTCTTTTCCGGTGACCGCCGCATTGATGAGAACTTTCGCGGTTTCCTGAAAAGACGCCGCCGACAAAAAGCTCTCCGTGGAAAGAGCCACTTTGGATATTCCTAAAAGCAATTTTTCAGCTGTAGCTGCTTTTCCACCCGCTTTCTTGACAGCTTCATTGGCTTCCAAAAATTGAACTTCTTCAACCGTGTCTCCCGGAAGGAGGCTTGTATCTCCCGGATCAAGAATCCGCACCCGCGAGAGCATCTGGCGGATAATGATTTCGATGTGTTTGTCGTTGATTCCTTCTCCCTGGGCAGAGTAGATTTCCTGAACTTCTTTGGTGATATAACGATGGACTTCTTCCCAACCTTTTATCTTGAAAAGTTTTTTGAGATCCAAGTGTCCCTCGGAAAGCACCTGCCCGCGCGTGACAAGCTCGCCTTTTTGAACATTGAGATTCATTACCGCCGGAACAACATACTCACGAATATCTTTCTTCTTTTTCGGCCCTTCCGATTCAATGCGAATAATTTTGTCCTTTTCTGTTTCAGTGATTTCAGCTACCTGCCCGTCTATTTCCGAAACCGCCGCCTCCCCTTTGGGCGGCCGAGCTTCAAAAATTTCATCCACTCGCGGAAGCCCTTGGGTGATATCCGTTCCGGCCACACCCCCAATGTGAAAGGTTCTCATCGTAAGCTGGGTTCCAGGCTCCCCGATGGCTTGAGCCGCCACAATTCCAACCGCTTGACCAACTTGAACCAGATCGTTTCTCCCCAAATCAAGTCCGTAACATTTTTGGCAAACTCCCCGACGGGTTTTGCAGGTGATGATGGAACGGATTTTCACCTTTTCCACTCCCTTTTTTTCAATTTCTTCGCCCTTTTCTCTGGAAATCATCTCTCCTTTTTTGGCAATAACTTTTTTTGTCGTCGGATCAATCGCGTCTTCCAAGAGCACCCTTCCGGCTATTCGGGAAGAAAAGCTCACTCCCGCAACAGCTGAATCTTCTTTGTGTATCCAACTGCCTTCTTTGTCCGCGCAATCCTCTTCCCGCACCACTATGTCTTGAGCCACATCCACCAAACGTCGGGTCAGGTATCCAGCCGTTGCCGTGCGCAGCGCCGTGTCAGCCATTCCCTTTCTTGCGCCATGAGTCGCGATAAAGTATTCCAGCACATTGAAGCCTTCCTTGAAAGAAGAGCGGATAGGAAGTTCGATTGTTTCCCCTGTCGGGCCAGCCACCAATCCTTTCATACCCGTCATCTGGACTACCACTGCCTCCGTTCCGCGAGCTTTGGAATAGACCATCGAATAAACCGGCCCTTCTTTGTCGAGAGACTCACGCACCGCTTCGGTGATGTGATTCTTGGCTTCGTTCCAAATTTCAATAACCCGGCTTTTTTTCTCAGAAAGAGTAAGGAGCCCCATTTCAAATTGTTTGTTAACAACGCCAACCTGCTCTTCGGCTTTTTGAATAATTTCTTTTTTCTTTTCCGGAACCAGCAAATCATCCATTCCCCAGCTCATCCCGGAACGGGTAACTAGGTCAAAGGCAAGATTTTTGAGATTGTCAACAAACTTCGCTGTTTCTTTGGAAGAAGTTGCCGACAGGCACCGCCCGACCAGCTCGCGAAGCTTCCCTTTGTCAAGCTCCTGGTTCACAAAGCCAATTTCTTTTGGAATTATTTCATTGAAAAGTATCCGACCAACGGAAGTTTTTATCCGCTCTTTGCCAAAGTCCACTTCGATTTCACTCTGAAGATCCACGTGCCCAGAATGATAGGCCAGAATCGCCTCCTCTTTTCCGGAAAATATTTTTCCCTCGCCTTTCCCGCCTTTCACAAAATGAGTCATATAATAGCAACCCAGCACCATATCCTGGGAAGGGATGGTTATTGGCTCGCCGCTTGCCGGCTTCAAAAGATTTTTGGCTGAAAGCATGATTTCATCCGCTTCCCGACGAGCTTCTTCAGTGAGAGGAACGTGAACCGCCATCTGATCGCCGTCAAAATCGGCGTTGAAAGCGGCGCAAACCATTGGATGAATTTGAATGGCTTTGCCTTCGATAAGCACCGGCTGAAAAGCCTGAATGCTCAAGCGGTGAAGAGTCGGGGCGCGATTGAGCAGAACAAAATGATGTTCGATTATATCATCGAGCATTTCATAGGCCTCTTCGGCTTCATATTCAACCATTTTTCCGGCGCTCCTCACGTTGTGGGCAAATCCTTTTTCAATCAGGTTGTTGATTATGAAAGGTTTGAAAAGTTCGAGAGCCATTTTTTTGGGAAGTCCGCATTGGTGAAGTTTGAGCCGCGGACCAACAACAATAACGCTCCTACCGGAATAGTCCACTCGTTTTCCAAGAAGATTCTGCCGAAAACGTCCCTGTTTTCCCTTGAGCATATCTGCCAGCGACCGAAGAGCTCGCTTTTGGCCGGTGGAAGCCGCTACTGATGTTTGACCTCGACGGGCGCTGTTGTCAAAAAGAGCATCCACGGCTTCTTGGAGCATTCTTTTTTCATTCCGCGAAATAACTTCCGGCGCTCCGATTTCAATGAGTTTTTTGAGACGATTGTTGCGATTGATAATACGGCGATAAAGATCATTCAAGTCCGACGTGGCAAAACGTCCCCCGTCAAGCTGAACCATAGGGCGAAGATCCGGAGGAATAACCGGGATCATGGTGGGAAGCATCCATTCCGGACGAATGCCGGACTGCTTCATTCCCTGAAAAAGCTTCAGACGTTTCAACAGCTTTTTTTTGTCGGAAGATTTGTCATCCTCGAGCATCTTTCCAAGCTTTTCAATTTCTTCGTCGAGATTTATTTCTTCAAGCAAGCGCCGAATGGCTTCTGCTCCTATGCCGGCTCTGAAAACATGCCCGTATTTGAGCGAAAGATTGAAATATTCCACTTCCGAAAGAATCTGAAGTTTTTTGAGATTCTTGATTTCATCCCGGCTTATTTGATAGGCGCTTTTGAGATCTTCCGTTTTCTCCTGCTCTGCTTCTCCCTCGCTCCTTATTTTCTTTTGCTTTCCTTTGTATTCGGAGTCCAAGCGGGCAATAGCTTCTTTGCGCGCTTCTTCATCAACATTCATAACCACATAACTCGCGAAATAGACGACTTTCTCAAGTTCCTGGGTGGACATTCCCAACGCCAAGCCAATTTTCGAAGGCACTCCCCGCAAAAACCAAATGTGAGAAACCGGAACAGCCAGTTTGATATGCCCCATCCGTTCACGCCGGACAATCGAGCGGGTTACTTCCACCCCGCACTTGTCGCAAATTATTCCTTTGTAGCGGATTTTCTTGTATTTTCCGCAATAACATTCCCAGTCCTTGGCCGGACCAAATATCTTTTCGCAAAAAAGACCGTCCCGCTCGTATCTTTGGGTTCGGTAGTTGATTGTTTCCGGTTTTGTCACTTCGCCATGCGACCAATTCAAAATATCATCAGGACTCGCCAGACGCAGGCGAATCGAATCAAAATCGGTAACGCGAGTTATGGAAGGTTGATTCATAATTTTGCAAGATGCTTATGAAAACTTAAAGGCGCTTACTCGGGAAGATTTTTCTTTTTTTCTTCATTTTCCCCTTTTCCCTCTTCTTTGTTTTCCTCTTTTTTTTCTTCAGAATTCTCCGATGCTTCCTCTTTTTCTCCAATCAATTCCACATTAAGACAAAGCCCTTTGAGCTCGCTCACAAGAACATTGAAAGAAGCCGGAACATTTGGATTTCTGATTTTTTCTCCCTTGATAATGGATTCATAAGCCTTCGAACGTCCCAAAACATCATCTGATTTGATAGTCAGCATTTCCTGCAAAGTATAGGCGCTGCCATAGCCTTCAAGCGCCCAGACTTCCATTTCCCCGAATCTCTGTCCGCCAAACTGGGCTTTTCCGCCCAAAGGCTGTTGGGTAATGAGAGAATATGGGCCAATTGAACGCATATGGATTTTGTCTTCCACAAGGTGATTCAGCTTCATGATATACATATACCCAACCATAGTTTTTTCCTTGAAATATTCTCCGGTCTTGCCGTCTATCAATTTCAGTTTTCCGTCTTCCGGGAGTCCCGCTTCGCGAAGCTGAGCCTTGATGTCATCTTCGCTCACGCCCGCAAGAGACGGACTCGCCACTTTATATCCCAAGCGCGCCGCCGCCCATCCCAAGTGAGCCTCCAGAATCTGGCCGATATTCATGCGCGATGCGACACCTAAGGGATTCAAGATTATGTCAACCGGAGTTCCGTCGGGAAGATAAGGCATATCTTCAACTGGAGCAATTTTGGAAATCACTCCTTTGTTCCCGTGTCGCCCGGCCAATTTGTCGCCCACGGAAATTTTTCGAAGCTGCGCCACACTCACCTGAATTTGCTGAATAACACCGGCGGGCAGTTTGTCGCCTTGCTCGCGGGAAAAAATTTTTATGTCAACCACTTTTCCGTGCTCCCCGTGCGGAAGATAAAGAGATGTGTCTTTCACGTCTTTTGATTTTTCTCCAAAAATCGCTCGCAAAAGCCGCTCTTCGGGAGTGAGGTCGCCTTCACCTTTGGGAGAAATTTTTCCAACCAATATGTCGCCCGACGAAACTTCGGCTCCGATGTGAATTATACCCGTGTCATCAAGATTCTTGAGGCGCTCTTCACCGATATTTGGAATGTCCCGTGTCACCACTTCCGGTCCAAGTTTCGTGTCGCGAATATCCACCGTGAAATCTTCGATGTGAATCGAAGTGTATCGGTCGTCCTGAAGAAGTTTTTCTGAGATGATAATCGCGTCCTCAAAATTGGCGCCTTCCCAAGGCATAAGCGCCACCAAAACATTCTGTCCCAAAGCCAATTCTCCGTTGTCTGTTGAGGCTCCATCGGCAAGAAGCTGACCCTTTTTCACTGTTTCGCCAACCGCCACGCGGGGAATCTGATTCATACAGGTGAAGGCGTTGGAACGTTCAAAACTTTGAAGATAATAATTCCTTTTGGCCGATTTTCCATCCGCTCTTTCTTCTTTCACAGTAACGTGATCGGCGTCCACTTCTGTCACTCGGCCAGCCGCCCGAGCCAAAACCACCTGACCGGAGTCAGCCGCCGCTTTGTCTTCCAGCCCTGTTCCAACCAGCGGCGCCTGCGGCATTATGCACGAAACCGCCTGACGCTGCATATTTGATCCCATAAGCGCCCGGTGAGCATCGTCATGCTCCAAGAAAGGTATAAGAGCGGTGGCTACGGAAATGCACTGCTTGGCGGAAACATCAATATAGTCAACTTGGCTTGCTTCGATCATAGAAGGTTTTCCCTTGACGCGCGCCTCAAGCACATCGCTCATAATCTGACCGTCCTCACTAACTTCCGTGTCCGCGTGAGCAATGATTTTTCGATCTTCAACAGTGGCGTTCAAATATTCAATGTCTTTGGTGACAAAATGCTTTCCGTCTTTGTGAATAACTTTCCGATAGGGCGTTTCAATGAATCCATATTCGTTGATGCGGGCATAGCAAGCCAAATGATTCACAAGCCCAATGTTTGGCCCTTCCGGAGTCTGCACCGGGCAAATCCGCCCGTAGTGAGATTGATGGACATCGCGAACTTCAAAACCGGCTCTTTCCCGAGTGAGCCCTCCCGGCCCCATAGCCGAAAGTCTTCTTTTGTGTTCAAGTTCCGCCAGAGGATTCACTTGATCCATAAACTGGGAAAGTTGTGACGAAGCAAAAAATTCTTTCACAGCGGCCGCCACGGGACGAGAGTTGATGAGCTGGCCGGGAACTACGGTTGCCAAATCTGAAGTGCTCATTCGATCTTTGATGTTGCGCACCATACGCGCCAATCCCGCTCGGAATTTGTTCTGCACCAATTCTCCGACACAGCGCACCCGACGGTTTCCCAGATGATCAATGTCGTCCGGAACCGCCATTGGATCGTTGTTGAGACGGATAATTTCTTTCACAATCGCCACCAGATCCTCCGGCCGCATAATTCGGTGTTTTTCATCGTCGGGAAAATTCGTTTCCATTCTTTGGTTCAGGCGATAGCGTCCAACCTTTCCAAAATCATAGCGGTCGAAATTGAAAAACATGGCTTCAATCATTTGTCTGGCGTTTTCTTCGGTTGCCAAATCCCCCGGACGAATCCGCCGATAAACTTCAAGAAATCCTTCTCCCTGGGTTTTGGTTGAATCTTTTTCAATGGTGGCTTCAATATATTTTTTCTCGCCGGTATCAACATCAGAAAAGGTTTTCAAAAGATCTTTGTCGCTTGAAACACCGAAGGCGCGAAGAAGCGCCGTAACGGCTATTTTCCTTTTCCGGTCAATTTTCACCCAGATTGCCCCGTCAAGATCCGTTTCCATCTCAAGCCAAGCGCCCCGATTGGGAATAATTTTCGCTCCAAAAAGACGCTGTCCTTTTTGATATTCCGCAGTAAAAAAAACACCCGGACTGCGAATGAGCTGGCTCACCACAACGCGCTCCACCCCGTTGATAATAAAAGTTCCCCGCTCGGTCATGACAGGAACGTCCCCAAGATAAACTTCCTGCTCCTTCACTTCTCCGGTATGCTTGTTGAGCAGCTTCACTTTCGACCGAAGAGGAGCTTCAAAAGAAATATTTTTCGCTTTCGAGGTTTTTTCGTCGTATTTCGGCTCGTCAAAATAATAGTCTCCAAACTCAAGCTCCAGATCTTTTCCCGTGAAATCCTTGATTGGGTTCACTTCATCCAACAGCTCCCGAAGGCCTTCTTTCAAAAACCATTCATATGACGCTACCTGCGCCTCAATCAGATTGGGAAGAGAAACCATCGGAATCCGCCGAAAAAATTTCCTCTTGCGAAGAGATGATTGCGGGCTGAAAGACTCTTTCACCCCGAGAGTTTTTTGCCCCAAAGACATAAAAGACACTCCACTCTCCAACCATTGCTTCGAAAAAATTCTGGGAAGCAAACGTTTTGGCTAAGTGGTTTTAGGTTTACCCCGTGAAGTATCCCGCTGGCGGGATCCCGCCAGCGGCGGGATTTCACAGGGTGAAATATTTAGTTATTTTTGTGATATATATCCAAATCCCCCAAAGTTAGATATCGTGATGTCAAGTCTAGCACAAGCCGGTTTTTTTGGCAACCCCAGTAGTAGAAATTTGACTCGACTTCGTCGGCATTGGCCAAAGGCCAGTCAAATTTTTACTACCGGGCAATCTTCAACGTTTTGAAAACAATTTCCGCGATTCGGCGACTTGTCCATTTTCGCGGCACGTTGCTTATTATCTCAAAACTGGAAATTTTGTCAAGGGTAATTTTGTTTTTTTGAAAAATTTTATCCAGGTTTGCCAGCAAATCCCGCGAAAGAGAATTGTTTTCTTTCCATTTGAGACTGTCCAAAGCATTTTTCTGGGAAAAAAGCTCCAGCTTTATCTTGTTTTTGTTCTTGATTTTCAAAACAACGCGCATTTTTTCACCTTGAATTATTTCAATCTTCTCACCCGCTTTGTGGCGGTCACGTTCTCCAAGCCTTTCACGGCTTCGGCTCGAATTTCGCTCACGCCAACAGGAAGAATCACCCGGTATTTGAATTTCCCGGTTTTCGCGGAAACTTCCGCTGTGCCCTGCGGTTCTCCGTTCACGCTGATGGAAACTTCGGACACGTCATAGGCTTTTCCTCGAACGGCCACGTCCGGTTTTTCGATTCTGTTTTTAACATAAATAATCGTCACCCAGAGCGGCCTTTCTTTGTTGGTCGCGGATTTCCTCTCGATATTTTTCTCGATTATTTTTTCCGTCCCGTCCCGGCTGGCTGTCACTCGAACAGTATTGTTTCCGATTTCCAACGGAACGCGAACATGATATTTGTTTTTTTCATCGAGACTAACCGGACCAATATCCACCCCGTTCACAGAAATGGAAACGTTGGCACCGATCCCAACTCGTCCTTTGAGAGTTACGTCCGGATTTTTCGTTTTTTTCTTGGCTTTAAGGGTGAGAAAAATGCTGTCAGCCAAAGCGTTCGAAGCCAGCATAAAAACTAAGCCGACTATCACGGCCGCGATAAACTTTTGATTGATGATTTTCTTTTGTTGTTTCGCCATGCTATAAATTTTATATTTCGTATCCAGCGCTCCCATTCTAAATTCATAATTCTAAATTCACAATTCTTTTTCGCAATCTACCACCATCTTTCATTATAGCCTATTTCCCAATAATTTGAAGCGAGGATATTTTTGACATAATCAAGGTTCTTTTGGCTCGCCCCTATTCGCTCGAGAGCTGCATATTGAATTTCCAAACACTCTTTTTCCGCTTCAGCTCCGGCATAAACTTCCGCCGGGACATAGCCCGCCAAATTTTTTTCCTTATATGAGTGATACTGCCGGCTGTGGCAGGCATCGTGGACAATCGCGCCGGCAAACCACTCACTCGTTGCGTTGAAAGTGGCAAGACCCGCCTTGAGGCGAGGCGGATTTTCCCAAACATACATTCCCGAACCGGATTGGGCGCATTCAATCACCCCGATATATTTAGCCGCCAGATTATAATGTTCCTCGCTTTTGTCCCGCAGTTTCTTGAGCGCTGTTTTTGTTTTCAAAACGCAATTCACGTCTCCTTTTATTTCAATCGGCAGTTGAAAAGATTCTTTCTGAAGAGATAACAGCTTCTTTTTTTTCTTTTTCTTGGTTTTGGCTTCGGCTTCTAGAAAAAACTTATTTCCCGAATTATTGACGAGGCCAAAATAACCCAAAACTCCGCTTTTTTCAGGAGTATTGAAAATTCCAAACGACGTTACAATTAAAACAGCGCATATTTTGGCTAATTTTCCGCTTTTCATGGCAGCTTTTTGAGACTCTAAAGTCTTTTAAGCTACCAGACCCACCTCTTTTGGCTTCGCCGCGGGCGCCGGATCTTGTGCAGGCCGAGCCGCATTTCCACAAAATCATCTCGCGCGGTGTGTCCACTTTTTGAGCCACCAATTTTTTGATTCTTTTTCCAACAATATTCACTGCTTGGCGGGGAGAAGAAAAACAGCTGTACCCGGACGCCGTTGGATTTTCCGGACCGCGATATCCCCAATAGTTATAGCAAGTCTTTCCATGTTTTCGGGGAGAGTACAATCCCCAGTTGCTCTCTTTTTTGGCAATCGCCACCAAAAAAGCGGCTACCTTCTTGTTCTTCCTGGCAATAAAAGGAGACATTTCGGCAATGGGATAGCCCTTTGTCAATCTCCTGATGTCCTTCTCAATCTTCTTGTCAATTTTGATCTGGGTTTCCGGAAGCGGAATTTGAATTGCCGCCGCGCTTCGAAAACACAAAAAGGCAAACACCACCGAAACCGCCACCAAAAAACCAAAGAAAAAATTCTCTGACTTCTAAAGTCTTTCGATCAAAATGTTTTTTTTTTTTTTATTTTTTTTTGTTTTTTGTTTTTTTGCGGTTTTGCTTCTTTATCCTGCCCATAAATTATCAATCTATAATCTGGCGGTCGATAATATATTTCGTATATTCGTATAAGATTCGTAATTCGTAGAGAAAAACAAAAAGCGGGCAATCACCCACTTTCCTCTTACATATATATTATAGCACTTTTTCGCCTTTTAATCAAATAGTCGAGCGACGAGAATTTCACCCCGCGCCACTTCATTTTTTTCCTAAACTTTCTCCTAAAGTTAAACTTTAGGAGTGGCTAGTCGTTGATAAATAAGCTATGCAAGGGAATAAGGAGAATGGCTAACAAACCAACAATGATTGACGCATAGACAAGAACAGACCGCTCTTTGTTTTTTATCACTGATTTAACTCCGAGGATAAATGCAATAATACTTGCAAGAAATATAATCGGAACAGTTATGTCCCACCAATGGTCGCCATAAGACAATATGCCAAGCACATTGGTTAAAATCATAGAAACGCCTACGGCTATCAGAAAAAAGGTATTCAGATGAACAGACCACTTGCCTGATTTTGTTTGAGGTCTTAGTTGCATGGTTTTTATTTATTTTTTATCCTTGAATTTTTTTGGGGATCGGAAAACTCGAAAGAAACGAGCCGAGCGCGTCTTCGTTTTTGCGAAGATCAGCCTCGATCCAATTTTCGAGAACCCCGTGCTTTTCAAACTCCATTCTTTCTTTTTCAAACAAATCATCATCAAACCACAAAAAAGGCTTAGAAAAATCAATTGCTTCCGTTTTCCAAGTTTGCCAGCTTGTCAGCTTTATCTGTCTGATATATTTCATCGTTTCATCCGAAAAATATCGGCCCAAAAGCTCCGCGGCATAGTTGTCCTCACCCTTGCAATGGGTCGTGAGCCAATAGACGGGATAATTTTCAACAGCGAATTTCACAAACTCATCGGCGTGTTTTGCCGGATTTTTGTCATTTGCCAGAAGCACCCCGTCAATATCGAGATAAATATTTGTCATGAGTCCATTCTACACCAGAATCTATTTTCAAAAAAATTCAGGAAAAGTCGTTCTGTTTTTCTCCCAAAGTTTAACGTTAGGAGTGGTTAGAAATCCGATGAATCTCCCACGAGCTTACGCTCGGGGTTTCTATCTGCTACGAGCAAGCTCGCCGCCTAACGGCGGATCAGCTCCATCTCTCGAGCTTACGCTCGGAGATTTAAGCTCGGAATTGTTTAAACTTTTATCTTCCTTCAGCCTTGTGTCGCTCTTCGAGATATTCTTTTTTAAATTTTTGGCGAATTTCGCCTGATAAGCACCGCGAACGCAAAAACCGTCGAAAGCGGAAAAAGTTGGAATCCGGAGCGGGTGAGCGGAATCGAACCGCCATCTTCTGCTTGGAAGGCAGATATAATAACCACTATACGACACCCGCCTGCCGCATTTTCTCTCTTACTTTAAAGTACATACGTGCAATCAAGATAAATCGCTAACTAAGAGTTGTCGCAGTTAGTATTAAAGAAAATGCCGCAGGCGCGCCTGCTATTTATTTTTCAAATAATTTTTCAAAACGTCTTTTAAAAATTTCCTTCCCCAACTGCTTTTGAGATATTTTTCTCTCGCAATAGCATCTTTTTTATTTAGAAATATTTCACAGCAAATCAGCTTCCATGGCCGACAGTTTTTTGTCGATTCAACCAGGCCTTCATTATGTTCCAAAATTCTTTTCTTTATATTTGATTTGTCGTAAAGCCTTTATATAAATCTCTATTTTTCTGGCTTTCGATTACGTAAACAAAATACATTCTTTTTTTATTTTTGTCTATAACTTTTTCGGAGCGCTGGGAATCGCCTGGTCATCCTACCAAGTACCCCGTCGAATGACAGGGCAAGCTCGAACTACATATTCCTTCACCCCGCACCACTTTTTTTCGGAGCGCCGAGATTCGAACTCGGGCTAAATGCTCCCAAAGCATTCGTGCTACCATTACACTACGCTCCGATTATTTTCTAAAGCACGAGCTTGCCCCGCACTTAGCGCGAAGCGGTATAGTGCTGGGGTACTACCGGTATACGACAGCCCGCCTGCCGCATTTTCTTTCTTACTTCAAAATAATTACATGTAACAGGAATAAATTCTGAATTTACAATTGTCACAATTAGCATGAGGGAAAATGCCGCGGGCGCGCTTCAGACAAACCGCCCCACATCAAAAGACATGGGACGGAAAAAAAATGAATTGAAAACATTTCAGCTTAGGCCGCTTCTCCCGTTCCAGTTTCCGCTGACGCTTCTGCCGCTGAAGTCGAATTCGCCGCTTTTTGCGATCTCACTGCTTCCTTAAGCCTCTTTCCCGCCGTGAATTTTGGAGTATTCACTGCCGGAATAGTGATTCTTTGTTTGGTCTGCGGGTTGATGCCTTCCCGCGCGTCTCGATGGGTCACTTTGAAAGTTCCAAATCCGGCAATTGTCACTTTTCTGTCTTGATGGAGCGCGTCTGTGATCACATCAACAATCGCGTCCGTCACAATTTCCACATCTTTTTTTGTTTGCCCGATTTTGTTAGCCACCATTTCGACCAACGTTTCTTTGTTTATATCTGTTGCCATATTGCACCCCGCTTTCTAGGATTTCTCTGCGAACTACGAATTAAGTACGAATTATGAACCTATTCTTTTTATCTATTTTAAGCCAAATATAAACTTTGTGCAATAGCAAATCAATAATTTGCTCTCATTCGCTTTCCATTCTTTCCTCATTCGCGAGTTTATTTATCTCGCTATTTCCACCGCTCTCGTTTCACGAAGAACATTCACCTTGATTTCACCCGGATATTTGAGTTCTTGCTCAATCTTGTCTGCGATTTCCCGCGCCAGCTTAACAGCCCCCAAATCATCCACTTCCTCCGGCTTCACAAAAACCCTGATTTCTCTCCCGGCTTGAATGGCATATGTTTTTTCCACTGCCGGAAAAGATTGAGCGACCTCTTCAAGTTCGCTGAGTCTCTTGAGATAGTCCTCCAATGTGTCTTTTCTGGCTCCCGGACGAGATGCCGAAAGCGCGTCGGCCGCCGCGACAAGCATTGCTTCATTGCTTTCAAACGGAAAATCCTCGTGGTGCGACTTCATAGCGTCAATCACCGCTTTTTCAATTCCAAACTTTTTAAGAATGTTCATTCCAATTTCTATATGCGTCCCCTGAACTTCATGATCAATCGCTTTTCCGATGTCATGAAGAAGACCCGCTTTTTTGGCAACGGCCACATTGAGCCCCAATTCCGCCGCAAGAGCTCCGGCCAAATGCGCCACTTCCAATGAGTGTAAAAGAACATTCTGGCCATAACTTGTTCTGAAGCGCAGTCTTCCCAATATTTGAATGAGTTTTGGATCAAGTCCGGCAATTCCAACGTCATAAGCCGCCGCTTCTCCGGCTTCTTTGATTTTGTTGTTTACTTCGGTTTTTGCAAAATTGACGGCTTCCTCAATTCTGGTCGGATGGATTCTCCCGTCTTCAATCAACTTCTCAACGGCTAATCTCGCGATCTCCCGCCGAACCGGATTGAATCCGGAAAGAACAATGGCTTCAGGAGTGTCATCCACAATCACTTCTATTCCCGTGAGGCGCTCGAGTGTTTTTATGTTTCTTCCCTCGCGCCCAATGATTCTTCCTTTGATTTCATCCGACGGAATGGAAACTGTCGAAGTGGTTGTTTCCGCGGCATGGCTCCCGGCATACCTTTGAAGAGCCGCTGACATAATACTGCGAGCCTTTTTTTCAATTTCTTCGTGATTCTGCTGTTCCAGTTTTTTGATTTGTTTGGTCAAAATTTCCTTGTTTTGTTCTTCGGCCAACTGCAAAAGAACCTTTTTGGCGTCTTCTTTGGAGAGATTGGCAATTTTCTCAAGACGCTTCAGCTGTTCCTGGCGCGCGCTTTCGGCTTCTTTTCTGATTTTTTTGATTTCTTCCGCCTTCTTGATCAGCAGATTTCTGCCGCGCTCAACTTCTTCCAATTTCCGGTCCAATGTTTCCTCCCGAGACTCAATTCTTTTCTCCAAGCGAAAAATTTGCTCTTGCCTCTTTTTCTCGTCCTTTTTCGCTTCTTCCAAAACTGCCACCGCCTTGTTTTGGGCCGCGATCAAAATTGACTGGGCTTTCGCTTCCGCGTCGGTAATTATTTTGTTTGCTTTTCCTTCGGCTGTGCCAAGTTGTTTCTTAGCAATTGACTGGCGGGCGAAATACCCCAAAACCGAGCCGACTGCTAAACTCAAAATCCCAATGAAAAGAAAACTGAAACTTAGTTCCATTTTTTTTCACGCTATTCAGTTGATAACATCTGGAAGTCATAATGAATCTCCCACGAGCTTACGCTCGGGGTTTCATTCCCTGCGAGCGTTGCTCGTTCGCCTATCGGCGTATATACTCCATCCCACGAGCTTACGCTCGGGGATTTAAGTTAGGAGTTGTTAAAATCTCCTAAATAATTTTCCAGGCATTTTCCATTCTCAATTCTCCCGCCAACAACATATCGTTCAGCAATGCGGGTAGGCAATTCACAATTTCGAGTGTAATCGTGTTATCAATTGAAGCTTTATGATTAATTTTAATAACCCAATTGACATAATATTCCATGTTCGTTTTTTTGTCAAAACCTTGCAAATTGTGGTAAAATTTACTCACAAATGAAGTTCCCCGCGCTTACGCTTGTGGTATTCTGCGCAGGAAATAAAATGGTCTTTGATTTTTGTTCGTTCCGCAAGACACCATGGAACGTTCTCCAGAAATCATTGATCGCTGAGAAGCAATGATAAAGCCAGTTTTTCTAATTGTTCTTGATGGCTGGGGAGAAAATCCCTCTTTTGAAGGAAACGCCATTGCCCAAGCCAAGACTCCAAACATCGACAAAATCACCCGTTTCTATCCCGAGACGCTTCTTCAGGCTTCGGGAATTTCTGTTGGACTTCCCTGGGGAGAAATGGGAAATTCAGAAGTGGGACACTTGACATTGGGCGCCGGACGGGTGATATATCAAAATCTTCCCCGCATCACTCTTTCCATCCAGGACGGAACTTTTCTTCGAAACGAAGCCCTTCTGACCGCCGTCGAAAGCGCCAAAAAAAACGAGGGCGCTTTCCATATCATGGGGCTGGCTTCGGAAGGGAGCGTCCACAGCTCTCTTGATCATCTCTTCGCCCTCATTGAATTTGCTCAAAAAAACGGCTTGAAGAAAGTGTTCCTTCATCTTTTCACTGACGGTCGGGACGCCCCACCAACATCGGGACTGAAAGTTGTTGGAGAAGTCGAAACCAGGCTTTCCGAATATTCCTGCGGAAAAATCGCTTCCCTTTGCGGAAGATACTTTGCTATGGACCGAAACGACAACTGGAACCGAATTGAAAAAGCCTATAATCTTCTCACCCTCGGACGGGGGAAAAAAGAAAAAAACGCTTTGGAAGCCATTCAAAAATCTTATGCTTCCAATGTGACAGATGAATTTATTGAACCGACTCTAATTGACAATGGAACGGGAGAAATCGGCACAATCAAAGATGGGGATTCTGTTGTTTTCTTCAACTTCCGCGAAGACCGCGCGAGACAACTCACCAAAGCTTTCGTTTTGCCGATTTTCACCAAATTCAAAAGGGAGAATTACCTTTCCAATTTGGAATTTGTTTGTTTCACTCAATACGAAGACAACCTTCCTGTTCGAGTCGCTTTTCCTCCCCTTGCCATCACCAACAGCTTGGGAGAAGTTATCAGCCGAGCCGGACTCCACCAGTTGCGAATCGCGGAGACGGAAAAATACGCTCACGTCACCTATTTCTTCAACGGCGGCCGGGAAGAGCCTTTTCCCAACGAAGAACGCATTCTTATTCCTTCTCAATCTGTTTCCACCTATGACAAAATGCCGGAAATGAGCGCTCCAGACATTACAGCGGAAGTGATCAAAGAACTGGGAAAGGGAAAGTATTCCTTCGTCTTGGTGAATTTTGCCAATCCCGACATGGTTGGTCACACAGGAAACCTGCCGGCGACGATTTCAGCCATTGAAACAGTTGACGTTTGCCTTGGAAAAATTGTCCCTCAAGTCTTGAAAATGGGCGGCAGTCTTTTTATCACGGCTGATCATGGAAACGCAGAAGAGCTAACAAACCCGCGGACAGAGGAAGTCGATACGGAACATTCTGTTTTTCCTGTTCCATTCTGGCACGTCGCGCCAGGAAATCAGCGCCAGAAATCCGAGGCGGAAATTATGACCGGAAGAAACAATGTTCGAGGAATTTTGAGCGATGTCGCCCCGACAATTCTCAACTTTCTAGGACTCAAAGTCCCGCCGGAGATGACGGGACGAAATTTGTTGGAGATATTGAAATAGATTACGAACTGCAAACAAATACGAAAATACGAACACATATAAGCCCTATGACTTTAATCTGCAAGAAATAAATTTCGCTGGTTTCGTAATTCCCTTGAATTACGAAACTGAAAATCATCAATAAAATCCAAGCAAAGGAAAATCAGTCAAATTGTTTGGATTCGATCGAGGG
>FWPV01009646.1_pt1 | contig 16240 bp, 16 predicted proteins | sample 2228371 | NCBI WGS metagenome assembly FWPV01 (sample SAMEA103939776, study PRJEB20133) | metagenome | reverse complement strand
CGACTACGACATGCAGCCGCAGGGCATCCCCCGCGACCGCACCAATCCCATTGAAGCGAGCTTGCAGGATGGCATTCACCGCGACGCCAACAATATCGCCCCGCGTGTGGGCATTACCTACAATCCGGACGGGAAGGGGCGCTGGCTGATCCGCTCGGGCTACGGACTGTTCTATGACAAGATTTTCCTGCTCGTCGCCCGGAACGCGCTTCTCGCCCGGTCCACCTTGACGCTCGCCTCGGCGCAGGCGACCGAGCAGCTCACCCGTGGCGCCTTCCCGCAAAGCAGAACGTTCCCCACCGGCTTCGCGCTGCCGCGCCCGAGCTTGAACTTGGTCGATTCCAATATCGAAATCCCGTACTCCCAGCATTCCACGCTCGGCGTCGAGCGGGCGTTTCGAAACAATTGGATGGTGGGCATCACTTACGTATTTGTCCGGGGCGTGCAGGGGCTGTGGGCGCGCAACGTGAACCTCGCTCCGCCCACCGTCCTGACTCCTGAGAATGCCGCCTCGCTCGGCGTGGCTCGCCCCACGCCGCAGCAGATCGGGCGGCGGTATTACGGCTCCGCCCGGCGGCTCGACCCGAACTTCAACAATATCTTCGTCGTCGCCTCGGACGCCTCGTCCACTTACAGCGCCGGAACGCTCACCATACAAAAGCGCTTCAGCCACGGGCTTCAGTTCCGCGCAAACTATACGCTTTCCCGCACAATCGACTTTTGCGGGGACTTCACCCAGGCCGAGGCGCCTGCTGACACGTACGACATGCGCTCCGAACGCGGGCTCTCCGACCAGCACCAGAAGCACCGCTTCACCCTCACTGGCGTGTATGAGCTGCCATGGAAGAACCGCATTTACGGCAACTGGATGCTCTCCACTCACTGGGTGCTCCGCAGCGGCGTGCCTTCCACCGTCACTGTCGGCTCGGACGTCAATGGCGACGGGAATAACAACGACCGCCCCTTTGTGGTTTCGCAGCTCACTACGAGCAAACTTTTGCCGGTGGGGCTCTGTGCAGCGGGTATAAACAATACACCCTCGGGCGCAACACCTCCCTCGGGTACGCGAGCCATGTGATCGATGTCCGGCTTTCAAAGGTGATCGCTTTGCGGGAAAAAATGAAGCTCCAGATTTTGGCGGAAGCCTTCAATGTTCAAAATCGAGTGAACTACAATAGCCGCAATCTCACTTGGGGCACAGATCTGCAACCCCGCGACACGTTGTATCAAGTGCAGGGCGCAGCCAGCCCGCGGCAAATTCAGATGGGGTTGAAATTCGCCTGGTAGGCGCCGCCTTGAGGGGGCGGCGCGAGCCATGCTATATAATATGGCAATGCGCGCCGCATCCGCTCCCCGCGCTCGCATCCGGGCCACCTCCTTAAGCGCGGAGATCGTCCGAGCCCTCCAACGCGCCATCATCTCCGGCGAATATGCGCCGGGAGAACGGCTCGTCGAACGGGATCTTGCCGCGCAGTTCGGCGTCAGCTCCATTCCCGTGCGCGAGGCGTTGCAGGAATTGGAAAGCCGCGGCTTGGTTGTGCGGGTTCCGAACCGCGGGTGCTCGGTGATCGAACTGTCGCCGGATGAAATCCGCGCGATCTGGCAACTGAGGCGTCTTCTTGAACCCGCCGTCATCGAGTGGGCTGCGGCGCGGATGACCCCCGAGTACGCCATGCGCCTGCGGGAGCAACTCGCCCATCTTGAAACCGCGGCGAGAGAAAGGGACTTCGCCGAGTTCTTCTATCAGGATCTCTTGTTGCACCGCCTCATTTGGGAGATCGCCGGCAACCGCTTCGCCGCCAAGGCGCTCGAGACGGCGATGGGGTCCTTGTTCGCCTCCGGACTGCGACGGCATGAGTCCCTCGATCTGCGCCGCGAGATCGCCAAACATCAAGCCTTGGTGGAGGCGCTCGTCAGCGGCTCGGCGAAACGCGCTTCCGCTGCTCTCTTAGACATCGCCGATTCATTTCAACGCCACTTGCAGAAAGGAACCGCTTAGTCCTGCGCTTATGACTTCCGAACTCAAAGGCGTCATGGTAGGCGCCGGCTATTTCGCCGCGTTTCAGGCGGAAGCCTGGAACCGGCTCCCCGGCGTTCGCATCACTGCCGTCGCCGACCTTGACCGCGACAAAGCCGCTGCCTTCGCAGCGCGGTGGAACATCCCAGGCGTTTACCAGAGCGCCGCCGAGATGCTCGAACGCGAGCGTCCTGACTTCATCGACATCGTCACCACCCCTGAAACGCACCTTGACTTAACCCGCTTGGGAGCGGAGGCGGGCGTGGCGGTGATTTGCCAGAAGCCGATGGCGCCCACCTATGCGCAGTGCCTCGCGATGGTCGACGCCTGCGAGCGCGCCGGCGTGCGGCTGCTCATCCACGAAAACTGGCGCTGGCAGCGCTGGTACCGCGAAATCAAGCGCCTCGACGAGGAGGGGCGCTTCGGGAAGGTTTTCCACCTCGCGTTCCGCATGCGGAACGGAGACGGGCGCGGCGCCGATCCGTACAAGATTCAGCCATACTTTCGCTTCATGGAGCGGTTTCTCATCAACGAAACGCTGGTCCATTTTTTGGACACGTTCCGCTTCCTCGGAGGCGAGATCCGCTCCCTCGAATGCCGCACGGCGCGGGTCAACCCTATCATCCGCGGCGAGGATTACGCCTTGATCATGATGACTTTTGAAAGCGGAGCGCACGGCATGATCGACGCCAACCGCATCAGCGGACCCCTGCCTCTCGACCCCACGTTCGGCACATTTTGGATGGAGGGCGATCGCGCCATGATCCGCCTGTCGCCTGACTGCCGGCTGTGGATCACCGATTACGGCGAACCGGAGCGCGAGCACGAGTACCCGATTCCCACGACCGGGTACAAGGGAGATTCGGTCTTCGCCTTACAGCAACACTTCGTCCGCTGCCTCGCCACAGGCGAGCGCTGCGAGTCCGAAGGCCGCGACTACCTGCGCACCATCGACGCCGTGATGGAATGCTACCGTTCGGCGGGGGCGGAATGACGGCGGCGATAGAGACCCGCCGCGTCGCGGTGCTTCCCGGCGACGGCGCCGGTCCGGAAGTCATGGCCGAGGCGTTGAAAGTTCTTCGCGCAGCCGAATCCCGGCTCGGGGGTTTCCGCCTCGAATTTCAGGAGTTCTCCGCCGGAGCGGCCGAATATCTGCGCAGTGGTGACCCCCTGCCCGCCGCAACCCTCGAAGCGGTCAAGCAGTTCGACGCCATCCTGCTTGGCGCCATGGGTCTGCCCGACGTGCGGTGGCCATCTGGAGTCGAAATGGTCCCGCAAATTGACTTGCGTGAAAAATTGGACCTCTACTGCGGTGTCCGGCCCATCTATCTCTACCACGAGTCGCACTGCCCGTTAAAGGGATTTACCGCGGGTCAAATCGACTTCGTGATCATCCGCGAGAGCACCGAAGGCCTCTTCAGCGCGCGGGCGCGGCATCCGTCGCCGGATGCTGATCATGCGGAGGATCGCATGCTGATCACCCGGCGCGGGTCCGAACGCCTGTTTCGCGCCGCCTTCGCCGAGGCGCGCCGCCGGCGGGGCTTGCTTACTTTGGTCGACAAAGCCAACGTCCTGCCCTCCATGGCGTACTTTCGCCGCATCTTCGATGAAGTATCCGTTGAATTCCCGGATGTCCGCACAGAGCGTGTGTATGTCGACGCCGCCGCGCTGTATCTTCTCCGCCGCCCTCACACCTTCGACGTCTTGGTCACGGAAAACATGTTCGGCGATATCCTTTCGGATCTCGCCGCCGGATTGGTGGGCGGCATGGGGCTTGCGCCTTCGGCGGACATCGGCGACCGCTGGGCGGTTTTCCAGCCTTCGCACGGCTCGGCGCCGGACATCGCCGGGCAGGGCATCGCCAATCCTGTGGCCATGATTCTTTCCGCCGCGATGCTGCTGGAGTGGCTAGGCGGCGCCGCTCTAACCCGCGCCGCGCAAGCCATTCGCGGCGCGGTTCGAGCAGCGCTCTCGCAGCCCGGCAACGCCACACGCGATCTCGGTGGGTCGCTCTCCACCGCCGCCATGGGCGATGCGATTGTGTCGGCGCTCGGAGATGAAAGCCTATGAGAGACGGTTTTCGCGTTTTCGACGCTCATACCCACATCGGCGCAGCGGTCCATAGCGGCGCGCGTTATTCGGCGAGCGACCTGCTCCGCGACATGGACCGCTCCGGGGTGGATCGCGCCCTCGTGATTCCCTTCCCGGTGGTGGAGGACTTCCGTGAGGCGCACGATGAAATTGGCCGGGCGGTATTGCAACACCCTGACCGCCTGTGCGGCGCCGCCTGCTTCCCCGCCTACCTCGACGAACGCATCTTGCGCGAGGAATTGCGCCGGACGGTGGAGTCGTACGGCTTTGTGGCTTTGAAATTCCAGCCTCAATACCAGCCCATGAATCCGTCTTCGCCGCGGACGGCGCATTTGTACGAAGCGGCATTGGAATTCGGCTTGGCGTTTGTTGCCCATACGGGCGCAGGCGCGCCGTTTGCGCTTCCGTCGGCGTTCATGCTCCCGGCGCGGCGTTATCCCGATCTGCGGTTTGTCCTGGCGCATGCCGGAGGGGGACTTTTCTATCAAGAAGCGATCGTTGCGGCGCTGTTTTGTCCGAACATCTATCTCGAGCTTTCCTCCCTGCTGCCGCACCAAGTGGCTGAGGTTGTCGCGCAAGCGCCTTCCTCCCGGTTGATGATCGGCTCCGACCTGCCGGCGAACGCTGAAATCGAGATCGGCAAGATCGCCGCATTGTCCGCGCCCGAACAAGTCCGGGAGGACATTTTGTGGAACACAGCCGCACGGCTGTTCGGCGGGGAGCGATGACCCGCTACCTGGTCGTTTTCGCGCTCTTCGTCCTGTCGATGATCACCTACATCGATAGAGTGTGCATCTCTTCCGCCAAGGAGCCGATTGCCGCCTCGCTGGCGCTATCGGATGCCGCGATGGGCGTCGTGTTCGGGGCCTTCGCTCTCGGGTATGCGTTGGCGCAAATCCCTTCCGGATGGTTCGCCGACCGGTTTGGACCAAGGCTGGCGCTGGCGGTCGTGGTTTCCGCCTGGAGCGTGCTCACGGCGTTAACCGGGGCGGCGCGAGACTTCACCTCGCTGGTCGTCATTCGCTTTTTGTTCGGCATTGGCGAAGCCGGCGCGTTCCCGGGCGCAGCGCGGGCGTTTTATAACTGGCTTCCACCCGCGGAGCGCGGCTTGGCCAATGGCATCTTGTTTTCGGGTTCCCGCATCGGCGCGGCGCTGTCATTTCCCCTGCTTGCGTGGATGCTGGCGCGATTCGGCTGGCGCGTTTCCTTCGTGTTATTAGGCGGGATCGGAGTGTTTTGGGCCGCTTTGTGGCTGCTGTGGTTCCGTGACCATCCGCGCCAACCGGTCGCGCGCCCGGCGCCAACAACCTCGCAGAGCGAAAGCTTCTGGAAGGTTTTCCGCTCCCGCGGCATGGCTCTCGCCATGGCGCAATACTTCTCGAGCAACTTCACTTTCTTCATCTGCCTTTCCTGGATGCATCCTTACCTGAAGCAGCACTATCAGCTCAGCGCCGCGGACGCCGCCGCGTACTCGATGGCGCCCCTCATTCTGGGGGCAACAGCCCAATGGGCGGCCGGGGCGATGGTGGACTTCCTGTATAGGCGTCCTCCTCTCCGCGCCTGGTCGCGGCGGCTGCCCGCGATGCTCGGTTTCGCTCTGGCAGCCGTAGGGATGTTCGCCATCACTCAAGCCTCAAGCCCGCTCGCCGCTGTCGTGTGCTTTACACTGGCTGCTTTCGGCGCGGATCTCACCATCAGCCCAAGCTGGTCCTATTGCATGGACATCGGCGGCAAGAACTCAGGGGCGGTGTCCGGCGCCATGAACATGCTCGGGAACTTCGGTTCCTTCGTCAGCGCCACCACCTTCCCGCTCTTGCATCAAGCCACCGGGGGCGCATCCGCCTACTTCTTCGTTGCCGCCTCGCTCAACGTTCTTTCCATCGCCTGCTGGAGCCGGATGGTCTCGACCCGGTCCTGACCGGCCGCGGCGTGCGGCATACTGTGAGAAAGGAGGGGCACTTTGAAAACTCTAGTCATCGGCGGAACCGGCACTGTGGGTTCGCACACAGTCCGGGAATTAGTAGGACGGCGGGTTCCCGTCCGGGTCATGGTCCGCGCGGCGGACAAAGCCGCGGCGCTGCCTGAGGGCGTGGAAGCGGTGGTGGGCGACTTGCGGGAGCCTGCAAGCCTGCCGGCGGCGTTTGCGGGCGTGGATGCGGTATTTCTGCTCAATGCATTGAGCCAGGATGAAACGGCGCAGGGGCTTGCCGCCGTGGCTGCCGCTCAGCGCGCCGGGGTGAAAAAGCTTGTGTATTTGTCTGTCCACAGGCTCGAAGACGGTTCCCATATCCCCCACTTCGCCACCAAGATTCCGGTAGAGCAGGCGGTGAAGCAGTCCGGGATCGCATGGACGGTGCTCCGCCCGAACAATTTCTTTCAGAACGACTTCTGGTTCCGAGAAGCCATCGTCCATTACGGGCTTTATCCGCAGCCCATTGGCCAAGCCGGCGTGAGCCGCGTGGATGTCCGGGATATCGCCGAACTTGCCGCTTTGGCCCTTACCGAGCCGGGGCACGACGGCTGCGTTTATTCCGTGGTAGGACCGGAAGCTCTCACCGGCGACCAAGTCGCGGACACGTACTCAAGGCATCTGGGGCGAACGGTGCGCTACGCAGGCGACGACCTTGACGCGTGGGCGGCTCAAGCCAGGAACATGCTGCCTGAGTGGTTAGTTCACGACCTGTGCATCATGTACGGCCATTTCCAAAAGACCGGTTTGAAAGCTACCGCTGAGGAAATCGCGCTTCAGGAGCGCCTGCTCGGGCATCCCCCTCGCAGGTTCGAAGATTTTGTCGCCGAAATCGCGCCGGCGTGGAAAAGCCGGTAGCCGGATCACGCGCACGCGTCGCGGAAACGAAAACATCCGCGCCGCCCCGAAGCCTGCTTACCCTGCGCCGCCTTTTTCGACCAAAATCCGCTCGGTCAGCGCCGCCTTGAGGTAGTCCCGGTTCATCCGCGCAATGACATCGAGCTTGATTTCTTTGGGGCAAGCAGCCTCGCACTCGCCGATGTTGGTGCAGTTGCCAAACCCCTCTTTCTGCATCTGGAGCACCATCGCCAGCGCGCGTTTGTCCCGCTCCGGCTGTCCTTGAGGCAGCCGCCCGAGATGGGCGATTTTCGCTCCGGTAAACAGCGATGCCGAAGCGTTCGGGCACGCCGCCACGCAAGCCCCGCAGCCGATGCACGCGGCGGCGTCCATGGCCATCTCGGCATCCTGCTTCCGCACCGGAATGGCGTTGCCGTCGGGCGCAGAGCCTGTAGGCACGGAGATGAAACCGCCTGCGGCGATGATGCGGTCCAAGGCGGAGCGGTCCACCACCAGGTCTTTGATCACCGGGAACGCCCGCGCCCGCCAGGGCTCGAGGTAAAGCTCATCGCCGTCCTTGAAGTGGCGCATGTGCACCTGGCAAAGCGTTGTTCCCTTGAATCCGCCGTGCGCTTTGCCGTTGACCATCATGCCGCACATGCCGCAGATGCCTTCCCGGCAATCGTGGTCGAAGGCGATCGGGTCCTCGCCCTTCTCGATGAGGCTCTCGTTCAACACGTCGAGCATCTCGAGAAACGACATATGCTCGTTCACGTTCGGGACCTCATAGCGGACCAGGCGGCCCGGGTCCCGCGAGTTCTTCTGGCGCCAAACGTGTAGTATGATCCTCATCTCACTTGTAGCTCCGCTGCGCCGGCTTCACGTACTCGAACGTGAGCGGCTCTTTCGTCAACTCCGGCCGGTTTCCTGCCCCCTTATATTCCCAGGCGGCCACATAACAAAAGTTCTCATCGTCCCGCAGCGCTTCGCCTTCCGCAGTCTGATACTCTTCGCGGAAATGCCCGCCGCACGATTCGTTCCGGTGCAAAGCGTCCAAGCACATCAGCTCCGCCAGTTCAAAGAAGTCGGCCACGCGCCCGGCTTTTTCAAGCGACTGATTCAGCTCCTCGTTAGTTCCGAGCACCTTCACTTCTTTCCAGAATCGCTCGCGGAGCTCCGGAATCAGCTCCAGCGCCTTCTGCAAGCCTGCGGCGTTTCGGGCCATGCCGCAGTATTCCCACATGATGTGCCCGAGTTCGCGGTGGAACGAATCCACCGTCCGCTTGCCATTGGCGTTCAGCAACCGTTTCACGATGCCCGCAACGTTCGCCTCCGCCTCCTTGACTTCCGCGGCGTCCTCGCTCACCTTTTCCGGCTTAGCGGTAGCCAGGTAATCGCCAATGGTGTAAGGGATGATGAAGTAGCCGTCCGCCAGCCCTTGCATCAGCGCGCTCGCGCCCAGACGGTTCGCGCCGTGGTCGGAGAAGTTCGCTTCGCCCAGCACGAAGAGTCCGGGAATCGTGCTCATCAGGTTGTAGTCCACCCAGAGCCCGCCCATTGTATAGTGGACCGCGGGGTAGATGCGCATCGGCACGGTGTACGGGTCTTCGCCGGTGATCCTTTCGTACATGTCGAAGAGGTTTCCGTAACGCTCCGCCACGCCCTGCCTGCCCAGGCGTTGAATCGCTTCGGAGAAATCCAGGTACACACCCTTGCCGGTTTCTCCGACTCCGTAGCCGGCGTCGCAAACCGCCTTCGCCGCGCGCGAAGCGATGTCGCGCGGCACCAGGTTTCCGAAACTCGGATACTTCTCTTCGAGGTAGTAGTAGCGCTCGCTCTCCGGAATTTCGTTCGGCGGACGCTTGTCGCCCGCCTTGCGCGGCACCCAGATGCGCCCGTCGTTGCGCAGCGATTCCGACATCAGCGTCAACTTCGATTGGTAATCGCCGCTCACCGGGATGCAGGTCGGATGGATTTGGGTGAAGCACGGATTGCCGAACAGCGCCCCGCGCTTGTACGCCCGCCAAATGGCCGTAGCATTGCAGCCCTTAGCGTTGGTGGAAAGGTAGAACACGTTGCCGTAGCCGCCGGTGGCAAGGATCACGGCATCGGCCAAATAGGACTGAATGCGCCCGGTGACCATGTCCCGCGTCACGATGCCTCGCGCCTTGCCGTTAATGACAATGAGATCCAGCATCTCCGTGCGCGGGTACATCTTCACCTGACCCGCCGCGATCTGCCGCTGAAGCGCCTGATAGGCGCCCAGAAGAAGCTGCTGCCCGGTCTGCCCGCGGGCGTAAAAGGTACGCGAAACTTGCGCGCCGCCGAAGGACCGGTTGGCCAGCGTGCCGCCGTACTCCCGGGCGAAGGGAACCCCCTGCGCTACGCACTGATCGATGATATTCAGGCTCACCTGAGCGAGGCGGTAAACGTTCGCCTACCGCGCCCGGAAATCCCCGCCCTTCACCGTGTCATAGAACAGCCGGTAGACGCTGTCGCCGTCGTTCTGATAGTTCTTCGCGGCGTTAATGCCGCCTTGCGCCGCAATCGAATGCGCCCGCCGGGGGCTGTCTTGGTAGCAAAAACAGGAGACGTTATAACCTAGCTCGCCGAGCGAAGCGGCAGCCGAAGCCCCGGCGAGACCGCTGCCCACCACAATCAGCGAATATTTCCGTTTGTTCGCCGGGTTGATCAGCTTCAACTCGAACTTGTGGCGGTCCCATGCCGTTTCAATCGGTCCTGACGGAACTCTTGATTTCAATTCCATAGCGCCATGCTCCCTAGACCGGTCTCAAGAAGCCCGCGAGCACCGACACCGGGATCGAAATGTTGCCCGCGGCGATCGCCAAGGCGAACAGCTTCGCGAACCGTTTGATCCAAGGTGTGTATTTGGGGTGCTCGATCCCCAGCGTTTGAAACATGCTCCACAACCCGTGGTACAGGTGCATGCACAACAGCACCATGGCGATGATGTAGAACACGGAGACGGGCACAACCTGGAAGCCGAGGATCACGTTGTTGTAAACGTTCTTAGCGTCGAAATCCGGGTGTACCGATCCCACCGTGAAATGGAGGAGGTGAAAAACGACGAAAGCGCCGATGATCACTCCGCCCCAAATCATCGTGCGGGAGGCGTAGCTGGAATTCAGGTTTTCTTTGCGGTGATATTTGACCGGACGCGCCGCCATCTGCAACCGCGTGAGGGATAGCGCCGCCCACATGTGCAGAATCACTGAGACGAGCAACGTAAGCCGCACGCCCCACAGCAGCGCCGGAGCGCTCTTTAACAGCTCCGCGTACCGGTTGAGCTTATCAGGCGATAAGTAAATTTGAAGGTTGCCGAGAAGATGTCCGACAACGAAGCCAAACAGAATGAAGCCGGTGACCGCCATCACCGCCTTCTTTCCGACGCTCGTCTGCCAGAACCAAGATCCCCGGCCCACCATGGCAGGTAAAGCGGTGGCACTCATCGGTTTGGGGTCCTTCTTCTGCTTTTAAGGATTCACAGAACAACACTGAGAATGCACTATTGTACGGGATTTGCCGGATCCACCGCTGGCGCGCGGCGTTTTATCATGGGCCTACATGCTGCGAATGCTCTGCCTCCTGGCTCTCGCGTCCGCGCTGCCGGCGCAACGGCTGGAAATCCGGGGAACTTACTCGCATCCCAAACCGTTCTGGGACCGCGGCGCCCGGCTCGACGACTACGCCATCAACGCGATCTTCGTTCATGGCGGCTCCATCAAACCGGACCTGATCGCCCGCGCCAAGGCTGAGGGCGCGGCGGTGTACGCCGAGTTCGCCACCCTCAACGGCAAAGGATACGTCGAAAAACACCTCGAGGCTTGGCCCATTAACGAAAAAGGCGAACGCGCTCCCGCCGCCACATGGTTCCTCGGCGCCTGTCCCACCGAACCGGGATTCCGAGCCTATCGGCGGAAGCAGCTCGTCGATCTACTGGACGCCTACGCCGTAGCCGGTGTGTGGATGGATTACTTCCACTGGCACGCCCAATTCGAGGATCCCAAGCCCGTTCTGCCCGAAACCTGCTTCTCCCCCACCTGCCTGGAAGCGTTCTCGAAAGCTACGGGCGTGCGGTTGCCCGAGGGCACGGCGGCGGACAAGGCGCAATTCATCCTCACGCGGCACGAACGCGCCTGGCGGGACTGGCGCGTCTCAGTGCTGCTCGATTGGGCGCGGGAGTTTCGCGCCATCGTCAAGCAGAAACGCCCGGACGCCCTGCTCGGGGTTTATCACTGTCCCTGGACGGAAGATGAGTATTCCGGGGCGCTGCGCCGCATCTTGGGGCTCGATCTCAAACAGCTTGCCGGCGCCGTCGATGTCTTCTCGCCCATGGTCTACCACGGACGCAAGGGACGCCGTCCCGAGTGGGTGGGAACGTACGTTGAATGGCTCTCCGGCTACCTCCCGCCCGCTGTGCGGGTTTGGCCCATCGTCCAAGCTCACAATGATCCGGGCGTGATCTCCGCCGCTGAATTTGAACAGGTGATGCGCTTGGGCGCCTCGGGGCGTTCCACCGGCCTCATGATGTTCACGATACGGTCCGTGGCGGAGGATCCGGAAAAGCTTCGCGTGCTCCGGCAACTCTACCGCGAGTGGTCCGCCCGCTGAGCGCTCCGCCTCAAGCCAGCTTCTTTAGCAGCCACGCCATGTTGACGCCGAGCGTTTCCATGGTCTGAATGCCCTCGGCGTCCAGCTCTACGTCGCCCTTGTCGCGCCCGCGGGCGACGTTCCAATAGCTCGAGCCCGGCACGATCATCTCCGCGATCAGGAAGAAATGATTCATGCTGTCGAAGGCGTGGATCGCTCCCGCGCGCCGCGCCGCCACCACCGCCGCGCCGACTTTGCGCCTCAGCAAGCCGCCGTTGACGCGAGCCACCAACCCGGCGCGGTCGATCAGCGCTTTCATCTCCGAAGAGATGTCGGCGAAATAGGTGGGCGAGCCCAGTAGAATCCCGTCCGCGCTCAGAATCTTCTCGATGAAGAAATTGCCTTGATCGTCCTCCACCGAGCAGCGGCGGTTCTTGTTCTCGACGCACTTGTAACAAGCCGTGCAGCCGCGAATGTTCGCCCCGCCGAGCTGCACAAGCTCCGTCTCGATGCCCTCCTCCCGCAGCTTCTCCAACACCGTGTTCAGCAGAATGGAGGTGTTCCCGTCCTCTCTCGGACTCCCGTTGACAGCTACCACCTTCATGCTTCGCTTCATCCTTTCAAAGACTTTTGATCCGGATGTGCTTGTATTCCGTCCAGCGTCCCGCCTGATGCGCCTGAAGCTCCACCGGACCCGCGCTCAGGTTTTCCAGATTGTCATACTCCAGGACATTCTCCCCGTTGATCCGCACCAGGCACCAGCGGTCTTTCACCCACATCTGATAAAGCCACCACTTCTCCGGCTCGATCCGGGGATAGGCGGAGCGCTTGTAGTGATAAAGCGAGCCGGTCGGATAGTGGGCGTCCTCCACGTCATGCAGTTGGATCTCGTAATGATCCATCCGCCCGCCCGTGCCTTTCGCGCGGAACAGCACGCCTCCGTTGTGGTGCTTCGCGTGGCGGATGTACATCTCCAGCGCGAAATCGCGGTACTTCTCTTTGGTCGATAAGTTTCCGAGACCGTCTCCGCGGATGATTTCGCCGAGCGCCTCAAACTTCGCCGGACTCCGCTGGTTCGACTCCGTCACCGCCCACTTGGAGAAATCCGCCGGGCTTTCGTATAGCGTTTCCCACTTCTCCTTGGACGGCAATTCCTTGATTCGCAGGTTGCGGAACCGGTGCGCATAGTTCAGCGTGACCAGTCCGATGTAGCCCCTCCTCAGCCTCCACTTTAAGTCCGGGTGCGCCTCGCAGTTGACATCCTGCACCTGCTCGCCGTTGGACCACACCTGCAGTCTTGGCCAGTCCATCAGGATTCTCAGGTCGTTCCACCCGGGCTTGACATTCACCGTCTTGGGCGGAATCAGCGGGAAAACGGACCCCATGGAGTTGTTCATGGGAACCTTATCGGCGGCGTGAAAGATATTCACCTTCATGCCGCACCAGGTAGGTCTGCCGTGCTCCGGCGCATGGATGTACACGCCGCCGTCAGTCCACCCCTTGACGAAAAACTCCAGCCTCAGATCGAAGTTCTCGTACTGCTTCCGGGTGGACAGCCACGCAGGGTACGCCGCGTCGGGCTTGGCGGCGATTTCGCCGTTCTCCACCGCAAAGCCCGACGGCGGACCTTCGCGCACCACCCACCCGTTGAGCGTCTTGCCATCGAAAAGAGGAGTGAAACCCTCCTCTGCGGCAAGCGCCCCGCCCATGGAAGCCGCGGACGCCGCCAGCATGAACTCGCGCCGGTTCATTCGAAAATCTTCTCCACCGGAATGATCCGAATATTCTCCGCCTTGAAGCCGAGCTTGAGCTTCTCGACGATCTTGTCTTCCTTCAGAATGTCCTCGGGCTTTGGCGAGTTGTAAGTCATGGGAGAGGGCGCTTCGGATAGGAACTTCTTCTTCAGATCCTCGCAATTCTGCGCCACCACCGCGATCACCATGCGATCCGCGCGCAAGTGCCGGCGGATGGCGGCGTTCACCTGCTCCCGCGTCAGCTTCGCGAGCGCTCCGCGGATGTACGACGGATAGTCCGGGATGCCGTACCAGCGGCTGTCGATCGCATATCCAAGCTCCGCATCCTTGGTCTTCAAAAGCAGGTTTACGTAACGCGACACGAAGTTCCTCGATTTTTGGAACGCCTCTTCGCTCAAGCCTTCGCGCACGAAACGGTCCAACTCGAACATCGCCAGGCGCAGCGCGAAATGCGCCGTGGCGGGCTCCACCGGGCGGATCCAAATCTGGAAAATCTGCTGCTGCCGCGCCAGATTGGGGTCCGGCTCGAATTGGAACATGCCGCGCGGGAAGTATTCGATGTAGGCATAGTCGCCGTAGTTCAGCCCGCGCGCCTCCCGCATCCGCTGGTACAACCGCCCGACGGATTGCCTGTGCTGTCCGAGATACGACTGCGCCACGAGCAGAGCCGGGAAGTCCGGATGCCCCCTCCGCACCTCGATCGGATAACCCAACGAATACGCCATCGAGCGCGTCTTCTTCTCCACCATCACCACCCGCGTTTCGGGCGCCGCTTCCGGCGCCGCCAGCTTCAGCGGCTTGGGGGAACCCGCGGGGAGAGCTCCGAAGTCCTTCTTCACTCTCTCGAGGAACGCCGGCGGATATCCTCCCGCCAGTCCGATGATCAGGTTGGCTTGCGTGAAATGCTCCCGGTAGAACTTCTTCAGGTCCTCCATGGTGAGCGCCTGAAGCCCCGATACCGTCCCGGCGTTGTTCCACCCGTAGGGATGTCCGCGGTAGATTTCGTTATAAAGAACTTCCTTCCCCAGCTCTTCATCGTTATTCCCGCGCAGGGTCACGCGCAGGTAATTGATCAGATTGTCGCGGAGCCTCTTTAAATCGTCTTCCCGCCAGCCCGGATCGAGCAGCGCTTCGCGGAAAATCTGATAGTAGCCCTCCAGATTGTCGATGTGCGTCGCCCCGCTGAAGACGATCATCTCTTTGTCCACTTGAAACGAGATGGAGGCAGCCATGGGGAACAGCGCGTCGACGATTTCCTTGTACGTCTTCGTGCGAGTGCCTCCTTGCGTCAGCATAAAGGCGGTCAGAGCCGCCGCCCCTTGCTTACCCGCCGGATCCGACGCGGCGCCCGCGCGCAGCACGAACCGGAAATTCACAATCGGCGACTTGCCGGGCAGCGCCACCACCTCAGGCATGCCCCACGCGGCTGCGCCTGCAAGCAACATCATGGCGGCGGCTCTCATTGTTGTCCACCTCCCTGAGCCGGAGCGCTCTCCAGCGTCACCACCGTGCGGGCATTGTCCACGAAGTATTTGCGCGCCGCCGCGCGGATATCCTCCGGCGTGATCTTGGTGTATAGCTCATACTTCCGGTTGATCGTCTCCGGCGTCCGCGTGAGCGCCACGTACCGCGCCAGCGTCGCCGCGATGGCTTCGCTGTTGTCCAAACGCAGGGCGAAACTGTAGCGCAAGTGCTTCTTCAACGCCTCCAGCCGCTCAGCGGGCACGAGATTGTCTTTCAACGAAGCCAGCGTTCCCAGAATCTCGTTCTTCACATACTCGATATCTTTTGGATTCTTGATCCTCGTCATCACCGTAAACAGGTACGGATCCACCCTGTCGGGGTTGCTCGCGTAAAGCACATCCACCTTCTGCTCCTTGATCACCAGCTTTTGGTACAACTCGCTCGTGGGCGCAAAGCCCAAGTAGGCGATCAAATCCAAAGCCGCGACGTCCTTGTTCGTATCCGAGTACGCCGGAGACTTGAACGCCACCGCCAGCCAGGGCAGCGTAGGCGAAGGCCAATCCACCTTCGCCTGCCGCGGCGCTTTCTGAGGCGGTTCAGCGGGAATCGCGGCGCGGTAGGATCCGCGCTTCCAGCCGCCGAAATACTTGGCCACCAGCGCCCGCACCGGTTCCGGCTTCACGTCGCCGGCGACGATAATCGTCACGTACTCCGGGCGGTAGTAGCGGTTGAAAAACTCCCGGCTGTATTGGAACTGATTGGGCATGTCCTGAATGTCTTTCAGGAACCCCATCGTGGTGTGCTTGTATGTGCTCTTGTCGAACGCCGTGTCGCGGAGCACTTCAAACAGCTTGACGTTCGGCGAAGCGCTGTTCTTGTTGTACTCGCCCAGAACCGCCAGGGCTTCCGTGCGGAAAACCGCCTCGGAGTATTCCAGATTCTGGAACCTGTCGGCCTCGATTTCCAGCATCTTCGCCAAGTCTTCCTTGGAGAAGGTCATGTGATAAACCGTCAAATCGTCGGACGTGTAAGCGTTGGACGCCACGCCCGCATTGGCTTTCACGGCTTCATATTTTTCCGGCGGGTAGTTCTTTGTCCCGCGGAACATCATGTGCTCGAAAAAGTGAGCGAAACCGCTCTTGCCCGGCTCCACCTCATTGCGAGAGCCTACCTGCACTACGATGTACAACGCGACGACATTCGGAAACTCCGTCGGAACGGTGATCAGACGCAGCCCGTTCGGAAAATCGTGCTGGTCATACGGGAGCGAAAACACTTTGCGGGGCGCATCCGCCGCCGTCGCCAGCAGCGCGGCGCAAAGCCCCAAAATCGCGAAGCGCATACATCCGATATGGTAAACCACCGTGAGCCGGACCACTCAAACCAAACCGCTGATTCAGTACACTGTGGTCAGCCGTCTGTGCGTGTTCGAGTCAAAATCACCGGAGCGGTGCAAGGAGTCGGCTTCCGCCCCTATGTTTTCCGGCTGGCCCGCGA
>FWPV01009645.1_pt1 | contig 16242 bp, 16 predicted proteins | sample 2228371 | NCBI WGS metagenome assembly FWPV01 (sample SAMEA103939776, study PRJEB20133) | metagenome | reverse complement strand
CTACAAGTCCGGACAGTTTATTTGCTCTCTACACTGGATCTTGACATGCATGTGACGTTGAATAGAATGTATCTTCTCCGAAGCGGGAATAGCTCAGTTGGTAGAGCGCAACCTTGCCAAGGTTGAGGTCGCGAGTTCGAGACTCGTTTCCCGCTCCAGATCTCGGGGGAAAGCCGCTCGCTTTCCCCCTTGGCTTTTTCGGGGTCGCAGGGACCCTGACGGCGCGATGGCAGAGTGGTTATGCAGCGGCCTGCAAAGCCGTGTACATCGGTTCGATTCCGGTTCGCGCCTCCAATCCATCCCTCCCCACGGACTCGACCACGGCAGCGCGCGGGCAGTACCGCCGCTGCATTCCTTGCGGGCCCGTTCCCTGAGGGCGTCCGGAAGCCGGTCCGCCTGGTGTGTGTCTGTCCCGGTATGACCGTCTGACCGGGGAGCCGCCGCCTCAGGCGGTCAGGGTGTGGCGCAGAAAGCCAAGGGCGGCCTGCAGGTTGCGGCGCGCCCCGGGGCTCAAGGGCTGGCCTATATCGAAACGGTAGCCGCGCACGGCGAGCACGTGGCAAGGAGGCGGGGCGCTGCCGTGGTGGGCACGGTAGGCGGTGAGCAGGGCGGCGGGGGACAGCTGGTGGGTGGTGTAGCCGGTGTGGGGGGCCGGGCCCACTGGCTCGTAGCGGAAGGGGGCTGGGCCGGAGGCGGCGGCATCGATGATGAAGACCTGCTGCCTGTGCTTGAGGTCCAGCACGTATTCCACCTGCAGCTGGTAGTCGGTCAGCAGTTCCAGACCGGGGAGTCGCAGCGCCGCCAGGGCCTCGACGAGGAGGGGGCCTAGGGCGTCGTCGCCGCGGCTCGGATTGCCGATGCCGATCACGAGCCGGGGGGGCCTGGGTTCAGCAGCCGTCGGAGACATCCCTGATGCGCTGGTCCAGTCGGCGGCCCCGGGCATCGAGGAGCTCCACCATGAGAGGCATGCGGCCCAGGGCGTGGGTGGCGCAGGACAGGCAGGGGTCGAAGGCGCGGATGGCCACCTCGATGTGGTTGAGCAGGCCTTCCGTGAGCTGGCGGCCGTCCAGGTAGGTGCGGGCCACCTGGCGGATGGACTCGTTCATGGCCTGGTTGTTGTGGGTGGTGGAGACGATGAGGTTGCAGCGGGTGACCAGGTCCTCTTCGTTGACCCGGTAATGGTGGATGAGGGTGCCGCGGGGGGCCTCGATGACGCCGACGCCCCGCTCTTGCCGTTCGCCGCGCGTGACGAGGTCGTCGCCCAGAAGGTCGGGGTCGTGCAGGAGCTCCTTGATGACCTCGGCGGCGTGCAGCATCTCGATCATGCGCGCCCAGTGGGTGCCCAGGGTGGCGCCGGCCGCAGCCCCACCGGCCCAGGCGAGGAAGTCACGGCGTTCGTGATCGGCGAAGGGGGTGGGGATGAAATCGCACAGGGTGATGCGCGCCAGGGGGCCCACCCGGTACCAGCCGTCCTCGGGCCCCAGGGCGCGCAGGAAGGGGAACTTCATGTAGGACCAGGGCCGGACCTCCTCGAAGATGTGCTCCCAGTAATGGTTGTAGTCCGCATGGTCGAAGAGGGTGTGCCCGTCGCGGGTACGGGCCCGCAGCCCCCCGTGGTAGAGGTCCAGGGCGCCATCGGCGCGCACCAGGCAGAGCTGGTGGGCCTCGATGCGGCCGAAACCGTTGTAGCGGTCGGCGTCCTGCTCATAGAGGCGGCGGGCGAGCGCCACGGCCTCCCGGCACCAGGCGATGATCTGGTAGATGTCCTTAAGCAGGTAGTCGCGTTCCGCCGGGCTGAGGTTCTTGTTGACCCCGCCGGGGATGGCGCCGGTGCCGTGGATGCGTTTGCCGGCGGTGATGCGGATGACCTCCTGACCGTACTTGCGCAGGAACACCCCCTTCTTCGCCACGTCGGGATGGGCCTGGGCCACGGCCACGATGTTGCGGCGGGCGACCTCGGCGTCGAAGCCGAAGAGCAGGTCGGGCGAGGCCAGGTGGAAGAAGTGCAGGGCGTGGGACTGGAGGATCTGGCCGTAGTGCATGAGGCGGCGGAGCTTTTCCGCCGTGGGGGTGAGCCGATGCACCCCGACGATCTGGTCCATGGCCTTGGCGGCGGCCAGGTGGTGGGAGACGGGGCAGATGCCGCACAGCCGCTGCACCATGACCGGCACCTCCCAGTAGGGGCGGCCCTGGATGAACTTCTCGAAGCCGCGGAATTCCACGATGTGCAGCCGCACCTCGTGTACCCGGTCGTTCTCGTCCAAGAGCAGGGTGACCTTGCCGTGGCCTTCGACGCGGGTGAGGGGCTCGATGGCCACCCGGCGCAGCCGCCGCCCGGCGGTCTCGGGGGGGGTGACAGGCTCGTCCATGGGTCAGTCGTAGTGGATCAGGCCGTGCCCCAGGCGGGGGGTGCGGCCGGCAATGAGGTCGGTGAGGAACTTCCAGATGGCGTCCGCCGAGGGCGGGCAGCCAGGCAGGAAGTAATCCACCTTCACCACCTCGTGCAGGGGGTGCACCTTGTCCAGGGGCAGGGGCAGTTCCGGGTCGTTGGGGATCTGGCCATGGATGAGGCCCGGTTCGGTGAGATAGACCTCCTGCAAGCAAGCCCCAAGGTCCAGGGCGTTGCGTTGGGCGGGCAGGCCGCCGGTGATGGCGCAGGCGCCCACGGCCACCAGGATCTTGCAGTGCCTGCGGAATTCCCGCAGCACCGCCACATTCTCCGCGTTGCAGATGCCGCCCTCGATGAGGCCGATGTCGCAGGGGCCGCAGTGCTTGATGTCGGTCAGTGGCGTGCGGTCGAACTCCACCTTCTCCAGCAGCTCGAACAGCCGCTCGTCGATGTCCAGTAGCGACATGTGGCAGCCGAAGCAGCCGGCGAGCGATGCCGTGGCGATGCGCAGTTTGGGTTCAGCCATGGCGCAGGGGCCGGGGGGCGTCTTCCAGGGCCCGGTCGCGGATGGGTTTGAGGTCGAAGCGCCGCTGGCCGATGGGGACGGCGAAGCCCACGTGTTTCTTGAGGATCACCCCCACGGGGCAGACCTCCACCGCCTTGTCGGTGACGGCGATGTCGGTGTCGGCCAGGCGCCCGGACTCGGCGCTGACGATGAGCCGGCGCTGGATGCCGCGCCCGGCTAGCGAAAATACCCCCTTGCCGTCCACCTCCTCGGAGGCGCGCACGCACAGCTTGCACAGAACACAGCGGTTGAAGTCCAGCAGCAGGTCGGGGTGGGAGGCGTCCACCGGCCGGTCGAGGAAGAAGTGGCGGAATCCTGCCGTCGTCACCCCCAGGTCATAGCCCAGGGCCTGCAGCACGCAGTTGCCGCTCTTCTCGCAGGCGGGGCAGAAGTGGTTGCCCTCGGCGAAGAGCATCTGCACCAAGGTGCGGCGCAGCTCGTTGAGCTCCTCGGTCTCGCTTTCCACCGTCATGCCGGCGTGGGCGGGCAGGGTGCAGGCGGCCGCTGGGCGGCCGTCGGCCCGCACCGTGCAGAGCTTGCAGCTGCCGTGCGGCACGAACTCCGGGTGATAACACAGGTGCGGGATGTAGCGCCCGGCGGCCAGGGCGGCTTGGATGACGGTCTGGCCCGCCTCGAAGGGGATCTCCTCGCCGTCCAGGGTGAAGACGGGTTTGTCGCTCATGGCAGGGCTTCCTGCGGGATATGCGCCCCCGGGTCGTCCCGGCCGGTCATCTGCCGGGCGCGGGCCAGGGCCCCGTCCAGGTCGAAGGCGGGCTCGAAGTCCAGGGACTTGAGCCGCCGCTGGATGCTGGGCCGGAAGCGCTGCAGGACGTCGCGCATGGGGTTGCAGGCGGTGTGGCCGAGGCCGCAGTGGGCAGCGAGGTGCATCACCTTCTGCAGCCGGCAGATCTCCTCCAGGTCGTGCTGGGCGCCGCGACCGGCGTGGATCTTGTCCACCACGTCGCGCATCATGGCCGTGCCCACCCGGCAGGGGGTGCAGAAGCCGCAGCTTTCGTGGGCGAAGAAGTGCACGAAGTTGCGCACCACGTCGAACAGGTCCCGCGTCTCGTCGAAAACCATGAAGGCCCCGGCGGTGGGCAGATCCTCGAAGGCGATGCGCCGGTCGAACTCGGACGCATCGATGAGGGTGCCCGAGGGGCCGCCCACCTGCACCGCCTGGGTCTGCCGCGCGCCGCAGTCCTCCAGCACCTGGCGCACCGTCACCCCGAAGGGGTACTCGTAGATGCCGGGACGCGCGCAGTCGCCGGACACCGAAAGCAGCTTGGTGCCGGCGGACCTGGCGGTGCCCTGCGCCCGGTACCAGTCGGCGCCTTCCTTGGCGATGAGGGCGGCGGCGCAGAAGGTCTCCACGTTATTCACCACCGTGGGCTGGCCCAGATAACCGTGGGTGACGGGGTAGGGTGGCCGGTTGCGGGGGATGCCCCGCTTGCCCTCCAGGGATTCGATCAGGGCCGACTCCTCGCCGCAGACATAGGCGCCGGCCCCCGGATGGATGTCGATGTCGAAATCGAAACCCTTGAGGCCACAGATGTCGCGGCCCAGCAGCCCGGCGCTGCGGCGGCGGGCGAGGCAGGCCTGAAGGGGTTCTAGCAGGAAACGGTATTCGCCCCGCAGATAGAGGAAGCCATGCGTCTTCTTCGCGCCGCCGCCGAGGATATAAGCGCATACCGTCATGCCCTCGAACACCAGGTCGGCATAGCGGGAGAGCAGTACCCGGTCCTTGAAGGTGCCGGGCTCGCCTTCGTCGGCGTTGCACACCACGTAATGCACCTCCCCCGGGGCGTTGCGGCAGGTCTCCCACTTGAGGCCGGTGGCGAAGCCGGCGCCGCCGCGACCGCGAAGGCCAGAGCGTTTGATCTCCTCCAGGGTGGCGGTGGCGCCAGGGTCGCAGCCGGGCAGTCCCTCCCGCCAGGAGCGCCCAAGGGCCTGCGGCTCGCCGGGGGGCGTTCCACCCCGGGCCAGGGCGGCCCGGATGGCCTCGCCGGGCTGCAGGGGATGGGACAGGAGAAGGTCGCGGCGGCGGATGTTGTCCTCGATGTGGAACAGCTCCAACGGCCAGTCACGCACCGGCTGCCGCGCCAGGATCAGCTCGGCGATCCGATCCAGACGCTCCCGATCGATGCGGGGGATGGCCCAGCCATTCACCAACAACCCGGGCCCCTGATCGCACAGGCCGGTGCAGGAGGTGGTGTCGATGGACAAGAGCCCGTCCTCGGAGACCCGGCCCTTCTCCACCCAGAGTTTGCCGGCCAGGTAGTCCAGCAAGGCCTCGCTGCCCTGCATGCGGTCGGTGATGTTGTCCGAGAACAGGACCCGGTATTCCCCCACCGGCCTGAGATGGAGGAAGCTGTAGAAGGCGGCCACCCCTTCCACGCGGGCGCGGGAGAGCCCAAGGTGGCGGGCCAGCTCGGAGATGAGGGGCGGCGGCAGCCAGCCCCGGCCTTCCTGCAGCTCGATGAGCATCTGCACCAGGCGGGTCGCATCGGCCCCATGCCGCTCGATGACCTCGCCGACGCTGTAGGGTGGGTCGTGCCGTGCCGACATGTCTTATGGGCCACACCCGCTTGGGGGATGCAATCCCTCTGAGTGTAGCGGGTGTGCCTGAAAAGCCAAGGCGTGGGAGTGGGTCGTGGGGCGTGGGCTATACTCTTTCTAATCCCTAATCCCTAATTCCTAATCCCTAATTCCTAACCTCCATGGTTCCCCATCTCACCACGGCGCTCACCGGGCCGCTCCTGGACCTGGAAAGACAGGTGATCTCCGCCCAGGCCGACATCGAACACTGGTTCCGAGTGCAGTGGCACGAGCATGCGGCGCCGTTCTATTCCTCGGTGGACCTGCGCAATGCCGGCTTCAAGGTGGCGCCGGTGGACACCAATCTGTTCCCGGGGGGCTTCAACAACCTCAACCCCGCCTTCACCCCCCTGGCGGTGCAGGCGGCCCAGGTGGCGGTGGAGAAGATGTGCACCACGGCGCAGCGCCTGCTCGTCATCCCGGAGAATCACACCCGCAACCTCTACTACCTGCAGAACGTCGCCGCCCTGGCCGACATCCTACGCAAAACGGGGCTTACGGTGCGCATCGGCAGCCTCCTCCCCGGCCTGGCGCAACCCATGTTCCTGGACCTGCCGGATGGACAGGTGCTGAAGTTGGAACCGGTGCGGCGCGCAGGCGACCGTCTCCACCTCGAGGAGCCGGACGGTGGCCGCTTCGACCCCTGTGCGGTACTCCTCAACAACGACCTGTCGGGGGGCGTGCCGGACATCCTTAAAGGGCTGGACCCGGCCCAGACCCTCATGCCGCCCCTGCATGCCGGCTGGGGCACGCGCCGCAAATCGAATCACTTCCGGTTCTATGAGGAGCTCGCCCAGGCCTTCGCCCGGCTCATCGGCATCGATCCCTGGCTCATCAATCCCTACTTCAGCTACTGCAGCGGAGTAGACTTCATGAGCCGCCAGGGCGAGGATTGCCTGGCCGTACACGTCTCCGAACTGCTGACGCAGATCCGCGCCAAATATGCCGAATACGGCATCGACCGGGAGCCCTTCGTCATCGTCAAGGCCGATGCCGGCACCTACGGCATGGGTATCCTGACCGTCAAGGATGCCGCCGGAGTGCGCGATTTGAGCCGCCGGGTGCGCAACAAGATGGCGGTGGTGAAGGAGGGCCTGGCGGTGAACCAAGTGCTGATCCAGGAAGGGGTCTATACCTTCGAGTCCATCCATGAAGCGGTGGCCGAGCCCGTGGTGTACATGATCGATCACTACGTGGTGGGGGGCTTCTACCGGGTGCACACCGGGCGCGGTCCCGACGAGAACCTGAACGCCCCCGGCATGCACTTCGTGCCCCTGGCCTTCGAGGAGGTGGGCAGCTATGCCGATGCGAGCGCCCGGCCCGATGCGCCGGTGAACCGCTTTTATACCTATGGGGTGCTGGCGCGTCTGGCGGCCCTGGCCGCCGCCATCGAGCTGGAGGAGACCGACCCGGAGTTCGCCCATGCCGACACAGAGGCAGCTTGAGGCCTTGCGGGAGCTGGCCCGCCGCCATGGCTGGCGGCTCGTCGTGCTCTTCGGCTCCTCGGCGCGTGGCGAGGGGCGGGATGTGGACCTGGCCGTGCTTCCGGCGCGGCCGCCTGAAGGGATGGAACTCGGGGCGTGGCAGGCGGCGCTGGAGGGCTTGTTTGCCCCTCGGCGCGTGGACCTGGTACTCATCCATCCGGGGATGTCGCCCCTGTTGCGCTATGAGGCCCTGTGCCGCGGCCGTTGTCTCTATGAGGCAGAAGCCGGACTGTTCGACGCCGAGCAGGACCGCGCCTTCTTCCTCCACGCCGACAGCGCCCCCCTGCGGCGGGCGCTAAGCGAGTTCCTACGCGAGCCCAAGGCATGAGACGGGAGCTCGTGGAGCGCAAACTGGCCCATCTGCACGGTTATGTGCAGGACATCGAGGCCTACGTGCCGTTGACGCCAGCCGACCGCCAGCGGCAGCACTATGCCATCGAGCGGCTGCTGCAACTGCTGTGCGAGGCCTCGGCGGACATCGCGCTGCAGATCCTCAAGGCGCACGGTGTGGCCCCGCCCGACAGTTACCGGGCGGTCTTCGAGCAGGCACGCGACCGGGGCTGGATGCCCGCCGATCTGGCAGAGGACCTGATCCGCGCCTGCGGCATGCGCAACGTGATCGTGCACATGTATGACAGCCTGGACATGGGCCGTGTGCTGGCGGCGGTGGATGCCGCCCCCGACCTCTACCGCCGTTTCATCCGCTGGGCCCTGGGGAGCCTCACGCCATGAAGCTGCTCTTCGTCGCCGACCCCCTGGAGCAGTTCAAGCCCTACAAGGACTCCACCTACGCCATGATGCGCGAGGCGGCGCGGCGCGGCTGGCAGCCGTGGGCCTGCGAGCCGGCCGATCTCCTCTGGCGGCAGGGGGGGGTGCAGGCCGCCGCCTTCCCCGTGGAGATACTCCCCATCGCGCCTGAGGCCGAGAGACGTCCGGGCAACCACTGGTTCCGGGCGGGGACGCGGGCGCATCGAAGCCTCGCCGGGTTCGATGCCGTGCTCATGCGTAAGGACCCGCCTTTCGATCAGGAATACCTGTACGCCACCTATTTACTAGAGATTGCCGAGGCCGAGGGGGCACGGGTCTACAATCGGCCGCGGGCTCTGCGCGACTTCAACGAGAAACTGGCCATCGCCCGTTTCCCACAGTTCACCGTGCCCACCCTGGTCACCAGCCGGGAGGGGGAGATCCGCGCCTTCCTCGCCGAGCAGGGCGACATCGTGGTGAAGCCCCTCAATGCCATGGGCGGGGCCTCGGTCTTTCGCCTGCGGCCAGGCGACGCTAACATCGGCGCGACCCTCGAGGTGCTCACACGGAACGGCGCCACCCACGTCATGGCCCAGCGCTACATCCCGGAGATCCGCGACGGCGACAAGCGCATCCTGGTCATCGACGGCGAGGCGGTGCCTTACTGCCTCGCCCGCATCCCCGCCCCCGGCGAGACCCGGGGCAACCTGGCCGCCGGCGGACGCGGCGAGGCGCGCCCCTTGAGCGCGCGGGACCGGGAGATCGCCCGCACCCTGGGGCCTGCGCTCAAGCAGGCGGGCATCCTGCTCGCCGGGCTGGACGTGATCGGCGACTGGCTCACCGAGGTCAACGTCACCAGCCCTACTTGCTTTCGGGAGATCACCGACCAGACCGGCTTTGACGTGGCGGGGATGTTCCTGGATGCGCTGGAGAGGGGGGTACGGCCCGAAGCTCAGGGGTGAGGGTGCCGAACCCGTTCAGGCCGTGATCCCTGCACAGGTCAGGAAGGCAGCAATCCCACGGGGTGGATACGCAGCTCGGGCAAGCGAGCCAATTCCTGGTCGAGGGTCATGAGGGTTGCGTTCTTGACCAAGGCGGTTGCGGCGATGATGGCATCCGGCAGCTTCAGCCGGTATTGTCGACGCAAAAGCACGGCGCTGGCCCGTATATCGGGTCCCAGTTCGACACACACCACTGCATCGAGAAAGCGATGCAGCCATTGCATTTGGGTATCAGTCAGCCCCGCGAAGGAAAGCAGTTCCATCTCGGTGATCACCGAAATTCCATAACGTCCGTGGGGTAAGGGGGCGGCCAGCCGACCTTGTTGCAGATAGATGACGACGTTGGTATCGAGCAGGTAATCCACTGCTCAATTCCATTCCGCCCGGACTTCCTGTTGATAGAGCAGGCCATCGACGGGCCAGTCCACCGTGCCGCTGAACGTCATCGGATCGATGGAGTCTTTTTCGACATGTTCGGGCAGCAACACGATCACCCGCACCTGCTTCCCATAATATTCCCGCCAATGCTCAGGCAGGTGGATGTTCCCCTGCGCGTCGATGCGGGCGTCGATCTCGATGGCTTGCATGGTGGGTTTCCGGAGGTCAGCGATGCGCCGGTCTTCAAGGTGATGGAGGAGATGATAAAGCCATTGCCCGCTTTGGGATATAGACCCGATTGAAAGCCAAACCCGATTCCCGTCTTCCGTCATCATCATGCTCATACCCGTGTACCGCCCAAGCCTGTCATGGCGTTTCACCCTGATCCTGGCCGTCGCCCTGACGGTCACGGCCTGCACCCGGCCCTTGCACCGGGAGCAGTCCTACGTCTTTGGCACCCTGGTGGAGATCACCATCCAGGGCGTGCCGCAGGACCAGGCCCGACAGGCGGCGGCGCGGGTGCTGCAGGAATTCGACCGTCTACACCGCAAGCTGCACGCCTGGGAGCCGGGGGAGTTGGAACGTCTCAACGCGGCCTTCGCCCGCGGCCTCGCGCCGGTGGAAGCGGACGCGGAGCTCATCGCCATCCTGCAGGACGCGGCCGCCTGGTCGCGACGTTCGGAGGGTCTGTTCAACCCGGCCATTGGCAACCTGGTGCGGCTGTGGGGCTTTCATGCCGACGAGTTCGTCGCGCGCCTGCCGTCCGAGGCGGAGGTGGCGCGCCTGGTCCGGGCCGTCCCGCGCATGGAGGACCTGGTCTTCACGCCCGGCCGCGTGGCCAGCCGTAACCCGGCGGTGCGCCTGGACCTGGGCGGTTATGCCAAGGGCTACGCCCTGGACCGGGCGGCGGCAATCCTGCGGGCGGCGGGCGTGCGCAACGCCCTGGTGAATATCGGCGGCAACGTCCTGGCCCTGGGCCGCAAGGGCGACCGACCCTGGCGGGTGGGTATCCAGCACCCGCGCCGCGCCGGGGCCATCGCCACCCTGGACCTGCATGACGGCGAGGCCATCGGCACCTCAGGCGACTATCAACGCTACTTCGAGGTAGGGGGGCGGCGCTACTGCCACCTCATCGATCCCCGCACCGGCCGTCCTGCGCAGGGGGTGCAGGCGGTGACGGTGATCGCCCGCGGCCCGCAGGCAGGGGTGGCCTCCGATGTGGCCAGCAAGCCCCTGTTCATCGCCGGCCCCCACGGCTGGCGCGACATGGCCGCGCGGCTGGGCATCGCCGAGGCCCTGTTCATCGACGCCGCAGGCCGGGTGGCCCTCACCCCGGCCATGGCGACGCGCATCCGCTGGGTGGGGGCGCCCCCGCCGGCTGGATGAGATGGCCCAAGTTGGGGCAAACTTCCACCATCGCAGTCAAGGGATGGGGGCGCCCGTGTTCACCTGGAAAAACCATTTCGTCATCCAGGCCGACTACCAGCACTGGGCCAACGAGGTCCTGTTCACCGCCCTGGAGCATCTCACCCCCGAGGCCATCGCCGAGGATCAAGGGCTGTTCTTCCGCAGCATCCACCACACGGTGGACCACATGCTCATGGTGAGCCGCGTGTGGCTTGCCCGGCTGCAGGGGGAGAACCTGGAGGTCGACTACCGCCAGATCCAGCATCCGGACTGGCGGGAGCTCAAAAACGCCCTGCGCCTGGAGATCCGCCGGCTGCAGGCCTGGCTGGAGGCGCAGCCGGATGCCTTCTTCGAGCAAAGGCTGGAGTTTGCAGGCAGCGACGGCCGCGCCCGCAGTATGTGGGTGCGCGACATGCTCACCCACCTGTTCACCCATTACGCCCACCACCGAGGCCAGGTCTCGGCGGTGGCCACCCGGCTGGGGGCCCCCTGCCCGGAGATGGACTTCGTCTATTACCGGCGCGAGATGGACAGACTGCTCACAGAGGTCAGGAGCGGGGGACACAACCCTGCAGCAGGGGGGCAATGAGCCTTTTCAGCCGGGCGTAGTGCACCTGGCCGCTCACCCTGTGGCGGATGCGGCCCTGCCGGTCGAGGACGAAGGATGTGGGGATGCGCTCCACGCCGCCGAAGGCCGCTGTCACCCCGGGGGCGGCCAAGGGCGCCGGGAAGGTGTAGCCTTTCTCCCGCATGAATCGCGCCACGGTGGCGTCGTCGTCCAGGCTGAAGGCGATAATCTCGAAGCCGCAGTGCCGGTGATCGTCGTAGAAGGCCTGCATGGCCGGCATCTCATGCCGGCAGTAGGGGCACCAGGTGGCCCAGAAATTGACCAGCACCACCTGGCCGCGCAGCTCAGTGAGCCGCCGCCCGTTGTCGATCTGCACGTCCGGGGCCGGCAGGTCCAGGCTGTCCACCCAGGCCGGCGGCCTGAACCAGAAATAGAGTACGAGCCCCAGCAGGATCAGGGTCACGGGGCTGGGGCGCAGTTTGCTTAGGATCAAGGGCATCGTCCAAACCACCCCATCAGGACACGGGTGCCACCGGCAGTATGACACGCAGACCGCAGCTTGGCGTGATCGTAAGTCGCGCCAGCCGACTCTGGAGGCCCCTCTCTCCCGCAGGTCGGGAGAAAGGGGCGCGGGGGCCTGCTGCCTGCCTGTCGGCAGGCAGGTTTCGGGGTGGCCCTCGCCATGTCCGTTAGCGATCCCCTGCTGACCTGCTTCGCCCCCTGCCCGCGCGGCTTAGAGGCGCTGTTGGCCCAGGAGCTCGAGGAACTGGGCGCGCAGGACATCGCGCCTGCCTCCGGCGGCGTGGGCTTGCGCTGCGATCTGCCCACCGCCTGGCGGGTCAATCTCTGGTCGCGGCTGGCCGTGCGGGTCCTGCGCCAGGTGACCGCCGGTCGCTACCGGGACGCGCAGGACCTCTACGAGGCGGCCCTGGCCGTGCCCTGGCCCAATTACTTCGACCCCCGGCACACCCTGGCGGTGCACACCGTGGCTCGCGCCTGCCCCCTGAAGAGCCTCAACTTCGCAGCCCTGCGCATCAAGGACGGGGTGTGCGACCGCTTCCGTGCGGCCTTGGGCGTGCGCCCCAGCGTGGATACCCGCTCGCCCGATGTGCCCCTGGTTCTCTATCTGGAACGGGATCGCTACGTCCTCTACATCGATCTGAGCGGGCCACCGCTGAACCGCCGGGGCCATCGGGTGCAGCCGGCGGCCGCCCCCCTCAACGAAAACCTGGCGGCGGGCATCCTGCGGCTGGCCGGCTGGCGGCCGGGGATACCGCTCCTCGACCCCATGATGGGTGGCGGCACCCTGCTCCTGGAAGCGGCCATGCTGGCCCTCAACATCGCCCCCGGCATGAAACGGCGCTTTGCCTTCGAGCACCTCCTGGACTTCGACCCCTCGGCCTGGGCCACCCTGCGCCGCGAGGCCCAGGCCGCGCAGCTTCCACCCAGTCCCCTGCCCATCCATGGCAGCGACATCGCCCCTCGCATGCTGCGGGCCGCCCGCGCCAACCTGCGCGCCGCCGGCCTGCTCGACTGCGTGCGTCTGAAACAGGCGGATGCCCTGACGGTGGAGGCCCCGGCGGCGTCCGGCATCCTGGTCAGCAACCCACCCTATGGCGTGCGTCTGCCCCAGGAGGATGCCGAAGGTTTCTACCGCGCCCTGGGGGACGCCCTCAAGCGGCGTTTCGCCGGCTGGGATGTGTGGCTGCTCTCCGCCGACCCGCGGCTGCCCCGCTCGATCGGTCTCAGGGCCAAGGGGCGCATCCCCCTCTTCAACGGGCCCCTGGAGTGCCGTCTGTATCACTACCCCATGGTGGCGGGGCGGCCGGGGTGATCTTCCGAGGATAGGTGCGTGAGGTCGTGGCGCCTCAAGCGCCTTGGAGACCGGGCCGTTAATGGGGGCATCCGGTCACAGCCCCGCCATGCCCGCTACCGACGACCTTGCCCCTTCCTGGCCCCGCCGGCATGCCGCCGTGCTCACGGCGGTGCTGTCCGGCGCCGTGCTCACCGGCCTGGCGGTGGGCTACGACCTGCAGCAGGGCCGCCGTATGGCCGAAGCGCAGATGCGCTGGCGGGCGGAGGACCAAGCCGCCCGTTTCCAGCGCAGCCTGGACCGCAGCCTGGAGGCGGTGGACGCACTGGCCGCCTTCTTCGCCGCCTCCGAGCGGGTGGAGCGGGAGGAATTCAGTCGCTACGTGCAGGGCGCGCTCGCCCGCCACCCGGAGATCGTCGCCCTGCAATGGCTGCCGCAGGTGCGCCTGGCCGAGCGGCCTGCCTTCGAGGCGCAGCTGGCCCGCTGGTGGCCGGGAGCGCGTCTGAGCGAGCTGGATGCGGCCGGAGGGCTCGCCCCCGCCGGCCGAAGGCCGCTCTATTTCCCCATTTTGTTCGTGGAGCCCCTGCCCGCGTACGCCGCGGTCGTCGGCTTGGACGCGGCCGCCCTGGGCGATGTGCGCACCACCCTGGAGGCGGCGCGGGATGCGGCCGCGCCGGCGGTCTCGGGCCCCGTCGGCGCGCCCCTCGCGGATCCAGGACCGCCGGTGGTATGGGTCAGCCGGGCCGTCTATCGCCGGGATGCCCTCGAGGGCTACGCGGCGGGCCTGCTGCGCATCGGGGCCCTCCTCGATGCCGCCCTGAGGGGGCACCGGCCCACCGGCCTGGACGTCCTGATCCTGGACCGGAGCGGGGGCGCGACCCAGGTGCTGCACGCCCATGCCTCGCGCAGCCGCGGGGCGCATGCCGCCCGGCCCACGTTGGCGCAGATGCTGGCCGGCCCGCACCACAGAGTGACCCTGCAGGTGCCCGGCCGGCAGTGGGAGATGCTGTTCCGGCCCGCCCCCGCCTTCCATGCCGAGTTCAAAAACCACCGCTGGGTGTGGATCCTCCTCCTGGGCGGCCTGCTCACCGCGTTGCTGGCGCTGCATCTGCACCGGCGCGTCCAGGCCCTGCAGACCGTCCTAGCCCTCAATGCGCAGTTGAGCGGCCTCAATCGCGAGCTCGTCCTGCAAAGCGAGCGGATGCGCCTGGCCAGACAGGTCATCGATCACGTCCGCGATGCGGTGATCGTCACCGACGCGGCCACCCGCGTCGTGGACGTCAACCCCGCCTTCACCCACATCACCGGCTACCGGCCGGAGGAGGTCCTGGGCGGCACGCCGGCGGTGTTGAAGTCCGGCCTGCACGACGCGGCCTTTTACGCCGAACTGTGGGGCGCGCTCAAGCGGGATGGCCACTGGCAGGGGCAGATCTGGAACCGGCGCCGCGACGGCGAGATCTATCCCACCTGGCAGAGCATCAGCGCGGTACGCGACGGGGCGGGCCGGGTCACCCATTACGTGTCGGTGATGGCGGACGTGAGCGAACTGGAGCGCACCCGTGCCGAGCTGGCGCATCTGGCCCAGCACGACCCCCTGACCGACCTGCCCAACCGCCTGTTGTTCCAGGACCGTCTGGAACACGCCCTGGAGCGCGCACGCCGCGAGCAGGGGATGCTGGCGGTGCTCTTCCTGGACCTGGACCGCTTCAAGGACATCAACGACAGCCTGGGGCACGCCGCCGGCGACCGCCTGCTCCAGGAGGTGGCCGGCCGCCTGCGCGGCGCGGTGCGTCGCGAGGATACGGTGGCGCGTATGGGGGGCGACGAGTTCATCATCCTCATGGAGGGCCTGCGCCACGAAGAGGATGCCGAACACCTGGCCCGCAAGCTGCTCGCCGCGCTCGCCACGCCGATGCGCATCGACGGCGGCGCCTACTACGTCACCACGAGCATCGGCATCAGCCTCTACCCCCGCGACGGGACAGATGGGGAGACCCTGGTGCGCAACGCCGACGCCGCCATGTACCGGGCCAAGGCGCGCGGGCGCAACGCCTATGATTTCTACACCGAGGCCCTCACCCAGCGCGCCATGGAGCGGGTGCAGCTGGAGACGGAGCTGCGCCAGGCCCTGGCACGTGGCCAATTGAGCGTGCATTACCAGCCCCTGGTGGAGCTGGCGAGCGGCCGGCTGGTCGGGGCGGAGGCCCTACTGCGCTGGCGTCACCCCGAGCTGGGAGAGGTGTCGCCGGAGCGCTTCATCCCCATCGCCGAGGAGACGGGATTGATCTGTGAGATCGGCGCCTGGGTGCTGCGCGAGGCCTGCCGGCAGGCCAAGGCGTGGCTCGATGCAGGGCTACCCATCGGGACGGTGGCGGTCAACGTGGCCGGCCCTCAGATCCAGCGCAGCGATTTCGTCGCCACGGTGCGGCAGACCCTGGCCGAGACCGGCCTTGCCCCCGAGCATCTGGAGCTGGAGGTGACCGAGGGCTTCGTCATGGGCCAGGCCGAGTCCGCCATCGGCGTGCTGGAGGGGCTGAGCCGGCTGGGGGTGAGACTCGCCATCGACGACTTCGGCACCGGTTATTCGTCCCTCGCCTACCTCAAGCGCCTGCCCTTCGACAAGCTCAAGGTGGACAAGTCCTTCGTGCGCGGCCTGCCCGAGGACGAGGAGGACGCCGCCATCGCCGCGGCGGTGATCGCCCTGGGCCGCGCCCTGGGGCTCACGGTGCTGGCCGAGGGGGTGGAGACGGCCGCCCAGGCGGATTATCTGCGCTATCTGGGTTGTCATCAGGCCCAGGGTTGGTACTACGGCAGGCCGGTGCCGGCGCAAGCCCTGCACGCCCTGGCGGCCAGCAAGGCCCTCGGATGATAGCGCCCAACGGTATGAGGCCCATGAGACTAAAGTGGGGTAGCGTAACAAGACCTGCGACAGTCCCGTCATTTCACCTATGCCGGCAGGACAAATGTGGAAAGACGCCGGCGGGGTTGCGGAGGATCCGACGGTGGGCGGCTTTGGGTGTTGGCCCAGGTTCTGCCCTATAATGGTCGAGTCTGCTATCACAATGGCCGGTAACACGCATGACCGAGGTCCCCACCAGTTCCGAGACGTCTGATGCCACGGCGGTCAAAACGCTGGTGGAGACCCTGATCCGCGAGCAGCTTGCAACTTTGGTGGCGAATCAGATCGCGGCGTTCGTCCAGCAGAACGAGCAGCGGGCGAGGGAGTTCTCGCTGCTGGAGCGCGTGGTGCGCGTCGAGGAAGAGCTCAAGTCGCTGCGCGAGGTACAGATTACGC
>FWPV01009231.1_pt1 | contig 16245 bp, 6 predicted proteins | sample 2228371 | NCBI WGS metagenome assembly FWPV01 (sample SAMEA103939776, study PRJEB20133) | metagenome | reverse complement strand
CGCAATCGGACTGGGGCGCCGCCCAGGCCCGCGAACTGTTCTTCTACATCCTGGCGCACCCGAATCGGAGCAAGGAACAGATCGGCGCCGTCTTCTGGCCTGACCTGTCGCCCGCCAGGATGACGAGCACGTTCCACGCTACGCTCTACCGCGTGCGGCGGGCGGTGGGCCGCGAGTGCATCCTCTACGAGGAGGAGCGCTACCGCTTCAACACCGGCCTGAACTACCGCTTCGACGTCGAGGAGTTCGAGGCGCTGGTGGCCAGGGCCGACCAGGCGGGGCCCGGCGCGGAGGCAGCGGCGGAATGCTACCGCAAGGCGATCGCCCTCTACCGCGGCGACTACCTGGAGGATGTCTACTCGGACTGGGCAGCCCCGCAGCGCGAGTGGTTGCTGCAGCGCTACGCCGAGGCAGTCATCAGGCTGGCAACCTTCCTCGTGGAGCGAGGGGAGTACGGTCAGGCGGCGCAGCTCTACAGCGCCTTGCTCGAGAAGGACAACCTGAGGGAGGACGTCCACCGGCGGTTGATGGAGTGCTACGCCCGGGCAGGCGAACGGGGTAAGGCGCTGCAGCACTATGACCGGCTGGTATCCCTCCTGAAGCAGGAACTCGCCGCCCCACCCGCGCCCGAGACGGTTGCGACCTACGAGCAGATCCTGCGCGCCGGCTGAGGAGGCCGGCAAGCAGCCCTTTCTCGGCCGCTGCGCCCGGCGCTGGCGGATCATGTGCCGCCGCCCCACAGGCGGGCTGCCACGTTCATAGGTACGTTCATAGCGATCTGCTATGCTGTGAGCAGTGCACGTCCGAACCTCGGAGGTCAGACCATGGAAAGGCTGAAGCGCGTCCTCGCCTGGTCCGCGAACCCGGCGACCCTCAAGATGCTGTACGCCGTCGCAGTCGCGATCATTGTCCTGCTGCCGTTCGGTGCCCCGGACGCGTCCGGCGGGCCGTAATGGCGCCCGGTTATCGCAATCCCACCACGGAGGCCTGACGGGGCCGGCCCTGCGCAGCCCAGGCCCGGCGGGACACGGGACGGGCTGTGCAGGGCAGATGATCGCCTCTGCGCCCAGCGCGAGGCGACCGTGAGCGGCCGGACGCGGGCGCTGACGCATTCCCCACGCAAGGCGTCAGCGCCCGGCGTTCCGGCGGGAGGAGCATCGCGAATGTCGTTGGACACGCTGAATCGCATCGTCGGCGAGGCCATCGTCAACCCCTCCTTCTGCCAGTCACTGCTCGCGGACCCGACCACAGCGGTCCGGGGCTATGAGCTGGCCAGCGAGGAGCTGGCGCTGCTATCATCCATTCGCGCCAGATCGGTTGACCACCTGGCCCAGCAGTTGTTGCTGGGGCTCGATCTTGCGCCCGAGCGAGCGCTGCCCGCGCTAGCCTGCCCCTGCTGACGTCGGTCCCTGCCCGGAGGCGGCCTCCCGCTCAGCCAAGCGGTCGCTCCGGGGGGCGGGAGCCATCTCCGCAGGGCATACGGGCGGCTGAGCCGCGCGAGATGCCCCATGCCGCTATGCCCGCCCGGGTCCGGGGGCGCGCGCAGGCCCGGCGCGTGACGGGCCAGGTCATGCCTGGTGGGGCAACGAGCGCGCCAACCCGACAGGGTGTGGGCGCTTGCGCGCCGCGGGTGTTTTTTCGCGCCTGGCCGGTGAACGGGCATAATGTGCAGGAGAACTTGCGGCGCGATCGGAAAGGCGTACGGCGATGCACTCTAAAGATGCCCCAACGGCCCCCAAAGTCCATCTGACGAGTGAGGCGCCTCCGCAGCCGTCGCTACCTGCCGATTCACCTCCCTATCCGCTGCCAGCCCTGACAGCCCGCGACGACCTCTACAGCGCCATCGTGATGCTCCTGGCTGAGGGGGTCGTGGTGCAGGATGCGACGGGGGCCATCGTTGCGAGCAACCCCAGCGCCGAGAGGATCCTGGGGCTATCGCGCGACGAGATGCTGGGCCGGACCTCGCTTGATCCGCGCTGGCACGCCATCCACGAGGACCGCTCGCCCTTCCCGGGGGAAACGCACCCTGCCATGGTTGCGTTGCGCACCGGCCAGCCGCAGACCGGCGTCACTATGGGGATCCACAAGCCGGATGGGACGCTTACCTGGATCCTGGTGGACGCGCATCCGCTTTTCAGCGCGGGCCAGTCCAGGCCTTGCGGTGTGGTGTCCATGTTCCGGGAGATCACAGCCCAGGTCGTGGCCGGGGAGCGGCTCAGCGCGAGCGAGGAGCGTTACCGGACATTGCTGATGCTGTCCCCCGACGCCATCAGCATCACAGATGACCGCGGGCGCATCCTCGACTGCAATGACCAGTTCGTGCGGATGCATGGAGCTGACAGTCGGGCGGAAGTCATCGGCAGAAACGTCTCGGAGTTCGCGCCCCCGGCGGAGCTCAAGCGCCTGCGCGATGAGGTCGCGGCCGCTCTGGCGTCGGGTGCCGGCCGCGCGCAGCAGATCGAAGTGGAGGTCCTTCGTCGAGACGGGACGGCCATGGTCACGGAGTACAGCGTCGCGCCGGTGCCGTGGCCCGAAGCGCCCTCCGGCGTGGCCTACCTGTCCCTGATCCGGGACATCACGCGGCGCAAGGCGGCGGCGGAACTGGCCCGCTATCGGGAGCGACTGGAGGAGTTGGTGCGGGAACGAACGGAGGCGCTTGAGCGGGAGGTCGCTGAGCATACCCGGACGGAAGCGAGGCTGCAAGAAAGCAACAAGCGCCTGCGCCGGCTGGCGGGCTACCTGCAACAGGTGCGCGAGGATGAGCGCCAACGGATCGCCCGCGAGTTGCACGACGAGCTGGGCCAGGAGCTCACGGCCCTGAAGATGGACCTGGCCTGGCTGCGTAACAAACTGCGAACCGGCCGGGTGGACGCCGCAGCCGCCGCGGAGGAAGTGGCCAGCGCCGCTGGGCTCGTGGACCACGCCATTCAAAGCGTGCGGAGCATCGCGACGGAACTGCGGCCCGACGTGCTCGACAAACTGGGGCTGATCGAAGGGATGCGCTGGCAGGCCGCGGAGTTCGAGCGGCGCACGGGCATCCGGTGCGAAACGGTGGTCCGCGCTGACGCCGTCGCGCTGGGGCAGGCCAGGCAGATCGCGTTGTACCGGATCTTGCAGGAGGCGCTGACCAATGTGGCGAAGCACTCGGGGGCCAGCAACGTCACATGCGATCTGGCTGTCGAGGGGGGCGCCATCCGGCTGACGGTGCGCGACGACGGCAGGGGGATCACCGAGGAGGAGGCTGCCGCGTCGCGATCGCTCGGGTTGCTGGGCATGCGCGAGCGCGCGCTCCAGTTGGGCGGCACCTTGCAGGTCGTCGGCCATGCCGAAGGCGGGACCACCGTCGAAGTCGTCCTGCCGCTGGACAGGCCGGGGGGTGAGGGGCCATGATCCGTGTCGTGATCGCCGATGACCATGCCCTGGTGCGCCAGGGCATGGCCCGGATCCTGCAGGCAGAGCCGGACATGGAAGTCGTCGGGGAGGCGCAGACCTGCACCGAGACGTTCCAGTGCCTGGCCAGATGCCGCGCCGACGTGCTGGTGCTGGACCTCGCCATGCCAGGCGCGGGCGGGCTGGATGTGCTGCGGCAGTTGCGGTCGCAGCAGCCGGGCGTCAGGACCCTGGTGGTCAGCATGTACCCGGAGAACCGCTTCGCCATCCCTGCCTTGCGCACGGGCGCAGCCGGCTATCTGACGAAGGAGCACGCTGCCGATGACCTCGTGGCGGCGATCCGCAGGATTGCCGCGGGAGGCCGGTTCATCAGCCCCTCGGTCGCCGAGCTGCTGGCCGGAGAACTGGCCAACGACCGCCTTCCACATCAGCGCCTCTCCGCGCGAGAGCTGCAGGTATTCGAGCGGCTCGTCTCCGGCCAGAAGGTCTCCGAGATCGCGGACGCGCTGGGGCTGGCCGTCCCAACCGTCCATACCTATCGAGCCCGCATCCTCGAGAAGATCCAGGCGCGGTCCAACGCGGACCTGGTCCGCTACGCGCTGGACCACCACCTGCTCGACTGATCGCCGCAGTCAACCATGCAGGGGGTGAGGACGTTTGCCCAGCCGAACGACACGCGGGATAAAAGTCAACACCCCTCTGTCATGGAATTTGTGACACAGGTCTCATAACACAAGCGATAGACAAGCGACGTCCTTCACGGCTAGAATAGTGCAGGATCCGCGCCGGTCGGACCTTTTTCGCGCGTCGCTCAGGGGCTTCCAGATCGGCAGGATTTGTGGCTCCAGCGTTCCCCCCTCGCATGCGAGGGCTTTCGTCAATTATGCGCGTCTACCTTGTGGAAGACTCACCCGTAGTGGCCAGGCGTCTCGAGCGCATCATCACCGAGCTGTGCGCGGCGGAGGTGATCGGGTGCGCGGCCGAGGCGCGCCCGGCAATCGCCGATATCGAGCGCCTGAAGCCAGACGCGATCGTGGTTGATCTCAGCCTGAAGTGCGGCAACGGCTTCGAGGTATTGGAAGCCGTCTGCTACCTGCCGGTGCAGCCATTGACGATTGTACTCACCAACTTCCCGACGTCGCAGTATCGCGAAGCCGCGCGGGCGTTAGGCGCGCACCACTTCTTCGACAAGTCAACCGAATTCGAGCAGGTTGTCGCGGTGATCAGTGATTCAGGAGGAGTTCCGAGATGAAAAGCAACCGAACCCACCACAGTCGTATGAGTATGGCTCTTTCCCTGGCCATGATCCTGGCCATGGCGCTGAATTTCCTGCCGGGGATCGTGCCGGGCACACAGGCCCCGACCGCCGAAGCGCACAACCTGCAGACCCGCATGGTCTCCATGTTCCTGGATGCGGCGACGCAGAAGATGCTCGACGACCGCATGGCGGACCCGGGCTGGTCGCCCCCCGACCCGCTCCTGCAGGCCGGCGATGAACTGGGGCTCATCATCAAGGTCGTCCCGCGTGACGGGACCACTACCGGCGTTGGCGGACACATTGACTTCTACGTCCCGGGCGGTGTGGACGTCGTTGACGTCGGTTACGTGGTGCCCGACGGCGCGGGCGGGTTCGTGAAGGTGGCCATGAAGGGCCAGTCGCCGATCGCGATCGGCGCAGGGCCGATCGGCGCCAAGACCACGAGCCAGCTCATCGGCCTCACCGATATCTACGCGAGCACGGCAAGCGGCCTCTCGTCTACGGCCGTCAACCCGACCACCGGCCTGCACCTGGGCACGATTGCGGGGCTGTACGGGGACACGGGGATCTTCTACTCAACGGATCCCGATACCGCTTACGGCTCGTGGCAGCAGTACACGGGCGACTGGAACGCCAACCCGTCTCTGAACAAGTGCGGTTCGCTCGCCTTCACCGCCGCCAACGGCAAGACACTGGTCAACAACAGCGGCGACACGGTGGTGCCGTGCAACAAGTGGGATGCCGAACAGTTGATGGCCTGGGGCGTCAAAGGCGGGACGTTCGGCCAGGCCGCGCCCATCGTGGACTACGCCGACGGCCGCGGCAACGCGCCCTGGGGCTTCGCCTCCGGCGTGGCCGGCCCGCAGAGCGGTTATGCCTGGCACTTCGATTGGGACCAGTGGCAGGCGAGCGGGAAGACCGCCGCCGACATGCGCGCAGCGATGGCCAACACCAAGATCGGTCCCTGGCAGCGCATCAAGTACCCGGGCAGCCGCATCTCCTATGACCAGCCGGGCCTCGTCAGCAGCGTGTTGGGCTATGCCAACATTGACGCCAGCAACGTGGGTTACGCGGTGAGTCCGAGCAATCCACTGCCGCCGAATACCAAGGCGATCCGTTGGGCTGTCGGCCAGCTGACTGCCTACCGGAACGAATACGCGTGGGTCAAGATCCGGGTCAACAGCATCGCTGAGATCACGGACCCGAGCGGGTGTCCGCTGTTCAAGGGTGACACCTTCGGCGGAGACGCGGGCGGGACCGACAACGGCAAGGACCACCTCTGGCGGTACTACGAGCCGACCGAGGCCACCTGGAACGGGTGTCTGGCTGCGCAGAAGACGGCGACGCGCGAGATCGTCAAGGTCGGCGACACGTACCAGTACAAACTCAAGGTCTACAACTTCCAGAACTTCACTCTGTCGTCCGTAGTGGTTCGCGATCCACTTCCCAGCGGCGTGACCTTCATCGGCGCCGTGCCTGCTCAGAACAGCGGCCCCAACCCGCTGGTGTGGAACGTCGGCACGCTGTTGCCGGGGCAGAAATGGGAGGCGACCGTCACCGTCAAGGCCGCCAGCACCGGCTTCATTGACAACTGCATCAACATTGACTCCGCGCAGTTGCCGACGCAGACGGTGTGCGACACGACGGAGGTGGGCAACTACGTCTACCTGGTCCCAACCAAGGAAGCCACACCCCTCAGCGTCCCACCCGGCGGCACGGTAGAATACACCATCCTGGTCAAGAACATCGGCACGGGACCGACGGGCAGCCCTGTGATCGTGCGGGACTTTCTGCCGCCTGGCATGATCTACAACAACGCGTTTACACCCGTCGTCCATGTCAACGGGGCGCAGGTGACGACCTTCGCGGTGGACGTGTCCAACCCCAACAACCCCGTCATCACCGTGCCGGTCGCCATCAACGGCAGCAGCCAGATGACCATCAAGTTCCAGGCCCTTGTGCCGCTTACCCTGGCACCGGGCACGTACTGCAACACCTACTCCGTAACTCAAAACGGCATCCCGATCACCTCCGGTTCCGAGGGTTGTGTGCAGGTGGCCGGGGGTCAGATCGGCGACACGATCTTCCGCGACTGGAACGGCAATGGCAGCCAGGAGACCGGCGAGGAGGGGATGCCCGGCGTGACGGTGAACCTCTACGCCGGAACCTGCCCGCCGAGCGGCAGCCCCATTCAGACAAGAACCACGGACGCCAGCGGCAAGTATCTGTTCACCGGGCTGACCGCCGGGACCTACTGCGTTCAGGCGCCGGCGCCGGGGTCGGGCGGCGTGCCTTCGGGCTACACCCTGACGGCCGACCCCGACGGTTCGCCGTACACGACCACGCACCAGAAGACCCTGGGGCAGGATGAGGTCTATCTGGGCGCCGACTGGGGCTACCAGCCCGGCGGCACGGGCGCCATCGGCGATCAGGTCTTCGACGACCTGAACAACAACGGCCTCTTCGACGCGGGCGACGTCGGGATGGCGGGCATCACCGTTGACCTGTACGAGGACACCAACGGCAACGGGGTGGTTGACCCCGGCGACCTGCTCATCAAGACCACGGCAACCAACGGGCTGGGCGTTTACCAGTTCACGGGGCTGGCCACCGGCCTGAGCTACATCGTGGACGTGAGGGACATTGACATCACGAACTACTACGCCACAACCGGATGGGTGGCCACCACGACCGACCCGCACCCGGTGCCGAACCTGGCCGGCGTGTACAGCGACGCCGATTTCGGCTACTACAAGATCATTCCCGGGCGGATCGGCGACGAGGTGTTCCTGGACAACAACGGCAATGGCGTTTACGATGCCGGGGACCAGTACCTGCCCCAGGTCACGGTCTATCTCTACCGCGATGCCAATGGCAACGGGCTCGCCGACCCAACCGAACTGGTTGGCACGGCGGTCACCGACGCCAACGGCCGCTATCTGTTCGAGGACCTGCCACCCGGCAACTACATTGTGATCGTTGACACGGCGGATCCGGATCTGCCGGCCGGCACCGTGCCCACCGAGTCACAGTACAAGGTCGCGCTGGGAGCAGCCGAGCAGTACCTGACGGCCGACTTTCCGTTCGTGCCGCTGATCGCCAAGACCGTGGACAAGTCGTACGCACAGCCCGGGGATACGCTGAACTTCACAGTGAGGGTCAACTATCCGGGCGACCGGTTGCTGGACAACGTCAAAGTGATTGACCCGCTGCCGCTGGGCACGACCTGCGGCACAGTCGGCCAGGGCGGCTCCTGCGCGGCCTACATCTCGACGCCCGGCACGCCGGGGGTTGTGGCCGTGGACACCAGCGGCGCGGCGGTGTACAGCAACAACAGCGCCACGCCTCAGTACCGCCTTTGGAGCGGATCGGACTTCGACGACGAGACGGCCAGCGTCGCCCTCGGCAATATCCCGCGGATCTTGATCGGCGCGGCCGCGCCGACGCGCGATGAGAAGATCGTCGTCAACTTCGCCTCGAACAACGGCATGTATGGCGCGCGGTGGGACGGTGAGGCGGCGGCCTGGACCGCCCTGCCGCAGCCGCCGGCAACCGGCGCCGCCGGTTTGCTGGCAACTGCGACGACAGGCCCCAACTGGGGCGCGGCGGTCGCCTACGAACAGGTCAGCGGCGATGCTGTGCTGGTGTGGAACAACGGCACGACAGGCAGCACCGGACTGACATATAACGTCTGGAACGGCACATCCTGGGGCACCAACGCGACCATCACCACGCCGCTTTCCGGCGAGCCGCGCCAGATGCGCCTGGCAGCACGGCCCAATTCGGACCAGATGGTGCTGGTCGTGAGCAACGCCAGCGGCTACGACTACGCGCTGGTCTGGAGCGGGTCGGCCTGGGGCAACGCGGTGACCCTCGACGGCACGTCCGGCGGTTCCCTGACCAGCGTTCACGTGGCCTACGAGCAGCAATCCGGCAAGGCAATGGTCGTCTACGGCAAAGCCCTCACGGACACGCGCCTCTACTACCGCACCTGGGACGGCGCTTCGTGGAGCGGCGAGCTCTCGATTGATCCGTCAGGCCTGGGCGTGACAACCGGGCCGCAATGGGTCTCGCTGGCAGCCGACCCGACCAGCAACCGGCTGGCGGTCGGCGTGGTAACGAGTGGGGCCAGGACCTGGCTGGCCGTCTGGAACGGGAGCACGTGGGCCGCACCGATCCTGGCAACAGGGGCATCGCTGACCAGCACCGCCCTGAACGTCGGGGTGGCGTTCGAGACGCAGTCGGGCAGGCTGCTGGCCGCCTACGGCGTGAGCGCCAGCACCGTCGTCCAGTATCGGACGTGGACCAGCGGCGGCGGGTGGAGCGGACAACTCGCCGGGCCGAACATCGGTGCCAATCCGAATGTGATCGCCCTGTCGCGCAGCCCGAACTCCAACCGCATCATGCTGACGACGAACGATGCCGACAGCGACGCGAACTACACGCTGTGGGATGGGGGCGCCTGGGGGGCACCGTTCGAGGCCAACATCAACACCGGCACGCCCGTGAATCAGCCGGCGATCTTCCTGTACGACCAGCACGTTGACCCCACCTCGAGCACGACCCTCAGCGCGAGCCCGACTACTGTGGCCAACGGCGGCACGGTGACCGTGCAGATGACGCTGCTGAGCACCAAGACCGTCCCCCAGGTCTCGCCCAGTCCGCTCACCGCCCACAACGGTTCGGCGGCCTGCGTCGGCCCTGCTGAGGCGGTCCCGACCACCGTGTTCGCCGCGGTCCCGAAGACGTTCACCTGGACCTGCACGCCCAACAGCCTGGGCGAGATCTGGTTCACCGGCTATGCCAATAGCCCGACATACGACTTCGCCGATGGCGCCTCCAACACGGTCCTCGTAAGCACGGACGGCAGCAGCACCGTCGTCACCTGGAACCTGGGCAGCACCGCGCCGGACGTGCCCGGCACCGTTTCCAGCGCCGGGACCAGTTCGAAGATCTACGCCTTCCAGGGCGGGACTCAGGCGTTCTGGAGTTACGACGTCATCGCGAACTCCTGGACGATCAAGGCCGCCTACGGCAACAACGTGAAGAAGGGCGGCGCCCTGACCTATCTGCCGACCAATGGCCTCATCTACGGGCTGCGCGGCGACCGGCAGAAAACCTTCAAGTCCTGGACCGAGAACGCATGGACGGCAAGGGCGAACACATCGGACACCGTGGACGAGGGCGGCGCGCTCACCAGCCTGAACGGCCTGGTGTACGCGTTCCTGGGCAACAGCACGCGCTTCCGCTCCTACAACCCGGGGACGAACAGCTGGACGGCCCTTGCCAACACGCCGGCGAATGTCAAGAAGGGCGGCGCGCTCACCACGGACGGGACCAACATCTATGCCCTGCAGGGCGGGGGTGCGAGGGGCTTCTGGCGCTACAACGTGGGTTCGAACACCTGGACCCCGCTGGCCGCCACGCCCGCGGCCGTGGGCTGGGGCGGCTCGCTCACCTACGTGGCGCCCTACATCTACGCCACGCGCGGCAATGCCACGAATGCTTTCTGGCGCTACAACATCGCCACCAACACCTGGACGGCGCTGGCCAACACCCCGGCCGTCGTGGCGGACGGTGGCGCCCTGACGAACGACGGCACCTACATCTATGCCTTGCAGGGCAAGACCAATGCCTTCTGGCGCTACGACCGCGCTACCAATACCTGGACACCCCGGGCGAATGCGCCGGGGGTCGTTGCTCAGGGCGGTGCGCTGACCTTCATCCCCGTCACCGCCACCGTCAGCCGGCTGACGACGATGGCGGCGTATCCGACCCTGGTGACAGGCGGCGGAAAGATCACGGTGAAGATCACCTTGACATCCGCCGACCCGGTCAACAACATCCTGCCCGGCGCGCTTTCCACGACGCCGACCGGTGGGGCTTCGTGTGCAACTCTCACCGGCCCGGCGCTGGCGAGCGCCGACGATGACATCTCAGGTCCGGGCGATCCCGTGGTCTACACCTGGGAGTGCACGACGGCTGCCGGCGCGAACCCGGGCAGCCTCAGGTTCAGCGCCAGCGCCACCGGCGACGGACCAACGACCTTCGCCACGGCCACGTCGAACAGCGTGCTGGTGACACCGATCCTGACCTTCTCGGCCAACGTCACGAACCCACTCAACCCGCCGGGGCTGCCTCTGGTGCAGAACACGGCCATCATTGACGACAGCAGCGATCCGACGCCGCGACCGCCGATGTGCTACGCCATCGCCAGTTCCAAGACCGGCGGCACGGACGACAACGACATCCTGGTGGCCTGGAACCAGGTCAGCAATGCCATCTCCGATGTGGGCAGCGGCACCGGCACGACCCGTGCGCAGTCCGCGGCCTTCAACCCGGAGGGGACCCGGATCTACACCACGGATCGCGATGCCATCGCCGGTGCTGGCAGTGACCGCTTCGGCTACATTGACGATGGAACTGGCCTCTACACGGGCATCGGTCGCCTCGTCAGCGACAGCAATCCGCTGGAAGGGGTCCTGGGGAACTTCCCCGTCCTCAACGTCGTCGGCATGTCCTTCGATCCGATCAGCGGCAAGCTGTACGCTGTCCACCGGCGCGAGGACGCCACCGTCGGGAACACGCTGCTCGATGTGCTGTTCCAGATCGACCCGATCACCGGGCTGCACGTCGAGGACGCCTACGGCATCGGCGTTGACTATGTCGTGCTGCGCACCGATCTGCTACCGGGCGGGGCCCTGTACGACGTGGACGCGATCGCCTTCCATCCCAGCACCGGCGTCCTGTACGCGGTCGCCAATGACTCCACAACGGGGTTCGGCGATCGAGACCGGCTGATCCGCATCAATCCGAACTCCGGCGTTCTGACCGACATCGGCCGCATCACGAACAGCGCCAACGGCGCCGGTATCAACGGCATGGAGGGCCTGGACTTCCAGGCCGATGGCACGCTCTATGGGACGACGGGCGCCGAGACGGCCACACCCGACCGGCTGTGGAGAATCAACCTGACGACGGCCGTGGCAACCCTCATCGCGCCCTTCCCGAGCCACACCGATTACGAAGCGATCGCGTGTCTGCCCGGCGGGGCGGTGGACGTCCCGATCCCGCCTACGCCGAGTAACACGACCCAGACTGCGCTCACCGCGACCATCGGCGACTTCGTCTGGGCCGACCTGGACGGCCAGGGCGATCAGGACGCGGGCGAGCCCGGCCTGGCTGGCGTCAAGGTGTTTGTGGACAGCAACAACAACGGCATCTGGGATGCCGGCGAGCCATATGACATCACGGACGGCTACGGCCACTACCGCATCTTCGGCCTGGCCGCCGGGACGTACACGGTGCGCACCGATCCCGCGACCTATCCGGCCGGGTACAGCCCGAGCACGCCCACCAGCCTGAGCGTGAACCTCAGCAGCGGGCAGCAGTACAACGACGCTGACTTCGGCCTCCAGCCGCCGGGGACGGGGAGTATCGGCGACATGGTGTGGTTGGACGCGAACGGCGACGGCGTCTTCGACCCTGACGGCGCCGACGACATCCCCGGCACGCTCGATGACGAAGCGGGCCTGGAGGGGGTCACGGTCAGGCTCTACCGCGACCTGAACAACAACGGCCAATACGACCCGGCTGTTGACCTGTATGTCGCCACCGACACCACCGACGCGAATGGCCTGTACCTCTTCACCGGCCTCCCGGCCGGCAACTACCTGGTCCTCGTGGACGCCTCGAGCCAGATCGCCTCGCCCTTCGGCGGGACTTACACCCTGGCCAGCGCCACCACGCCGACCTACGATGAGGACAGCGGCACGACCAACCCGGACGGCATCACTGCGGTGGCTCTGGGCAGTGGCGCTTCCCATCTGACGGCCGACTTCGGCTATCGCTGGAACGGGACCATCGGGGACTACGTGTGGTGGGACGACAACCGCAACGGCACCCCTGACGGCGGCGAACTGCCGATCGCTGGGGCGGCGGTGCTGCTCTACTTCGACGCGAACGGCAACGGCATCCTCGACCCGGCCGAGGGGGATTACCAGATCGGCTTCACGATGACGGATGCCAACGGCCTCTACCACTTCAACAACCTGCCGCCCGGGCCGTACCTGGTAGATGTGTACGAGGATAGCATCACGACAGACGGGGTGCGCAACATCGTGCCCACCACGGCCAACGTGATCTACAAGAACCTGGGCCCCGCCGAGACCTACCTGGCCGCCGACTTCGGCTACTTCAGGGGCGCCCGGGTCGAGGGCAATGTCTTCTGGGATGAAGACCGCAACGGCCTCTTCGATGGGGACGAGACGGGCCTGACGCCTGTGACCGTGACGCTGACCGGCACCGATATGTTCGGCAACCCGGTGTCTGCTACCGTGGACACCGATCCGGACGGGCACTTCGTGTTCATCGTCCCGGAGGGTGACTACACCCTGACCTATGACATGGCCGACGTGCTGGCCATTGACCCGTCGCTGGGTGACCAGACGACGCCCGCCGCCTACACCTTCCACGCTTTCCCGGGCGAGAACTGGTACGAGAACACCCACTTCGACTTCGGCGTGGACAACTCCGGCGCGATCGGCGACCTGGTGTGGAACGACGCCAACGGCGACGGCCTGTCGGCCGGCGAGCCGGGGCTGCCCGGGGTGACGGTGGACCTGTATGACAGCACCGGGAAGATCTGGCTGGCCACCACCGCCACCGACGCGAACGGTATCTACCACTTCTACGGCCTGCCTGACGGCACGTATGTCGTGCAGGTCAATCCGGCCACGCTGCCGGCAGGCTATACACAGACCTATGACAACTCGGGTCCCCTGGACCACACCGGCTCGGCGACGATCAGCGGCGGCAACACCGTGAACACGGTGGACTTCGGCTACCAGGGGCCGGGCGGCACTTACACGGTCAGTGGCCGGGTGTACGATTCGTCGGACAACAGCGCGCTGCCCGGGGTGGAGGTTTGCCTGTACGACAGCAGTGGCACCACCTTGATCGCCTGCCTCACCACCAGCCCGAATGGCACGTACGCTTTCCCGGGCGTCCCGAACGGCACGTACGTCATCAAGGTGGATCCGACCACCCTGCCCTCGAGTGCCTACCAGCCGACCTACGACCCGGATGGCATCGGCACCCCGAATGAGACAGTGGTGACGGTCAACAACAGCAATGTCGTGAACCAGAACTTCGGCTACGACCAGGTCTACTCGAGCATCCGCGGGACCGTCTGCGTCGGGCAGGAGCCGGGCGACGGCCAGTGTGATCCGGGCCAGCCGCCGGTGCCCGATGTGTTGGTCACGTTGCACTACTTCGGCCCGGATGGTATTCCGGGGACAGCCGACGACGCGACGTTCACCACCACCACCGACAGCAACGGCGACTACGCCTTCCTGAACCTGGGGCCCGGCATCTACCAGATCACAAAGACCGACCCGCCGGACCAGAGCGCGCTCGCGGACGCCGACGGCGGCAACCCGAACAACATCACCGTCATCCTGGCGGTCGGCCAGGATGTGGTTGACCAGGACTTCGAGGTGGCTGCCCAGACCGGGGTCGGTGACTTCGTCTGGTGGGACGTGGACGGCGACGGCATCCAGGACGCCGGCGAGCCGGGCATCCCGGGCGTGACGGTGGACCTGTACACGGGTGCGTGCCCGACGCCGCCATCGTTGCCGGCAGGCCCGCCCCTGCAGACCACCGTCACCGACGGCACTGGCTTCTACCGCTTCACCGGCCTGGATGCCGGCTCCTACTGCGTGGTCATCAACGCCGCGGAGTTCGGCACCGGCGGCACCCTCGAGTTCTGGAGCGCCACGCTGCAGGATCAGGGGGCAGACGACACAATAGATTCGGACGGCGACCTGGTGACCCACGCGGCCACGGCCGTCGTCAGCCTGGGCCAGGTGAACGACACGGTGGACTTCGGTTTCATCATCACCACGGCCTACACGGTCGCCAAGGACCTGGCGCCCGGACAGGCCAACCCGGCCCGCCCAGGCGAGAAGATCCAGTTCAAGATCACCATCACCAACACCGGCAGCACATGGCTCACCACCCTGCCCCTGGAGGACACCTACAACAGCGCCTTCCTGACGTACGGGTACGGGGGCGAGTTCGCCGTGCCAGACTCGAACGACCACGTCAACGACGGCGTGCTCAACTGGAGCGACCTGACCGCGGCGCCGCCGTACGGCTTCGGCGCTGACCTGGGGCCGGGCCAGTCGTTCGAAATCATCGTGACCTTCACGGCCAGGGAGGACACCGGCTCCATCGGAACGCTGAACATCGCCAAGGTGGTCGGTGTGGCCGTGGATCCCGACGGGCCTGCCGGCCCGATCCCGCCGGCCGTGCCGCCGCAAACGCCCCAAACGGATGACGCCAAGATCATCATCTACCGGCCCACCGGGGATGAGATCGCGGGGTTCCAGGCCGTGGCCCGCGCGGACGGCGTGCGCGTGACCTGGGAGACCGCCAGCGAAGCGCGCATCCTGGGCTTCAACGTGCTGCGGCAGGCAGCGGGCAGCCCGCCCGTCCAGGCCAACCCCGAGCTGATCTTCGCCGAGTACGGCGGGGCCAGCCGGGGTGCCGCCTACCAGTATCAGGACGGCGGCCTGCCGGCAGGCAGGTACACCTACCTGCTCCAGATCGTCAGGCTCGACGGGACCAGCGAGACCTACGGGACAGTCGCGGTTGTGACAACTTCTGGCGGGGGATAAGCCCGGCAGGCGCGGTTTCGGGGGCAGCCGCAGCGAGGAACGCCGGGCTGCCCCACGGCCGGGCCTCTAACGGCACTGCGGAGGAGGGAGAGAACCGGCATAGATGAGGAGTGATGCGATATCGGAAGGGCTCAGGCGCCGAGCTGGCCGAGGCTCGCGCCGTGGCCGTCTCTTGCGGAGGAAAGCACAACCCTTGTTGGGAATGGAGGTTAGCGAATGAAGCAAAGGATCAGCATCCGGGGCCAGATCGGGCCCAAATCGGTGGTCCTGGGCGGCGCCCTCGTGGTGGCGCTGCTCCTGGGCCTTATCACGGTGAGCGTGGCTGCGCCGGGCAACCCCATCGGCGCCAGGCCACTGAACGCGATTCAGGAACTCCGGATAGCGGGCGCGGGGCCTCTGGCGCCGGCGGCCCCGCAGGGCAAGTCCAATCTGGGCGACTACGTGTGGTATGACGCCAACGTGGACGGCAATCACACCGGTGGCGAGGCCGAGTACCTGGCCGGCATCAACGGCGTGCTCGTGAACCTGTACCACGACCTCAACTTCAACGGCGTGATTGATGCCGGAGAATTCGTGACATCTATGTACACGGGCGACAACCCCGACACTCCGTTCGTCGTCGAGACCGGCTGGTACAACTTCGACGTGACGGCCGACGGCAACCAGTGGATCGTCGAGATTGATCCGAGCAACTTCCTGCCGGGCGGGCCGCTCTACGGTTACATCCTGACGAGCGGGAACGTCTACGGGCCCACGCCGCTGGTCGTCTACCTGCCGGGCCTGATCCAGGACTACCCCGATGCCGACTTCGGCTTCATACCGGCCGGCATCCAGGTGATCAAGACCGCTGGCAACGCGCCGGACGGCACCGTCGAGTACCTGAACGGGCCGCCGTCGCAGCCGGTGACCTACCACTAC
>FWPV01009639.1_pt1 | contig 16247 bp, 13 predicted proteins | sample 2228371 | NCBI WGS metagenome assembly FWPV01 (sample SAMEA103939776, study PRJEB20133) | metagenome | reverse complement strand
TGCGGTCGCCGTCGCCACCGCCGGGGCGCTGGTGACGGCCGGCCTGGTCCGCCGAAGGCGGGTCCGGCGGGTGCTCGCCGACCCGGTGCTCGTCGTTCCCCCGGTGCCCACCGATCCCCCGGCCGCCCACGCCAGGTTCCTCGGTCGGACCAGTCGGCTCATCGCCGGGGCGCCGCCGACCCACGTGGCCGCGATGTTCCGCGCTGCGGCGGTGGTGCTGGCGAGCGGCCACCTGGCCCCTGCGACCGTGCTGGCCACCGTCGGTCGGGGCCTGTCGGTGCCTGGCGTGCGGCGCGAGGTCGCCCCGCTGAGGACCCTTGTGGTCACCTCGGCCGGGTCGGCCGGTCCGGCGGCCGCCGCCGACGCCCTGGTGTCGGCGGCGCTGGGCCTACCCGAACGGCCCGAGGACCTGGTGCCCCTGGCCGGTCGGTGGCTGACCTCACTGGCCGAGGTGGCGACGCTCGCGCCCCTGCAGGGGCGCGAGCACCTCCAGCGCCTGTGCGTCGCCCTCGCCCTGGTGCTGGAGGCCACCCCGCCGGAGTGGGCGCTCGAGGAACTCGCCGGGGTGTGTCCGGCCCGCTGGCAGCACAGGGTGGCCGACCTGGCCCGGCCGGAGGTCGACCGGGCGATCCGGCTGGCCGGGCTGTTCGCCGACCTCCGGGGTCTGGCCCTGGAACGGGAGGAGGGCCTGCCCGTGCTCCACGACCCCCGGATTGGCGCCGGCCAGTGAGGATGCGACGGTGGAAACAACGACAAAGTTGATATCATCACACTCAAGATTTCTGAGCTGAACCTGTTGCACCGAGGGGTGGACCGTGGCACTTGATCCGAACCGCTGGACGCAGAAGACCCAGCAGGCCTTCACCGCCGCCTTCGAGCAGGCCCGGGCGCAGGCGAACCCCGAGGTGACCGTCGATCACCTCCTGGCCGCGATCCTCCGGCAGGAGGACTCGATCGCTCTGCCGATGCTGCAGAAGGCCGGCGTGGCCACCCTCAGCGTGCGCAACGCCGCCGACGAGGCTGTCGCCCGGCTGCCCAAGGCCTACGGCGGGGCCGAGCCCCGCCTGCACCGCGAGCTGGCCAAGGCGTTCGAGCAGGCCGACGCGGAGCGCAAGGAGTTGCGCGACGAGTACCTCTCGGTCGAGCACCTGCTCCTCGCCCTCCACGAGCGGCTCAAGGTGGGCCGGGAACAGCTCCTGCAGGCCATGCGGGAGGTGCGGGGCAGCCACCGGATCACCTCGCAGAACCCCGAGGAGCAGTACGGCGCCCTCGAGAAGTACGGGCGGGACCTGACCCGCGCCGCCGCCGAGGGGAAGATCGACCCGGTCATCGGTCGGGACGAGGAGATCCGCCGGGTGATCCAGGTGCTCAGCCGGCGCACCAAGAACAACCCGGTGCTCATCGGCGAGCCGGGGGTGGGCAAGACCGCCATCGTCGAGGGGCTCGCCCGCCGCATCGCCGACGGTGACGTGCCCGAGGGGCTGAAGCACAAGCGGCTGATCAGCCTCGACCTCGGCTCGATGGTGGCCGGTGCCAAGTACCGCGGCGAGTTCGAGGAGCGGCTCAAGGCCGTGCTCAAGGAGATCACCGACGCCGAGGGCGAGGTGATCACCTTCATCGACGAGATGCACACCGTGGTCGGGGCCGGCGCGGCCGAGGGCGCGATGGACGCGAGCAACATGCTCAAGCCCATGCTGGCCCGGGGCGAGCTGCGGATGATCGGGGCCACCACCCTCGACGAGTACCGCAAGCACGTCGAGAAGGATCCCGCCCTCGAGCGCCGGTTCCAGCCGGTGTTCGTGGACGAGCCGTCGGTCGAGGGCACCATCGCCATCCTCCGTGGCCTCAAGGAGCGCTACGAGGTGCACCACGGCGTGCGCATCCAGGACTCGGCCCTGGTGTCGGCGGCCGTGCTGTCCGACCGCTACCTCACCGGCCGGTTCCTGCCCGACAAGGCCATCGACCTCGTCGACGAGGCGGCCTCCAAGCTGCGCATCGAGATCGACTCACTGCCCACTGAGCTCGACATCGTCGAACGGCGCATCCTCCAGCTCGAGATCGAACAGGTGGCCCTGTCCAAGGAGACCGACCCGGCGTCGCGGGAGCGGTTGGCCGACCTCGAGGCCGAACTCGCCGAGCTGCGTCAGCAGTCGGCGGCCATGCGGGCCCACTGGGAGAGCGAGAAGGGGGCCATCGCCAACATCCGGGTGCTCAAGGAGGAGCTCGAGCAGCTCCGGCTGCAGCTCGAGAAGGAGACCGACCTCGAGAAGGCCGCCGAGATCCGCTACGGGCGTATCCCCGAGCTGGAGCGTCGCGTGGCCGAGGCCACCAAGCGCCTCGAGGAACTGCAGGCCGGCGGGCAGCGCTTCCTCAAAGAGGAGGTCGACAGCGAGGACATCGCCGAGGTCGTGTCCCGGTGGACCGGCGTGCCGGTGAGCCGGCTGATGGAGGGCGAGATGCAGAAGCTGCTCCATCTCGAAGAGCAGCTGCACCGGCGGGTGGTCGGTCAGGACGAGGCGGTGGTGGCGGTGGCGAACGCCATCCGCCGCAGCCGGGCCGGGTTGTCCGACCCGAACCGGCCCATCGGGTCGTTCATGTTCCTCGGCCCCACCGGCGTCGGCAAGACCGAGCTGGCCCGTGCCCTGGCCGAGTTCCTGTTCGACGACGAGCGGGCCATGGTCCGCATCGACATGGGCGAGTACATGGAGAAGCACTCGGTGGCCCGGCTGATCGGTGCCCCTCCCGGCTACGTCGGCTACGACGAGGGCGGCCAGCTCACCGAGGCGGTCCGGCGCCGGCCGTACGCCGTGGTGCTCCTCGACGAGATCGAAAAGGCCCATCCCGACGTGTTCAACGTGCTGCTCCAGGTGCTCGACGACGGTCGGCTCACCGACGGCCAGGGCCGCACGGTCGACTTCACCAACGCCGTGCTCATCATGACCAGCAACCTGAAGGGCGATCCGCTCGGGTTCTTCAAGCCGGAGTTCATCAACCGGATCGACGACATCATCCGGTTCCGTCCGCTGGAGCCCGAGGACCTGCGGGCCATCGTCGACATCCAGCTCGGCCGGCTCGTCGAGCGGCTCGCCGCCAGGCGCATCACCCTCGAGGTCACCCCGGCGGCCCGTGAGTGGTTGGCCGAGCGGGGCTACGACCCCGACTTCGGGGCCCGCCCGCTCAAGCGGGTCATCCAGAAGGAGATCGGCGACCGGGTGGCGATCGTGGTGCTCGAGGGCGCGGTCGGCGAGGGCGACACCGTCGTGGTCGACCGGGAAGGCGACCACCTCACCGTGCAGCCGGTCCTCCAACCGGTCGGCTGACCCATTCCCTCCGGCGACCGGACGTGGTCCACTGCTGCGGTCCGGCTGGAGGGACACACAACGAGGCGCCAGCGGGACGGGGCCCCGACGGGGCCCCGTCAACGCGTCTACGCTCGGCCCACGTGCCGGCGACCGTGGTGGTAGGGACGCAGTGGGGCGACGAGGGGAAGGGCAAGCTCACCGACCTCCTCGCCAAGGAGATGCAGTACGTGGTCCGCTACCAGGGCGGGCACAACGCAGGCCACACGATCGTCGTCGGGGGGGAGAGCTTTGCGCTCCAGCTGATCCCCAGCGGCGTGCTGTACGACCACATCACCCCGGTGATCGGCAACGGGGTGGTCGTCGACCCCTCGGTGCTGCTGGCCGAGATCGACCGGCTCACGGTGAAGGGCGTGGACTGCAGCCGGCTGAAGCTCAGCGGGAACGCCCACCTCATCCTCCCCTACCACGCCGAGATCGACGCCGTCACCGAACGGCGGCTGGGGCGCAACAAGCTGGGCACGACCCGCCGGGGGATCGGACCGGCCTACGCCGACAAGGCGCTGCGGTCGGGCCTGCGGGTGCAGGACCTGCTCGACGCCAAGATCTTCACCGAGAAGCTGAGCGTGGTGCTCAAGGAGAAGAACGCCATCCTCACCCGGGTCTACAACCGCCTGCCCATCGTCGAAGCGGCGATCCGGGAGCGGTACCTCGACGAGATCGCCCCCCGGCTCGCCCCGTACATCACCGACACCGTCACCCTGCTGCACGACGCGCTCGGTGCCGGCCGGCACGTCCTGCTCGAAGGTGCCCAGGCCACCTTCCTCGATCTCGACCACGGCACCTACCCCTACGTGACGTCGTCCAACCCGGTGGCCGGGGGGGCGTGCACCGGCGCCGGCATCGGCCCCCGCCACATCGACCGGGTGATCGGGATCGCCAAGGCCTACTGCACCCGGGTCGGTTCGGGCCCGTTCCCCACCGAACTGTTCGACGAGGTCGGTGAGCTGCTCGTCGACCGGGGCCACGAGTACGGGACGGTCACCGGCCGCCGGCGCCGCACCGGGTGGTTCGATGCGGTCATGCTGCGCCACGCCGTCCGGCTCAACAGCCTGAGCGAGGTCGCCATCACCAAGCTCGACGTGCTCGACACCCTCGACACGGTGAAGGTCTGCGTCGCCTACGAGATCGACGGTCGCCGGGTGGAGTCCCTGCCGTACCACCAGAGCGATCTGCACGCGGCCAAGCCGGTGTACGCCGAGCTGCCCGGGTGGCGCACCGACCTCACCGCCGTCACCGAGCCGGGCCAGCTGCCCCCCGCCGCCGCCGGGTACCTGGCGTTCCTGGAAGAGCAGATCGGTGTGCCGATCCGGCTGGTCGGCACCGGTCCCGGCCGGGAGCAGTTCGTGCAGCGGACCCTGTGACGGGGCGGTCCATGCGGGTGTGCGTGGTCGGATCCGGGGGCCGGGAGCACGCGCTCGCCCACGCCCTGGCCAGGACGGCCGAGGTGGTGGTGACCCCCGGGAACCCCGGGATCCCCGGCTCGGTGGGCACCCCACCCGAGGAGCTCGAGGCCGACCTGGTGGTGATCGGGCCCGAAGCGCCGCTCGTCGACGGCCTCGCTGACCGCCTCCGGGCCGCGGGCCGGCTGGTGCTCGGACCGGGCGCCGACGGCGCCCGGCTCGAAGGGTCCAAGGCGTGGATGAAACAGGTCCTGGTGCGCGCCGGGGTGCCCACCGCCCGCCACGCCACGTTCCGGGCCGGCGAGGAGGAGGCGGCGGTCGCCTTCCTGCGCACGCTGCCCGGGGCCTACGTGGTGAAGACCGACGGTCTGGCCGCCGGGAAGGGGGTGCTGGTCACCACCTCCCTCGAGGAGGCCGAGGCCGACGTGCGGGCCAAGCTCGCCGGTCGTGCCTTCGGGACCGCCGGTCGGACCGTGGTGATCGAGGAGGCCCTGCACGGCCCCGAGGTCAGCCTGCTGTGCCTGTGCGACGGGAGGGTTGCGGTGCCCCTGGCCCCGGCCCAGGACTTCAAGCGGGTGGGTGACGGCGACACCGGGCCGAACACCGGTGGCATGGGGGCGTGGTCGCCACTGCCGTTCCTCGGCGACTCGCTCGTCGCCGACATCGTCGCGATGTGCGTGCAGCCGGTGCTCGACACCCTGCGGGCCATGGGGATCGACTACCGGGGCGTGCTCTTCGCCGGCCTGATGCTCACCGCCGAGGGCCCCAAGGTCCTCGAGTTCAACGTGCGGTTCGGCGACCCTGAGACCCAGGTGGTGCTGCCCCGGCTGCGAGGCGACGTGGCCGCACTGCTCGCCGAGGCGGCCGCCGGGTCGTTGCGCACCGCACCCTCGTTCACCGACGACGCCGCCGTCACCGTGGTGTGCGCCGCCGAGGGGTACCCCGGCCCGCCCCGCACCGGTGACGTGATCACCGGGCTCGACGAGGCGGCGGCGGTGCCCGGGGTCACCGTCTACTGCGCCGGGGTCGACCGTGACGGCGAGGGCCGGCTGGTGACCGCCGGCGGGCGGGTGCTCAACGTCACCGGTGTCGGCGCCACGGTCGACGAGGCCCGCGCCCGGGCCTACGAGGCGGTCGGGCGGCTGCACTGGCCGGGGATGCACCACCGCCACGACATCGCCCTGGTCACACCTTCCAGTCGATGACCGTCTCGCTGTTCGCCGCCCGGGCCGCCGCCCCGTACTCGACCTCGTCGAGCCAGGACAGGTCGGCCATGGCCTCGCTGAGTGCGGCTGGTCGGGCCAGGCGACGGTCCAGCACCTCCCGGCGGCGCTGCCGGAACACCTTGCGGGGGGCGGCGGGGACGTGCCGGCTCGTGCGGACGCCCGACAGGGCGAGCGCGCACCGCCGGCACAGCGGCGGCTTGTGCTCACCCTTCGGGTACACCAGGCAGGCGGCGCAGAACTCGAGGGCGCAGTGCTCGCACACGTCGTGCGAGGCTTCGGACTCGTGGTGCGCGCAGTGCATCGTGCATAGGTTTCGGCCGGGAGGGTGTCGACCTTGATCAGCAGATACGCCCTGCCACCGGTGGCCGGGCTGTGGACCGACGAGGCCCGCTTCGGGCGGTGGCTGGAGGTCGAGCTGCTGGCCACGGAGGGCTGGGCCGCCCTCGGCGTGGTGCCCGCCGACCATGCCGCCGCCTGCCGGGCCCGTGCCCCGCAGATCGACGCGGCCTTCGTCGCCGAGGTGCTCGAGCGCGAGCGGGTCACCGACCATGACGTCGCCGCGTTCGTCGACGTGGTGCAGGCCCGGATCGGGCCGCCGGCCGGGTCGTGGATCCACTACGGGCTCACCTCCACCGACGTGGTCGACACCGCGCTGTGCAGCACCCTCGTGGCGGTCACCGACGTGCTCATCGACGCGGCCTCGGCGCTGGTATCGGTGCTCAAGCGACGGGCGGTCGAGCTGGCCGACGCGGTCATGATCGGGCGCACCCACGGCGTGCACGCCGAGCCGACGACGATGGGCGCCAAGCTGGCGCTGTGGTGCCTCCAGGCCGACCGGGACCGCACGCGCCTCCGCCAGGCCAGGGAGGCCGTCGCAGTCGGCAAGCTGAGCGGCGCGGTGGGCACCTACTCGAACATCGATCCCCGGGTGGAGCAGCACGTGTGCCGGGCACTGGGCCTCACCCCGGTGCCGGCCACGCAGGTGGTGGCCCGGGACCGGCACGCCCAGCTGCTGTATGCCTGCGCGTCGGTGGGGGCCACGGTCGAGCAGGTGGCCCTCGAACTCCGCCACCTGCAGCGCACCGAGGTGCGCGAGGCCGAGGAGGGCTTCAAGGCCGGCCAGAAGGGCAGCTCGGCCATGCCCCACAAGCGCAACCCGATCACCGCCGAACGGTTGTGCGGGCTGGCGCGGATCCTGCGGGGCAACCTGCTGGCCGGGCTCGAGGACGTGGCGCTGTGGCACGAGCGGGACATCTCCCACTCCTCGGTGGAGCGGGTGATCCTCCCCGATTCCACGCTGCTGGCCCACTACGTGCTGGTGAAGGGCGCCGCCCTGGTCGACGGCATGGTCGTCCACCGCGACCGCATGCTGGCCAACCTCGAGGCCAGTCACGGCCTGGTGTTCAGCCAGCCGGTGCTGCTGGCGTTGGTGGCCGCCGGCCTCACCCGGGACGAGGCGTACCGGATCGTCCAGTCGAACGCCATGCGGGCCTGGGAGGAGGGCGTCGACTTCCGGTCCCTGCTCGAAGCCGACGAGCGCGTCCGGCTCGACCAGGCGCAGCTCGACGAGGCCTTCTCACTCGGGCGGGCCGTGCGCAACGTGGGGCGGATCCTCGAGGCGCTCGACGCGGTCGACGATCGGTGATGGACCTCCACGGGCTGCCGCTGGTGCACCGGGGCAAGGTGCGCGACGTCTACGACGCCGGTGGTGGCCGCCTGCTGCTGGTGGCCAGCGACCGGCTGAGCGCCTTCGACGTGGTGATGGCCGAGCCGGTACCGGACAAGGGCCGGGTGCTGACTGCGCTCAGCGCCTTCTGGTTCGACCGGCTGGCCGCGGTGGCCCCCCACCACCTGCTCGAGGTGGTCGTCGGGGACGACCCGTGGGCAGGCCGGGCGATGCTGGTCCGGCGCGCCGACATGCTGCCGGTCGAGTGCATCGCCCGCGGTCACCTCGCCGGGTCGGCCTGGCAGGAGTACCGGGAGCGGGGCACGGTTCACGGGATCACCCTGCCGGCCGGGTTGCGGGAGGCCGACGCCCTGCCCGAGCCGCTGTTCACCCCGTCCACCAAGGCCGCCGGCGGGCGCCACGACGAGAACATCACCTTCGACGAGCTCGTGGACCTGGTCGGTGGGGCGGTGGCCGAGCAGGCCCGCGCCCTGACCCTCGCGGTGTTCCGGGCGGGCGCCGCGCACGCTGCGGCCCGAGGGATCATCGTGGCCGACACCAAGCTCGAGCTCGGCTGGATCGACGGTCGGCTCTGCCTGTGCGACGAGGTGCTCACCCCCGATTCGTCCCGCTTCTGGCCGGCCACCGGGTGGGAACCGGGCCGGACGCCGCCGAGTTTCGACAAGCAACCGGTGCGCGACGAGCTGGCGGCCAGCGGCTGGGATCGCACCCCGCCGCCCCCGCCGCTGTCCCCGGCCACGATCGCCGCCACCCGGGCCCGCTACATCGAGGTCTACGAGCGGCTCACCGGGTTGTCCTTCGACGACTGGCCGGGCGTGCCAGCATGAGGCCGTGACCACGTTCTCGGTGCTGGTCGAGGTCCGCCACCGACCGGGGATCGCCGACCCCCAGGGCGCCACCATCGAGCGGGCGCTCCCCCTGCTCGGGGTCACGGCGGTGCACGGGGTGTCGGTGGGCAAGGCCATCCGCTTCACCGTCGAGGCCGACGACGAGACTGCCGCCCGGGTGCTCGTGGACGACCTGTGCCGCCGCTTCCTCACCAACCCGGTGATCGAGGAGGCCCACGTGACCCTCGCCGCCGTGGAGCCGGCAGGCTGATGGGCGTCGGGGTGGTGCTGTTCCCCGGCACCAACTGCGAAGCCGACGTGATCGAGGCCATCCGTGACCTCGGCGGCGCCGCCGACGTGGTCTGGCACGGGGACGCCGACCTGCCGTCGTGGGTGGACGCCGTGGTGCTCCCGGGCGGGTTCGCCCACGGTGACTACCTGCGGTGCGGGGCGATCGCCCGGTTCTCGCCGGTCATGGCCGCGGTGGCCAGGTTCGCAGCCGACGGCGGGCCGGTGGTCGGCATCTGCAACGGGTTCCAGGTGCTCACCGAGGCGGGACTGCTGCCCGGGGCCCTGCAGAAGAACGCCGGCCTGGCGTTCTTGTGCACCACCGTCGACGTCCGGGTGGAGACCACGACCACGGTGCTCACCAGCGCGCTCACCCCCGGGCAGGTGCTGCGCCTCCCGATCAACCATTTCGAGGGGAACTACACCTGCGACCGGGAGACACTCGAACGGCTGCGGGCCGACGAACGCGTCGTGCTGCGCTACGTGGACGACGTGAACGGCGCCGTCGACCGGATCGCCGGGGTGTGCAACGAGGGCCGCAACGTGGTCGGCTTGATGCCCCACCCCGAGCGGGCATGTCACCCGTTGCTCGGTTCGACCGACGGCGCCGGCCTGCTGCGTTCGCTGCTCGACGCAGCAGCCGGCACCGCCCGGCCGGTCACCTCGAACGGGTGAGCCCGGCCCGCTTGAGCACCGACGGCTGCACGCCCAGCTCCCGCCAGGCGGCGTAGGAGATGCCCTGGCGCTGGCTGTAGCCGAGGGCGGCCTCGACGAAGGCCTCCTCGAGCGCCGCGAGATCGGCACCTGCCTGCAGGCTGGCGAGTTCGTGCTGGAGATCCATGCGTTCCTGGATGAGCCGCAGCCTCGTCACCGGATCAGCGGTGGGGATCGAACTCTCGATGGCGGCAAGTCGCTTTTCGATGGTGGCCGGGGTGCGCTTGCGCCCTCGCTTCGGTTTGTGTGCCTCGAGAGCTTCCAGATAGGCCCGCACGGCGGCACCCTCTTTTCTCCCTCGGGCGAGCGCCGCTTTGTGCTCCGCTGACATCTTCTTGGCGACCTTCTTGGCAGGCATGACCCCTAGTTTCCGCCGTTCATGGTCTGATGAACAACACGGCACCCATTTCGAGAACGGAACCTTGAAGACGTGCCCATCTTGCGGTTGATGACCTGGAACGTGCACGGTGCGGCGCGGCCCGACCCGGAGGCGCTCGCTGCGGTGATCCGTGCGGCCCGCCCCGACGTGGTCGCGCTGCAGGAGATCCGCCCCCGGCAGGCGGTGGCGGTGACCGGCGCGCTCGGCTGGCCGTCACCCCTGTGGTCCCTCAAGCACCTGGGTTACGGGCCGGTGTGGTGGATGGCGGAAGGGCTGGCCCTGGCGAGCCCGCTGCCCCAGGGTCGGGGGCGGGCCTTCACTGTCAGCGCCACGACGTCGCCGTTCACCTTCCGCCGCCGCATCGCCCAACGACTGGAGCTCGTCGCCGCCGGCACCCGCGTGCGCTGCTGGCACACCCACCTCGCCTCCGGCGACGATCCTGCCGAGCGGGTCGGCCAGGCCGAACGCCTCTCCCGCCTCGAGCGGGCGGAGCCGCCGCTCGAGGCGGTCGTCGTGCTCGGCGATCTCAACCTGGCCGAGGGTGAGCGACTCCCGGCACCGTTCACCGACCTCGGCCTCGCCGACGCCTGGGACGTGGCTGCCCGGCGGGTCGGATCCGACCACGGGTGCACCAACCCGGCCGCCGCGCCGGCCCAGCGGCTCGACCGGGTGCTGGTGCGGGGGCTGACGGTCGAGGAGATCGTGGTGCCCGACCCTGCGGTCCCGGGCGCCCCGCCCTACGCCACGCTGTCGGACCACCTGCCGGTCGTGGTGTCCGTGCGGGTCTGAGCGCTCCCACTACGGTCGGTCACCGTGACCGAGCCGGTGCACCGCGCCTTGGGCCTCACCGACGACGAGGCCGACGCCATCGAGCGGATCCTCGGACGCCGACCCAACCACCTCGAACTGGCGATGTACGCGGTGATGTGGTCCGAGCACTGCAGCTACAAGTCCTCCCGCATCCACCTGCGCCGGCTGCCCACCGACGCGCCGTGGGTCATCGTGGGCCCCGGTGAGGGTGCCGGTGTGGTCGACGTGGGCGACGGGATCGCCGCTGCGATCCGCATCGAGAGCCACAACCACCCGTCGGCGATCGAGCCCTACCAGGGCGCGGCCACCGGCGTGGGGGGCATCATCCGCGACCTGTTCAGCATGGGGGCCCGCCCGATCGCGGTGACCGATGCCCTGCGGTTCGGGCCGTTGGAGGACCCCCGGTCCCGCTGGATCGCCGAGGGAGTGGTGAGCGGGGTGAGCGGGTACGGCAACGCCGTGGGTGTGCCCACGGTGGGCGGGGAGACCGTGTTCGACCCCACCTTCCAGGGAAACCCGCTGGTGAACGTGTGCTGCCTCGGCCTGCTGCCCGCCGAACGCCTCGTGCTCGCCCGGGCCACCGGCGAAGGCAACCTGGCCGTGCTGCTCGGGGCCACCACCGGCCGGGACGGCATCGGCGGGGTGAGCGTGCTCGCCTCGGCCGGCTTCGCCGAAGGTGACGCCGACGCCGAGAAGCGCCCGAGCGTGCAGGTGGGCGACCCGTTCGAGGAGAAACGGCTGATCGAGGCCTGCCTGGCGCTGTTGGATGCCGGCCTGGTGGTGGGTGTGCAGGATCTCGGCGGGGCCGGGCTCACCTGCGCCACCAGCGAGACGGCGGCCAAAGGTGGCATGGGCATGGACGTCGATGTGACCGCCGTGCCGCTGCGCGAGCCGGGGATGGCCCCGTTCGAGATCATGACCAGCGAGAGCCAGGAGCGCATGCTGGCCATCGTCGAACCGGAGCGCCTCGACGAGGTGCTGGCCATCTGCCGGCGCTGGGAGGTGCGGGCCACGGTGGTCGGCCGGGTGACCGCCGGCGGCCGGCTCCGGGTGCTCGAGGGGTGGGACGGTCCGGTGCTCGCCGACGTCCCCGCAGCGTCGCTCAGCGAGGACGCCCCCCGGTACGACCGACCTCGCCGGCCCCGGCCACGCACCGGGACCGACCCGGCCACCCTCCCCTCCCCGGGCGACGCCGGTCCCGACGTGTTGGCGATGCTGGCTGACACCGCCTGGGTGTGGACCCAGTACGACCACCAGCTGTTCCTGAACACCGTCGAAGGCCCCGGCGGGGACGCCGCCCTGCTCCGGTTGAAGGACCCCCGCACCGGGCGGGACACGGGCCGGGGACTGGCCCTGACCACCGACGGGAACCACCGGTGGTGCGCCACCGACCCCCGGCAGGGCACCGCCCGGCTGGTCGCCGAGGCTGTGCTCAACATCGCCTGTGTCGGTGCCCGGCCGCTGGCCCTGGTGAACAACCTGAACTTCGGGAACCCGGAACATCCCGAGGTGATGTGGGAGCTGAGCGAGGCCATCGACGGGATGGCCGAGGCGTGCCGGGCGTTCGACCTGCCGGTCGTCGGCGGAAACGTCAGCCTCTACAACGAGACCGCCGGTCAGGACATCGCCCCCACGCCGGTGGTGGCCGTGCTCGGCCTCGTCGAGCGGCTGGTGCGGCGTCCGCCCGGCGTCCGGCTGGTCGACGGCGCCCGCCTGCTCGTGCTCGGCCCGCCCGAGCAGGGTGGCGGCCTGGCCGGGTCGCGCTGGGCATTCGACCGCGACGCTCGGGGTGGCACGCTCACCCCGCTCGACCCGACCGCCCACCTGGCCGTCGCCGGGCTGGTCCGCTCGTTGGTGGCCGACGGCTGCGTCGCCGCCGTGCACGACGTCGCCGACGGCGGTCTGGCCCTGTGCCTGGCCGAGATGGCCGTGGCCGGCGGAGTCGGGTTCCGGGTGGCCGGCCCGACCGGCGCCCCGGCCCTGTTCGGCGAGTCGCCGTCGCGGGTGGTGGTGGCCGTCGACCCCCGCCGGGTCGACGAGGTGCTGGGCGCCGCCGACCGGGCCGGGGTGCCGGTCACGTTCCTCGGATCGGCCGGCGGTGACCGGCTGGTGATCGAGGGTGCCGTCGACCTGGCGCTGGCCGAGGCCGTCCGGGTCCACCGGGAGCGGCTCCCGGCGGCGTTCGGGCGGGCCGCCCTGCGGTGAGCCTCCCGGCCGCCGGCAGCGGTCCCGGGATTCCTAGGATGGCGAGGTGAGCGGTGAGGCCCGGGAGGCGTGCGGGGTGTTCGGGGTGTACGGCCCCGGTCTGCCGGTGGCCCACCTCACCTACCTGGGGCTCTACGCGCTGCAGCACCGCGGCCAGGAGTCGGCCGGGATGGCCGTCAGCGATCTGCGGGCCATCACCGTGGTCCGCGATCTCGGCCTGGTCTCCCACGTGTTCGACGACCGGACGCTGGCCGGGCTCCCCGGCCACCTCGCCGTCGGTCACGTGCGGTACTCCACCACCGGGGCGAGCACGTGGGGCAACGCCCAGCCCGTCTACCGGGCGGCCGGGTCGCTGCACTTCGCGCTGGGGCACAACGGCAATCTCGTCAACACCGCAGCCCTCGCCGCCGAGCTGGGCGTCGACCAGCTGCCTACCACCAGCGACAGCGACCTGATCGCCGAGGTGCTCGCCGCCGACCTCCGACTCCACGGCGGCACGCTGACCGACGCCCTACGCCGGGTGGCGCCCCGGCTCCGGGGGGCGTTCTCGCTCGTGCTGTGCGACGAGACCCACCTCTACGCCCTGCGGGACCCGAACGGGTTCCGTCCCCTGTGCCTGGGACGCATGGAAGGCGGCTGGGTGGTGGCGAGCGAGACGCCCGCCCTCGACATCGTCGGGGCCCGTCTCGAGCGGGAACTGGCGCCGGGTGAGCTGCTGGTCGTCGACGGGGGTGGGCCCCGGTCGGTGTTCCCGTTCGACCCGGCCCGCATCGACCCCCGGCTGTGCCTGTTCGAGTTCGTGTACTTCGCCCGGCCCGACGCCCAGCTCGAAGGGGTGAACGTCGCCGCGGCCCGGGTCCGGATGGGCGAGCAGCTCGCCGCCCAGGCGCCCCTACCCCCCGACCCGGTCACCCCGCCCCGACCGGTGCTGGTCATGCCCGTCCCCGAGTCAGGCGTGCCCGCCGCCCAGGGGTTCGCCGCGGCGTCCGGGCTGCCCTACGGCGACGGGCTGGTCAAGAACCGCTACATCGGCCGGACCTTCATCGCCCCCACCCAGGCGCTGCGCGACCGGGCGGTGCGGATGAAGCTGAACCCGCTGCGGGACCGGATCGCCGGCCACCGCCTGGTGGTGGTGGACGATTCGATCGTGCGGGGCACGACCACCCGGGCGGTGGTGGCCATGCTGCGGGAGGCCGGTGCCGCCGAGGTGCACCTGCGGATCATGTCGCCCCCCTACCGCTGGCCGTGCTTCTACGGGATGGACACCGGTCGGGCCGGCGAGCTGCTGGCCACGACGATGGACGTCGAACAGATCCGGGTGTTCACCGGGGCCGACTCGCTCGCGTACCTCGAGCTCGACCGGCTACGCGCCGCCGTGGACGCCCCGGGCAGCGGGTTCTGCGACGCCTGCCTCACTGGGCGGTACCCGGTGGAGATCCCTGTGGAACTCCTGGGGGTCCCCTCGCCCCCCGGGCGGGCAGGGCACGGATGAGCGGCGCCGGCGAGACCTACCGGGCGGCGGGGGTGGACATCGACGCCGCCGACGAGGCGGTGCGCCGCATCACCCCCCACTTGCGCTCGACCCGCCGGCCCGAAGTCCTGGCCGACGTCGGCGGGTTCGGCGGCCTGGTCGCCGTGCCCGCCGGCTACCGGGACCCGGTGCTGGTCTCGGGCACCGACGGGGTGGGCACCAAGCTGCGCGTGGCCGAGGCCACCGGACGGTTCTCGACCATCGGCATCGATCTGGTGGCGATGTGCGTCGACGACATCGCCGTCCAGGGGGCCGACCCGCTGTTCTTCCTCGACTATCTGAGCGTCGGCCAGCTCGACCCGGCCGTCGTCGAGGCGGTGGTGGCCGGCGTGGCCGAAGGCTGCCGCCAGGCCGGCTGTGCGCTCGTGGGCGGCGAGCTGGCCGAGCACGGGCCCGGGCACCCCATGGACCTGGCCGGGTTCGCGGTCGGCGTGGTGGAGCGGGACCGGGTGCTCACCGGCGAGCGGATCGTCCCCGGCGACGTCCTCGTCGCCCTGGCCTCCCCGGGCCTGCGGTCGAACGGCTACTCGCTCGCGCGCCGGGTGCTGCTCGACCGGGCCGGCCTGCCGCTGGACGGCCCGGCGTGGCCTGGTGCCCCGCACAGCCTCGCCGACGAGCTGCTGCGCCCCTCGGTGATCTACTCGCCGGCCATGGCCACCCTGCGGCAGGCGCTGCCCGTCCACGGCTTCGCCCATGTCACCGGGGGTGGCATCGCCGGCAACCTCGTGCGGGTCCTGCCGCCGGCGGTCGACGCCGTCGTCCGCCGGGGCACCTGGCCCGTCCCGAAGGTGTTCACCGAGATCCAGCGCCGGGGCGAGGTCACCGACGCCGAGATGGCCCGGGTGTTCAACCTCGGGGTGGGCATGCTGGCGGTGCTCCCCCCTGAGGCGGTCCCGCTCGCCCTCGAGCTCCTGGCCGGGTGCGGCCAGGAAGCAACGGTCATCGGCGAGGTCTGCGAGGGGACCGGGCGGGTGGTGATGGCCTGATGGGCCGCATGGGCCCGCGGTCAGCGGCTGGACCCGATCCCGCCCGTCGCTCAGGAATCTCCCACGGCGGTCGATACTCACCTGGAGCCGGGCGACGCCCGGCCGGAGGTGACCAGGTGACGGATCTCGGCATCGAGCAGGAGGCGGGTGGGGGAGCAGCTGTGGACCCCGCCGCCCTGGCCGACGCCGTGCCCGACATCGTCGTGGCCGTGGACGAGCAGGGTCATGTCGTCTGGGTCAACCAATCGGTCACCGAGCTGCTCGGCCTGATCCCGGCGGAGTGGGCCGGTCGTTCCGTGGTCGAGCTCGTCCACCCCGACGATCATCCCCTGCTGTTCAGCTCACTCGAGTCGATGGCCGGCAAGCCGGTCGGGACCCCGACCGAGCTGCGGGTCCGCGACGCGCTCGGGGGCTGGCACGTGCTCGAGGTGCTCGGCCGGAACCGGCTGGCCGATCTCGGCGTGCTCGTCGTGACCTGCCGTGACCTCACCGACCGGCGCCGCTGGGAGGTGGCCAGCGGGGAGGTCGCCCGCTTCCAGGCGTTGGTGCAGCACGGCGCCTCGGTCACCTTGCTGCTCGACGAGCGCGGCGTGGTCCACAGCCTGAACAACGCCTTCACCCGCCTGCTCGGCCACGACCCCTCGGTGGTGGCCGGCCGGGAACTCGCCGACTTCGCCGACCCGCTCGACGCCCACCGGCTGCGTGCTGCGCTCCGGGCCGCGGGCCCGGCCATGGCCCGGGTGAAGGTCGAGGTCCGGATGCGCCCTGCCGACGGCAGCGCCGCCCGGCCGTTCAGTTTCGAGATCGTCAACCTGCTCGACGACCCGGTGGT
>FWPV01003873.1_pt1 | contig 16252 bp, 13 predicted proteins | sample 2228371 | NCBI WGS metagenome assembly FWPV01 (sample SAMEA103939776, study PRJEB20133) | metagenome | reverse complement strand
ATGATCATCGGTGTGCAAAACACCGTGTTCCATGCCATGAATCACAGAACCAGAGCCCAGAAACAACAAGGCTTTGAAGAAGGCATGGGTAATTAGATGAAATGCTGCTGCCACGAAAGCCCCAATGCCCAGAGCAGCGACCATATATCCAAGCTGAGATATTGTGGAATAAGCCAGCACTCTTTTGATGTCATTTTGAGCTACTGCAATCGTAGCTGCAAACAATGCGGTTCCTGCACCAATGACGGCCATTAAGACCATTGGCGCAGTCATTTCACCATGATGGCTACCTGCTGACAAAAGCGGAAAGATACGAATAACCATATAAACGCCAGCAGAAACCATCGTTGCTGCATGGATCATCGCTGAAACGGGTGTTGGGCCTTCCATTGCGTCTGGTAACCACACGTGTAATGGAAATTGTGCGGACTTGCCAACCGTACCGATAAAAAGCAAAATCCCAATCAAAGCCGCAGCAGATAAGCCAGCGATGTAAGAAGGTGTCGCCGCCAGTGTATCCAACACCTCTTGATTATAGAGAATGGCTCGATAATTGAGCGTCCCAGTTTGAGAATATAAATACGCAATGCCCAACAACATAAAAACATCACCCACACGCGTGGTGATAAACGCCTTGATCATTGCTGCCCGTGCAGAAGGTTTTCCGTACCAAAATCCAATCAGCAGGTATGAACAGAGACCCATAATCTCCCAACCCACAAATAGGGTCAAAAGATTATCGGATACCACCAATAAATACATCCCAAACGCGAAAAGACCAATAAAAGCAAAAAACCTCGAATACATCGGTTCAATGGAGGGCACTTTATGTTTATGTCCGTGTTCATCCACCACCGTTGCCCCATGCGGAGGTAATCCAGGTCGATCGTGATCTCCCTCAGGTTGTCCAAAGTTATGGTAACCGACGCTGTACAAAAAGATCATCAGGATCGTCCAAGCGACAAAAAACAATGTCGCAGCCCCAAGCGGATCAATCAACACCCCGATAGAAAACCACCCCTCACCTAACGGCAACCACGGAATACTCGAGCTGAAGGGATGCTTACCTAATTCGTGGGTCTGTATCGCTCGTAGGAAGACGATCATGCTCCCAAGCCAGGAAAGGAAAGCAGCTCCTACAGCTATGGTATGGCTGAGAGCTCGCTGACGATTGGTGAATAACACGATCAGAAAAAATGCCAATAGGGGAGGCAAGGGAATTAACCAAATTAATGTTTCAGTTGTCATTCATCCTCCATCCACATCGTTCTAAATCAATAAAATCTTTCCGGCTTAGTATTTCAGAAGATTAATTTCATCTGCCACAATCGATTGCCTGCGCCGATAGACAGAGATCACTAAAGCCAAACCAACTGCCACCTCTGAGGCCGCCACCGCAAAGACGATAATCGCGAACACTTGCCCAGCCATCACCTCGTAAGTCAAGTAGCGCCAAAAGGCAATCAAATTGACATTGACAGCGTTTAGCATCAATTCCACCCCCATCAAGATGGCAACGGCATTCTTTCGACTGAGCACGCCGAAAAGCCCAATGCTAAAAAGTGCTGCTGCAAAAATTAAATACCATGATAATGGAATCATAAGTCTCTCCTTATTTTTTATCCCAAGCAATGATGATTGCTCCAATTAAGGCAGCAAGAAGTAAAATCGAAGCGATCTCAAAGGGGATTAAGTATTGATTTGCTGAGACCAAAGCCACCCCTAATTCCGTCAAAGGCGCGAATCCTTCAGGCATAGCTGGGGGTAGTTGGGCAGATTTTCCCCATCCTTGAACGAAAAGAACGATAAAGCCAAACATCCCTAATGCAATGACAGCCGCGATCGGCCAAGTAGAATTGATCTGCGGTCCGGGGTCCTGAGCAATCCGCCGCGTGAGCATAATGGCAAAGATCATCAAGATCGCAATAGCACCGATGTAAATAATCACCTGTGCTACGGCAAAGAAACCGGCTTCAAGCAAGACAAAAAGGATTGCCACGCCAAAAAGCGCCAGAACCAACCAAAGCGCAGCACGAACCATGTTTCGAGTCGTCACGACCATTAATGCCGCCCCTAAAGTAATTGCACTAACCAGAAGAAATATCACTTGTAAAGGAGACATTGTAATCTTCTCCAATTCTTAAGATGCTTGGGAAGGGTTTGCTGATGATTTGACGGGAAAGTTCACCTGCACCTTTTCAGGATCGGCAACCTTCTGCCTTTCTTTCCGAGCATATCTTCCAACTGCTTGATAAACAAAATAGAGGATGACAAGATTAGTGAGCAACATCACCAACACATACACCCAGTATGGAACACCAGCTATCAATTTGTCTAAGATAGCCGTAATCGACAAAACCGTTAAGATTAAGGGGGTTAGGAACTTCCAGCAGAAATTCAACATCTGGTCAATCCGTACACGCGGGAAGGAATACTTGATCCACATGATCACCCAATACATAAACATCGCTTTGATAAAGAAATAACCAATTCCTAAAATCGGATAAGTGTCTGCTCCCCAGCCTCGCCATCCGCCAAGGAAAAAGGTGGCAAATAAACCACCGAAAGTCATCGCATGAAGTAACTCACCGGCATAAAACAACCCGAACTTCATGCCAGTATATTCGATATGAAAGCCAGCAACAATTTCCGATTCAGCCTCCGACAGGTCAAAAGGCGCTCTACCAAGTTCCGCCTGAGCACCGATCAGGAAGACAATAGCTGCGATGGGAGCCAAAACAATATACCAAATCGATTGGCTTTCAACAATGTCTGTCAAGGTCATGCTTTTGGCTAAAATGACTGGGATCAGGATAGCAATGACCATGGGCACTTCATACGAAATCATTTGTGCCACCATGCGAAAAGCGCCTAACAGCGCATACTTGTTGTTTGACGCCCACCCAGCCATAATGATCCCCAAAGTTCCGATGGCGCCTACAGCGATTATATACAATGCACCTACATTGATAGTGCTGCCTACTACAGTTGCTGAGATCGGAATGACCGCCCATAGCATGATCACGGTAGCTAAAGCAAGAATTGGTGCTAAATTATAGACAAATTTATCCGCGCCTTGAGGGGTAATATCCTCTTTAATCAGTAATTTGATCACATCAGCAATTGGCTGAAATAGCCCATATGGGCCTAGACGATTAGGGCCTAACCGATCTTGAAAACGAGCAACCACCTTTCTTTCAACCCAAACCAGAAAAATATCTACCAGCAGCACTGCGGATGCAAGGACAATTACCCCTAGAAGCCCCATAATAACCGATATCCAGCCACTAGCTAACCCCAAACCGGCAAGATATCCTTCTAGCCATTTCGCAATAAAAGTTACTGGATCAGCCATTGAAAAATTCCTCCAATAATCTCGTTAATTGATCGATGACAAGGCGCGCAAAAAGGCTGATGGAAAACTCATCAGCCTTTTGAATTTCTTTTTAGAACCATTCCAATATCCCCTTGCGCCAAGCGTAGATTAAGCCTATCACAAGCACTTCTATGAAAAGTATCCCAACAATGACACCATACAATGGCAGTTGGTTAAATGCTACAGCCCAAGGGAATAAGAACACAATCTCCACATCAAAAACGAGAAAAACCAATGCAAAGTTATAGTATTGAGCTTTGAACTGTACCCAAGTATCCCCAACCGTTTCGATCCCACATTCGTAGGTTTGAGACTTCAAGGGATGTGGCTTTTTCGGAGCTAAAATCCGAGGGATGATTAACGCCGCAATCGGGAAGATTGGGGCCATGACCAGCATCAGCCCGACAAACAACCAATCATTAAGCATGAATGATCCTCCACCTTTTTGGTCAAAATGACGAGGAAATTTTACCACATTCTGAAGTCCATTTCAAAAGTTTTGAGGATGATTTCCTCTACTGATAAGAAAGACTAATGAAACCAATAAGGATCCTGTATGGTTTCGACAAAAATTGTCTCACCGAAAACTGCGATACAATAAATCTAAGGAAAGTTTTATGCTGTCAACCCAAACCTCCAATCAAGTTTGGAAAATTGAAAAAGAACCTCCAACCAAACAGCAACCTATCGATTGGTGGTCTGTCTTGCTCGTGTGGGCATTGCTGTTAACCGTTACAAGACGTTTATTGGTTACCGAATGGACAGAAGATTTACACCTGATAAGTTCCACTGTCAATATTGCTTTCCTCGCAGGTTTAGCTTTGGGTTACAGCAAATTCAAGAGACGAACCATTGCTCTATTTTCCTTAGCATACGGATGTTTTTTCATCGGCTGGCGATTAGGCTTATTGCAGAACAGTGAAGTTCTTTGGACTGAGAAAGTATCTCTGATCTTCGTCCGTTTATCGGTCACTTTCCAACGAATCGCCAATCGTCAGCCAGTCTATGACAATCTTTTCTTTATCCTTCTGATGATGATCCTTTTTTGGTGGCTGGGAATCAATACCAGCCTCAGCCTTGTGCGCTATGCAAGCGTGTTTCGGATCATTGCTCCTATGTTTCTAGTCATTATCACAATCCACACTTATGATCCGCTTATCCCCTCCCGAAATAATTACCTTTTCCTTTTTTCCGTTTTATCCATTTTTCTCATCAGTCGAATATTCCTTATCAGTCATAATAAGGATTGGTCTGAGAAACGATTTTATATCCCACCTCAACTCTCTTCTGACATGGTTCAGTTTACAGCAGGCTTCATGATCCTACTACTCATCATCTCCTTTCTAATCCCTTCCAGCCGTAATCAACTAGACGCCTTTGTCCATGCTTGGGAAAGAGTCAAAGAGCCTTTTCAGTCCATTCGTTCGGACTTTGAAAATGCCTTTTCTGCTCTACGTGTTTCAACGCAAGTTCAACCCGATATCTACGACAGAACCTTAAACTTAGGCATTGGTAATGAATTGAGCGAACAAGAAATCTTCACCGCCATCGCCCAAACAAAAATCCCGCAAGGAGTCCGTCTATTTTGGCGCTCGCGGGTTTACGACCAATATGAAAATGGTCAATGGATGATTTCCGAATATCTAACCCGCGATATGGGGGCAAATGCATTCGAGGTCGAACTGCCAATTTACAAGAATCGTCCTTCTCGCCTTCACTCTTTTACGATCTACCTAAACCAACCCGTCCTTTTGCTCAATCTTCCTTCCCAACCATACTGGTTAAATCTTGCTGTACAGATTGAATTCAGGGAGAATCCGGACGACACGATAGACCTACTTGCCATCCGTTCACCCAATCTCCTTACCAGCGGGAAGTCTTTTAGCGTTCGCTCTTCCCTTAGTTCGGTAACAGTGGAACAGTTGCAGGCAGCAGGGGAAGATTACCCTCCATGGATAACTGAAAAGTATCTTCAACTCCCCGACTCCATCACCGAGCGCACAAGAAATCTGGCTTGGGATATCGTTGGAGATGCCGTAACACCTTATGACAAAGTCATTGCAGTAACCGAGTATTTACGCAATCAGATCACCTATGTCGAAACATTAGACAAGCTACCCGGCGATCAGGAGGTAATCGACTGGTTCTTGTTCGATTATCAAAAAGGATTCTGCAATTATTCTGCTTCTGCTGAAGTTATCCTGCTGCGCAGCCTTGGCATCCCAACTCGACTGGCAGTTGGTTACGCCGAAGGGACAATGGAAGACATTCAATCTGCGAATGTATATGTCGTTCGCCAACTCGATGCCCATGCTTGGCCTGAAGTATTCTTCCCAGATATCGGTTGGATTGAGTTTGAACCCACCAGCTCCCAACCAGATCTGAGCTATCCAGAAGCACAATCCACAAACGAATTACCCCGCCCGTTGAATGAACAAGAGGTTAATCCTCAAGAAATCCTGAGCAAAATTCAAGCTCAGCAGGAAGAACTTCAGGACTCATCACCTTCTGCCCACAAAAAGTCTCCCCTTTTCTCTTTAACCCTTCTAATGCTTGTCTTCATCACGCTGATAGTTTGGATTTACCTTAGTGGCAATCAAATCATCAACAACACCAAGGAACTTCCTGAAAAGTTGGAAAATACACTCAGAGACCTAGGAATGCCTCCACCGAAAATCCTCGTTGAATGGAATCGACGTGCAAGACTCCTGCCGATCGAAAAATCCTATCAACGGATCAATACCGCTTTACGAGTATTGGGCAATCCACCCCTTGCATGTCAGACACCCTCAGAACGAGCGAAACAGTTAATGGAGATCTTACCCGAAGCCAAAGCCGAAATCAGGCATTTACTCCAGCATTATCAAGATGCTCTTTATGGAAAAACCGAACTCCCCCGACTTCAAAAAGATAAAGCTTCTGCAAGGATTCTGCGATTAGCCTATCAAAGACGCCTTCAAACTGATCTCCAACGTCTATTTTCTTGGAAACAATAATGGCTCATATGCCTCGGCAAATAAAGCGGGCGTTCCGCCGGTATGCCAGAACAGAATAGATGAATCCGCAGAAATGATCCCCTTTTTGATGAGATCGATCATCCCTGCTGCCGCTCTGCCAGTATATACAGGATCTAAGAGAATTCCTTCAAGCAGAGCAAAATCCTGAATAGCTTGTAAATCTCCTTGCGAAGGAATTCCGTATCCTTCCCCAATATAGGAATCATTCACCAGTACTTCGTCAACCCTGACTGAAATGGATAACGAGTGAGCATCAATGGTTTCTTGAATGAGCCCATAAATACGATGCTGAAGCTCATAACTCGGCAAATCGACGCTTATCCCTAATATTTGACCACCGATCCCGCAGAGATGCTTTCCTAACACCATCCCCGCCTGAGTACCTCCTGATGAAGAGGGTAAGATAATCCAATCCACATCAATCCCTTGGTTAGCAAATTCATCCATCGCTTGGGCATAAGCTAAGGCGCCTAACGAGTTTGACCCCCCATAGGGAATTAAGTAAGGTCTGCGTCCATCCTGCCAAAGTCGTTGATACACTTCTTGCATCTTCTGCTCTCTCTGGTCTTGTTGACACCAAACAATTTCTGCTCCCAGCAAGGTATCTAAAAGGATATTGCCGCTATATCGCTTTGGCGGTTCACCTGCCAATACCAAAACACACCCTAGACCAAATTTGGCAGCTACAGCAGCCGTCTGGCGGCAATGATTGGATTGTGCCGCTCCCGCAGTAACTAGAGTTTTTGCTCCATGGGAGAGTGCATCAGCGATTAGATACTCTAACTTGCGAGTTTTGTTTCCCCCCAAAGCCAATCCGGTTAAATCATCTCTCTTGATCCACAACTCTCTCACACCCAACTTCGCTGCTAAGCGAGGGATTTTTTCGACTGGGGTCGGCAAATTACCAATCTTGACTCGCGGGACATTCAGCAATTTATCTTTCATTAGCTCATCCTCTTTCTAAGACGCAAAATGTTCAAATAGCCAGGCAAAACTTCCTGATAAAGACGATAAAGCCTTTTAGACACAGGAAAGTCCCATGCGCCGATGTGTTGTACTGTCTCGCCACCAAATCCAATCTTGAATCGGTAAACCCCATACATAGGATCTGTTTCATCGAAACGCTCTGGCGCTCCCCATAAATCATATTCTTTTACTCCAATCTGGCGTAACCATTGAATAGCGCGCCAGTGCAACAGATAATTGGGCATTTTTTCGCGATGCCTCTCCGTCGACATCCCATACATGTACCAAGCTTTCGCCCCAAAAACAAAGAGGATCAAAGCAGCAATCGGATCACCTTCGTATTCCGCAATGAATATCTTTGCAAAGGGTTTCCAAACATCAGTTCGCAGATCACTACCTTCACCCTCCTGAGCAAGAAATTCAGGGTAGTTCGCAAGGAATAGATCCCACGTTATGGTGTAGTAATCTTCATCACGGATAATAAACCCATCCCGTTTGCTCGTTTCAGCATACATCTGATAAAGCAAAGGAATGTCCTCCTTTTTCCCTTCGCGAACCTTCACTCCCTTCCGCTCGGCAAGACGGATGTTATAGCGGGTCTTCTGTTTCATCCGTTGCATGATCTCATTTTCGGAAATTGTCAGATCTAAGATCACGGTATTCCGAAACTGAACTTGCTCCTTCGAATAAGTCCACCCTCGATCTCTCAGCCACGAAATGATCTTGTCACCGAGAGAAGTATTCCCCGTGAGCGACTCATCAGCAACAGAACTGCTCCGCTGCATCCTTCCCATCACTTGGGTAATAGAGTCTGAATGCTCTCCCCGACTTAACTGGATATCAGGATCGATCTTAACCAACAACGCTCTTTGTTGGCGGGCAAATGTCTCTAAACCATCAACCACCTGTTGAACAAGTCCAGAATCACCCCAATCCCTTAAGAGCGGACCCTTAGGGGCGTATAGGATGCAATTTGCGCCTAGAGGTAGAGGTAGCTTGCGTTTTAAGATCAGCGCCGCCCCAACAATTTCATTGCCGTTCTTCCAAACTTTAGGGAGCATTTCCCATCCAAAGTGCTGCTTGACCATCCCCCATTGCCACGTTTGTAGGACATGGGTGTTCGGGAAAGAAGCGATCAATTGATTCCAGTTGTCAGGGTTTATCATGCCTGAACACGTTTTCGTCGGGTATAAAATCTATAGAAGCTATAAAAGAGGGGCATTGCTACATAATCATAAGCCCCATAATACCGAACCACCTGCCCCCCAAAGCCGCGCTTAAAACGATACACTCCCCATAAACCGCCTCGTCGCTTCTCAAATTGACGCTCTAATTCATCGACATCATAATCGGGTATCCCCCATAAATCGTAAAGCACACATCCCATTTCTCTTGCCCACAGGATAGCCTTCCATTGAAGGAGATAGGGTGCCATCACTTCACGGTATTCATCAACCGACGCCCCATAAAAATAATAAGCCCTTTTCCCCTCAGCAAAGACCATCAACCCAGCAATAGGTGCGCCTTGGTACGTAGCAATAAATAGTTCACACTTACCCTGATCATGGAATAGCCGGTAAGCGCGCTCATAATAATCCTTGGTATGAACCCCAAAACCATCTCTCTTCCCCGTCTTCACCATCATCTGATAAAACAGATCAAGGTCATGACTAGCTTCGACCATCACCCCCTTGCGTTCTGATAGTCGAATGTTGTAGCGCGTTTTTTGCTTCATGCGAGCAAGAATTTCCGCCTCGTCTCCTTGAAGATCGATCAAAATCGTCCTCAACGGTTGGATGGTATGAGGGCTTAGGGTAAATCCTGTAGGACATTCTCCGAGAACATTGATCTGTTTGGCAACGAGGTCGGGCTCAAGTTTCACAAATACAATTCGGTTTTTTCGACAAAATTCTCTTAAACGGTTAGTTATCGAGATTCCAAGCGCTTCCTCATCATGATTGAAAATCCATCGTTCAATGTGGTCTTCATCTGCAACAGGGCCCTTAGGGATATAAGCAAATCGAAAAATTCCTAGTTGCTTTACAAGAATTTGAGCTCCCCAATTCCATTCGATGAGATGCGATACGTTCCAACCGTAATGCTCTTTGAGTCTTCCCCAACCACTACTCTGTAAGATATGAACGTTGGGATAGTTCTGAGTAAACTGCTCCCACTCTAAGTAATCTGCTGATAAGCTCATGGGGGTACAACCAACTATCGTCCCTTCAAACCAAGCACGGTAGAAGGAGTACGCAATAAGATCAAGAAATCAACGAGCAAATTACGGTTTTTTATGTAATATAAATCATACTCTAACTTGATTGTTGTCTCCTCTATCGAGGCTGCATACCCATAATTAATCTGTGCCCAACCCGTCAAACCGGGTTTAACCAGCAGTCGAGCCCGATAGAATGGGACTCGCTTTTCAAAGTATTCGACCAACTCCAATCTTTCCGCTCGTGGACCAACAAGGCTCATCTCACCCCGTAAAACATTGATGAACTGGGGTAATTCATCTAAGTGGGATTTTCGAAGAATGCGTCCGACTCTAGTCGCTCGCTGATCGTTTTCCTGTGCCCAGCGTGGTTTACCATCCGATTCGGCATCCCGCCGCATGGTTCGGTACTTTATTAAGGGATATGGTCTGGCCATCCTGCCTAAACGGATTTGAGTATAGAAAATAGGGAAACCATCATCGAGAACAATCGCCGCAGCAAGGATCGGAAAGGTCACAAGAAAAATGACCATTCCTACAAGACTACCCATGATATCAAACAATCTCTTGAGAAATTCATCAAAAATGCTCACCGAAGTCTCATCCACAAACGAGCGGATGATCCAGTCCGCTTCCAAGATTCGAATGGGCACCCTCCCTAACAATCGTTCATACATCTTGGGCATGCGGGTAATTTCAACACCGCCCTCCTGTGCAGTGATTAACGCTTGAAACATATTACTGTTTAGAGCGCCTGAGATGGCAACAATAATGTCTGAAATCTCGTGCTTCTTAATCAAGTCAAGCAAATGCTCACTCGTTCCAACGACCGGTACTCCGTGTATTTCCGTCCCTTGCTTTTGAGGATCGTCATCCACAACCCCAATTAACACAAAAGGAGGAGGATTAATGGTCTTATAGACTTCGATCATCAGTGTACCCGCATTGCCGCCCCCCACGATCAACGCCCGGCGCATAAATTGGGGCAAAGTAAATATGCGGATATAAATCCACCTCCATGCCAGAGTCAAGATAGACACAGAAACGAGAAAGGTTGCTACCCCTCTTCTTGGTAATAGGGCTCGCGGCGAGTCGGCATAATAGAAAAACAACACCAAATAAACCACAAAACCGATAACTGCAGCGGTAGCCACGCCTTTAACCGTCGCTCTCCAATCTGAAGCGCGATACAAATCGTACAATTCAACCAAAAAGATCAGCCAAATCAAGGGAATCAGCCAGAACCACCACGGTACTCTTCGCTGAATAAACTCGGCGGAAAAGCCTAGAAATCGCTCACTTGAAGCCCAAAAATACAACGCCAATATTAATGAAATTGAGGCTACTACAAAATCCCCTAAAATTAGTAGAGGACGACGTTCATAAAATCTCAAACGCCAAGGACGCGAGGGTAATTCGGAGTGTTCATTTACCATTTGGGGTAATCATACTCCATAAAAAAGCTGTTCCCCATGCTATATGCATGGTGGCTATACTTATCGGTAGTCCCAATAAAATTGCTACCTCCTTCCGATGGAAAGCCTCCCGAAGAGCTATCAATCCCAAAACGAGGACATAAACACCCAGTTGAATGCCTACCCAATACCTAGCCAACCATAAAAAGGGAGATAAAACGATTCCTGCTAAAAGAGAGAAAACGAATAAAGGTGGCAATAGCTGACGCCATCTTAACGTTTTAGGATACATCTGCACCATCTTCGCTTTCCAGAAGCCATACCGCCAATATTGTTTGAAAAGCTCTCGCAGATTCTTACGCGCTAAATACTTCGTCCGAATCTGCGGATCAAACCAAATTTTACCCCCGCTCAAACGAATGCGTGTATTGAACTCATAATCCTCATTGGTCAAGAGATTTTCATTGAAGTTCCCCAGTCGCTCAAAAAGCACCTTCCAGAAAGCTCCAAAGGGCACAGTATCCACATATTGCGCCTTTCCACCCACACGATACCGGGCATCTCCAACTCCAAGGGGATGCGCAGCAGCAATAGCAATACTACGCGCCAACCAAGATTGGTCTCCGGCTTCGATTTCCCACATCCCCCCAACATTATCTCCCTTTTTCATCTCCAAGGCAGCCACACACCTTTCAATGTAATCTGGATAGGGAAGCGAATGAGCATCAAGGCGGATAATCACTTCGCCTCGGGCATGATCAATTGCCCGATTGAGCGCTTTAGGAATAATGCGTTCAGGATTTTCGATGACCTGAACAATGAAACCTGGATGCTGACTGATGAACTCCTCAATCCTTTGACGAGTGTTATCGGTGGACATCCCATCCGCAATGATAACTTCTATTCGCTCAGACGGATAAGTTTGTTGATCAATTGCCTCAAGCAACGAAGCAATGGTCTCTTGCTCGTTGTAACAAGGGATAATGACCGAGACGAGAGGTTTCGTCAATGCAGGGTAGATTATACCCGCGTTTAATTGAGAGGTTGGTTACCGAAAAGCAATTGCTTCAATTTCAACGGCGGCGTTCTTCGGTAACGCCCCTGCTTGAATAGTTGTTCGAGCAGGGAAGTTCTTTGAAAAGAACTCCCCGTAGACTGCGTTCATTTCGCTAAACTCAGCCATATCACGCAAAAAGACGGTGGTTTTAAGCACTTTATCGAGACTTGATCCGGCTGATTCCAAAATATTCTTAATATTTGTCAAAGCTTGGCGTGTCTCAGCTTGGATTCCACCAGCGACAATTTCACCCGTCTTGGGATCGATACCCAATTGCCCGGCAGTAAAGACCAAGTTCCCATAGGCTACTCCCATTGAGTATGGGCCTATTGGCATCGGAGCGTTCTCTGAATGTAAAATGATTTTTTCTTCCATTTCTTAGTTCTCCTTGTAATGTCTCTACAATGACGATTGGTTCATGCGACAATATTAACCAATCGTCCCGCAACATAAATCACCTGTTTGGGCGCACTGCCCGCCAAGTGTTTTTGTACGATCGGGCTTTGTAAGGCTGCTTGTTTTGCCGCCTCCTCGCTTACCGAAGCCGGCAGCTCGACTCGGTCGCGCACTTTTCCATTTATCTGTACCACCAGGGTGATTGTTTCTTCTTTCGCCGCTTCTTCATCTACAGCAGGCCAGGCCTGAGTGTGCACCGAGTAAGGCTTTCCTAACAGGCTCCATAGTTCTTCTGCAATATGTGGTGTCGCGGGTGCCATCAACCTTAGGTATATATCAACCGCTTCTTCCCATTCGGGGGTACGAAAAGCGCCTTTCTCCTTTGCTTGGCTCATCTCGTTGAGGAGCTCCATCAAGGAAGATATGACGGTATTGAACTCAAATTGCTCATAATCCCGCGTGATGGCTCGAACAGTTTGATGGACTTTGCGTCGCAAATTTTTCAATATCTCAGGAGTTGGAGTCGCCGATGTCTTTGGCTCTTCCAAAATCGTTGTCCATACCTTGCGCAACCATCGAGCTGTGCCTTCTATTCCAGTGCTGCTCCATGGCGCGCCCATATCCCAACGAGCGAAGAACATTAAGTAAGCTCGAACAGTATCCGCGCCATAGCGATTGACCAATTCATCGGGAGAAATCACGTTTCCACGACTCTTGGACATCTTTTCCGAATCTTCACCCAGAATGATCCCTTGATTGCGCAATTGGGTCATCGGTTCAGGACCCTTGGTAATCCCCATATCGCGACAGGCTTTATGGAAAAAGCGTGTATAGATCAAATGCATCGTCGCATGTTCAATGCCCCCCGTATAGGTATCCACCGGCATCCAGTAGTCGTATTCTTGGGGATCAAATGGACCTTGATCGTACTTGGGACTCAAATAGCGCAGGTGGTACCAAGAAGAGCACATAAAGGTATCCATCGTATCGGTTTCCCGTTCAGCGGGTGATCCACAATTTGGACAGGTGGTAAACCGCCACGTCGGATGAAGTTTCAGGGGGCTTTCACCGGTTGGCAACCACTCCACGTCATCCGGTAAGAGCACTGGCAGTTGGTCTTCTGGAACTGGCGTAGCCCCACATTGTGGGCAGTAGATAATCGGGATAGGTGCTCCCCAATACCTTTGACGTGAGATAAGCCAATCGCGCAATTTATAATTCACCTTCGCCTGCCCGATTCCTTGTTCTTCGAGCCATTGGATAACTTTTTGGATAGCAACGTTTCCATTCGTCCCACTAAATTGACCGGAATTGATCATATCTCCATATTCAGCATGATAAAGTACGTCGCGATAGAAGGGGATATGCCATAAATATTCCATCGTTGTTCGATAGGCTTGTGCATCTGGCTCCACGCTTTTGATCCGCACAATAATCTCTTGATCAGCCTCAAGCGACGAAAGTGAAAGAACTCGATCAGAGAAAACAAAGAGCCAATCTGCACCGACAATTTCTACCCATCCGTCACCGCGCAATTCTTGCTGCGCTTGAGAAATAAACTCTTTGACCTGATCTTTGTTCAGAACAACTTGAAGCGTTTGTTCGTCTTCCGCGTGGATAAGCTTTTGGCTTCTGAGGTAATCAGTAAATTTTTCGGAGATAAAACTTTTACGGATGAGTGATTTACGGACTGGGTTTGGATTGTCAATCACTGGAATGATTGGTAAACCGAATTTTAGAGCAAACTCAAAGTCCCGCTCATCATGAGCAGGCACAGCCATAATCGCCCCACTGCCATAGGTCATCAGGACATAATCTGCAATCCAGATCGGGATTCTTTCTCCGTTGACGGGATTAATCGCAAAACCGCCCGTGAACACGCCGGTTTTTTCTTTGCCGACAGCTTCGCGTTGAATGTCACTTTGGCGTAAGGTAAATGCAACATACTCATCCACGGCTGATCGTTGTTCAGGAGTGTTAATCTTCTCCACAAGAGGATGTTCTGGGGCTAAGACCATGAATGTTGCTCCCCATAAAGTATCGGGTCGGGTAGTAAATACCTCCAAATCGTCTCCTTGTTCCGTTCGAAAATGCACCATCGCACCTTCAGAACGACCAATCCAATTGGTTTGAAGCAATCGCACCCGTTCCGGCCAATCCAAATGCGAATAATCCAAAAGTTCTTCAGCATACTTTGTCGTGCGGAAAAACCACTGCTCCAAGTGTTTTTTGATCACCGGCGTTCCACACCGCTCACAATGACGGTCTTCCCCCCACACCTGCTCTCTCGCTAACGTCGTATTGCAATGGGGACACCAATCAACAGGCGCCATCTTTCGATAAGCTAAATCATGCTGGAAGAGCTTAATAAAAAACCATTGAGTCCACCGATAATACTCTGGATCAGAAGAAATGGCTTCGCGCTCCCAATCGAACATCGCCCCCATGCTGCGCAGTTGCTTACGCATGCGTTCGATATTGGAGTATGTCCACTGCTTAGGATGGATGTTATTCTTGACCGCTGCATTCTCTGCCGGCAAACCAAATGCATCAAATCCCATCGGAAATAAAACATTGAACCCCCGCATGCGCATAAACCGGGCACGGGCATCCGAAGGTGCCATGGCATACCAATGGCCAATGTGTAAATCACCCGACGGATATGGCAACATCGTTAGGGCATAATGTTTTGGCTTTGAATAATCAATCAGCGAGCGATACAGTCCATCTTTTTCCCATTGTTCTTGCCATTTGGGCTCGATTTCTGCGGGTTGATATAACTTAGAGTGATTCATCTTTGCCTCCAGTCTGATAGCGAAGTAGGTATGGCACAACCATTGCATCTGCTTGAACGGCAATCATGGCATTCATGGAGAGACTATGAACACACCTGCAAACCAAAGTGGGTTATCCTTTCTTTTGAACCTATCTCGGCAAATTGATTCTCAAGTAACCATCTCTGGCTCTCACAGTTCGCAAGTTGCCCAACTCGCCCGTGAAACCGCTCGGCGAATATTGCTCAGTGAGTTCGAAATCCGAACCATCTATTGGGCATCGCTCTTACATGATATTGGAAAGGTTGGCGTACCACCAGAAATTTTATCAAAAAGTGGTTCCCTCGATGAAAGCGAGTGGCAATACATTCGACTTCATCCAGTCATTGGTGCAAATATCATTCGCAATTGCGGTTTAATTTCATCAACCTATCTTACAATTCTACACCATCAAGAAAAATTTGATGGGTCAGGGTATCCCTGTGGTTTGAAAGGCGAATCGATACCCATTAGCTCAAGGATCCTTGCTGTGGTTGATGCTTACGACGCTATGACCAATCATCGGGTATACCGTCAACCCCTGAGTGAGAACCAAGCCCTTGATGAGTTGTGGAAGCACCGCAATACCCAATTTGATCCACGGATTGTCGAACAGTTTATCAAGGTGCTGAAAAACTAGACCCTGTTTAAGGGTTTAAATCAAAACCTCCGTCCCACAGGGACGGAGGCATTCTCCGCGGTGCCACCCTGTTTACTTGCATGTGCAAGTCAACTCGTGGGTGATAACGGTACCTCCGGCAATAACTACTTTTGATTTCATTACTGCAGATAGTCATTTCGACGGCAGGCGAGTTCAGCTCAATTGTGCTCCGCGAACACAATGCTGGGCTTCCACCTCTCTCTCCCGGCTCGCTGACGGATAGCTTACTACTCCTGCTTCCTTATCGTTTAGGTTGTGTGGACCCAGTGGGATTCGAACCCACGACCTTCTCAATGCCATTGAGACGCGCTCCCAACTGCGCTATGGGCCCATCTC
>FWPV01009637.1_pt1 | contig 16253 bp, 11 predicted proteins | sample 2228371 | NCBI WGS metagenome assembly FWPV01 (sample SAMEA103939776, study PRJEB20133) | metagenome | reverse complement strand
CCCATTTCAAACGTTATTTTGAAAGGCTGATGGAAGGGGTAAGAAACTACTTCCGGGCGCAATCTTTAGGAAAACTATTCATTGATTTTAGGGTAATGCCCGAAGGGGAGAAGGATGCCTATCAGTTGCCCCGGCCGATGCTGTTCTATGGTGATACGATTTCTTATGAAGGGATTGAGTTTGGGTTGGTACGGTTATTACGCGATGCCTTGAAAATAGCGGATGAGGACCCGGCAATTCGCTTTAGCGATTATGATGAGTTCATTATCTTCCATGCCGGCAGCGGTTTACAGAGCGATTACGCGGTGGACGGAAAGTGGGATAGCCCCTATGACCTCCTTGCCGGTGAGATTCCGCCCGGGGCGATTGAGGCTTATCTGGGCGAGCCTTATATTCTGGTTGATGAGGGGCAGACAAAAATTGCGCAGGCGACCGTTCTTCCCGAGATGATGCGCCAAGATACCCTGACCGAAAGGGGCGAGACTAACCTGGCGGGAATGGTTGGTCTGACTGGCACACTGGTGCATGAGGTTGCCCATCTCCTTGGCGCTTATGATTTATATGATGTCACCGGGGTGACGATGGGCGTTGGTGCCTGGAGTTTGATGGGCTATGGCGGCTGGTTAGGCGATTATGGCGCGGGTGCACCGCCGGGGGTAATTCCCGGATTCCTTGATGCCTATCACCGGGTAAAATTAGGTTTTATCAACCCGGTGGTTGTCAATGTTCCGAAGGACTCAATCTTAATTTATGCCGCAGCAATGGATACCGCTCTATTTGCCCTGAGACCCGATACCCTTTTCCCCACGGTTGTGCAGGTGCCGATTAACCAATATGAGTATTTTCTCATTGAAAACCGGCAGACCGATGTCCGAAAGCCCGACACCATCATTGTTGATACCGAGGATGGGGTAGTAATTGCGATTGAAGACAACGAATACGACTTCTTTTTACCCGGGAGCGGAATTTTAATCTGGCATATTGATGAGCGGGTGATTGCCGATTATGGTCCTTATAATGCGATTAACATCTCTCCTGAACACAAGGGCGTTGACTTAGAGGAGGCGGATGGGGTTCAGGACTTTGATGTCCCTTACTGGCGGATGTATAATTATCAATACGAAATTTATGGTTATAAATATGATGCCTTTTCCAAACAGGGTTATAATGACAAGTTTAACGCCCAAACCAACCCGAATAGTGATGGCTATACCGGTAAGACATTTCTGGCAGTGGAGTTATTAGGTGTGAACGATACCCTCAACCAACTCAAAGATACGGTGATACCGATAAAGATAAACTGGGAGCTTTATCAGCCCGGTTTTCCAGTTGACCAAGGGAGAAACTCAAGGTTTCTTTCCGCCTTTGCGGTTGACCTTAATGGTGATGGGACATTGGAGATTGTTACCGCGGACAGCGCTGGCTGGGTGAGCGCCTGGCTCCCTGATGGGCAGGGTTACCGTTATCCCAATGGCGCTTTTATCAATGTCGGTTCAGGAATTAGCGTTGATATCGCCATTGGTGATGTCGCACCGGCTTCTGGCTTAGAGGTGGTGGTGGTGAGTGATGATGGCAAAGTGCGGGTTTATGGTAGTAATGGCGGGTTAATAGCCCAGATGAAAGGGTTTGATTATTTTAAGGCACCACCGGTTCTGGTTGACATTGATGCCGATGGGCTAAAGGATATTCTCATCGGTTCAACCGATATGCGCCTTTATGCCTGGAACTATCAAGGTGAGCCACTTTCGGGATTTCCGATTTTCATTGGTTCGGAGATTCGCGCCCCGGTTGCGGTTACCGATACTATTCAGCCTAAAATCGTGGTCTTGACTGGCGACAGCCGACTGTTTCTATTTAAACCTGACGGCTCGGTTGTGCCCAACTTCCCTGTCGCCTTAGGCATCTCGCCTTTTTATCCATTAGCCCAGCCGGTGGTGGCAGATTTTGACCGGGACAGCATCTTGGAGATCGCGGTTGTTGCCGGCGGCGGGCATAACTTTCGGCTTTTCCTCATAGAGCAGGATGGAAAGGTAGTTTTTGCCTCGCGCGAGTTGATTGAGTATCCTTTTTTGGGCACACCGGCGATAGGTGATATCAATAACGACGGTTTCCTTGATATCATTTTCGCTGCCCGGCACAAAATCTTTGCCTTTAACCAAAACGCCACCCTGGTTACCAACTACCCATTTATTCTTGAATCCACCTATGTAAAACAGGAACTGGCCGGAGATTGGATAATCACCTACGATGCCCCGTTTGAGTTCCGCTCTTCGCCAATTCTTGCCGATATAAATAATGACGGCTTCACCGATATTATCATTGGCTCGCCCAATTATGGGGTCTTGGGGTTTGATGGGGTTAGCGGCCGAGCGCTTAACTACTTTCCTTTGATGACCACCACTGGCGTCAGTGCGATTTTACTGGCGGAAGATATTGACCGCGATGGTTTGTTAGAACTATTGGTCGGTTCTGATGATGGTCTCTTCTACGCCTGGAAAATACCCAACTCCAACCCGAACGCCTCCTGGCGTTGCGCCTATCACGACCCTGCTCATACCGGGCTGGTCCCTTTCACCGAAATGCCGCCCCTCCCCCCACCTCCAACTGAAATAGTTGGTTCATTCTATCTTTATCCCAATCCGGCAAAGTATGAGGTCATCCCCCGTTATCGGCTTGGTCCGGGCAATAGCAAAGTCTCACTTTTAGTATTGGATATGAGTGGGAAACCGGTTACTAATGAGATTGCCGGGCAGGCGGTTCCCTTGGCGGACAATGAGACACCGCTCGACCTTAGAAATATTCCACCCGGACTTTATGTTGTTCGGCTCAGCGTTGAGAATGGCTCAGAGCGGGTGGTTCGGTTCGCGAAGCTGGCGATTGTGCGATGAAATACTTTCTCACCTCAACCCTAACCATTTTTTTCTGCCTTTTATCCTTTCTTGGTGTTGCCTTCGGACTTCCACCCCAAATTGCCGACCTTTTACCTCGTCCCAAACACCATTTACCTCTCCCCCATCCAGCGAACATCTACCGCTTTACTTTCCCCAGCGGTGAAAAAGACAGTGTAATTAAGAACGACTTTTTGTGTAATGACGATACCATTGGCGGGTGTGACCAGACTGCACCCACCCTAACGGCTGGTGCGGATGGCTCTTTTGTTGTCGCTTGGTATGAGTTCCGGGATGGCGATGCGGACATATGGTTTCAACGGTTTGATTCCGCTGGTCAGCCAATCGGTGTTAATGAGCGGGTTAATACCGATATTTCCATCGGTTGGCAGGGAGACCCGGCAAGCGCCATCGGTCCGGAGGGAAGGTTTATTTTTACCTGGGAAGACCGTCGGGAGATTGGCAATTCTGACCTCTTCGCCCAATGGTTTGATGCCAATGGCACAAGGGTTGGCGATAACTTCCGGGTGAGCGACTCCGGTGTACCTGGAGACCAGAGCATCTCTGCAGTTCACATCTCCTCTGACGGCACTACCCTGATTGCTTGGGATGACCGCCGATACGGGCTTACCGGCGACATCTTTGCCCAGTTCCTTAACCCGGATGGCTCACCTCGGGGTAGTAACTTTCGGGTTAACGACGACCCGATTGGTCAAGCCAATCAATATGAGCCCGATGTAGGTGGAGACGACTCCGGAAGGTTTGTCGTGGTATGGATGGATGGAAGGGGCACTAACAGTTGGGATTGGAATATATTCCTTCAGCGGTTTAAGAGTGATGGCACCAGATTGGGAAATAACATTCCGGTTACCCCGGATGAAAGCACCCAATGGGCACCGCGAGTGAGTGTTGGGGCTTCTGGCGAGTTTGTTGTTTGTTGGGATGACCGGCGCCAGGGGCAGTGGGATATTTATGCCCAAATCTATTCCAGTTCTGGGGCACCGGTTGGTGGCAATTTCCGGGTCAATCAGGACGGCGGCAATGCCGACCAGTATGGCGGTGCTCTCGCGATAAATCGGTTTGGCGAGTTGATAATTGTCTGGACCGACCTGAGGGAGGGTAACGAGGACATCTATGCCCAACGGTTTGATATCAATGGTAATCGCCTGGGTCCCGAGTTTAAAGTCAATGACGACCGCGGAACCGCTCCTCAGCACTCCGCTACGGTTGCTGCGGCGCCGGGTGGTGGCTATTGGATTGCTTGGGCTGATGCCCGGGAGGGAAACCTTGATATTTATTGTCAAAGGGTTGCCCGTGATGGAACCCCGCTCGGTGCTAATTTTAAGGTCAATGACGACATTGCCAGTTCCCATCAGCGAACCTCATCAATCGGGATGGAACGAAACGGGAATCTTTGCATCGCCTGGGATGACGCCCGACAGGGCGCTTCAGATATTTACGGTGCAGTTTTTGACTCCTTAGGTCAGGAAATAGGTGCCAATTTCCGCGTCAATGACGACCCCTTAGGTGGAGCTCATTACTACCCCAGTGTGGCTGGCGGCAAAGACCGTTTCCTCATAACCTGGACCGATGAACGCGGTGGGTTTGACATCTACGGGCAGTTTTTAACTCGGGCTGGTCAGCGCATCGGCAATAACTTCCGAATAAATTCCGATGTCGGCGACAACTCCCAGTGGTACCCGTTTTGTGCCCTTGATTCGCTTAACCGGGCGGTAGTGGTCTGGACCGATTATCGGGAAGGTGGCGCCCGAGTATACGCCCGGGTTTACGACGAGAATGGCGCCCCAATCGGAGCGGAGTTTCCGGTGAGTGATGTTTCCGCTCAAGGGGAGTACGCCAGTGTCGCCCGAAACTCCGCCGGTTATTGGGTTACCGCCTGGATGGACGCCCGGGATGGCGATTACAACATCTACTGCCAAATTTTCCGCCCTGACGGTTCCCGAATCGGTCCTAATATCCGGGTCAACACCGACCTCGACAAAGTTTATCAGGGCTTTCCTGCTTGTGCAATTTCTGACGCCGGGAATATCGCCATTGCTTGGGAGGATATGCGGAATAAGTTTTACAATGTCTATCTCCAGTGGTTTGACTCAACCGGTAACCGCTTAGCGGAGAACGAGCTGGTGCCGGATGAGCCTCACTATGACTGTTACTCGCCCTCTTGTGCATTTGACCCTTCTGGAAGGCTGGTGGTGACCTTCAATGATGAGCGTGAAGGTTATGGCAACCCCCAGATTTACTGTCAGCGCTTTCGCCCGGACCGAACCAGGATTAGCACCAATCAGAAAATCAACCAGCCCAATCTATTCCCGAAAAACTCCCATTGGACAGTTGGTCAGAGTGTCGCGGTGAATAGCGGAAGAATCGCCTTTACCTGGACTGACAACCGTCGGCATAGGGGTTGGGACATCTACGCAAAAATTACCGACTGGAATTTAATCGCTCTTGAAGAAACTATGAGAGACGAAGCCTTAATCCCTAACCCCCCGAATCACTTAATCACCCCCTTGATTGTGAGCAGAGGCGGCAGGTTAAAGGTAAAGGGAGGCATTACGGTGAAGATTTATGATGTATCCGGTCGGGAGATTAAGAGCCATCCGCGGAGTTCCGCCGAAAGGGAGATTGAACTCCAAAGTTTAGTCCCGGGTGCTTATTTTGTAATTGTCTCCCAAGGACCGCTGAGAAAAGTAAGTAAGTTAATAATTGAGTAAATTGGAGGAGAAATGAATTTTATCCTTTCAATCCTATTAATTGTTACTCCGCAGGCTTCCCCCTCCCGCCGTAATTTGGCGCTGTTCAGTTCGCTTGTGTTACCGGGAAGCGGAGAATTGCTTACCGGCGCTAAGAAACGCGGTGAGGCGCTACTGTGGTTGGATGGGATTTTCTGGACCGGCTGGGCGGGTTTTTCTTGGTATCGCACCAGCCGGGAGCAGGATGCCCGGCTAATTGCGAAAAGATATGCTGATGCCGACATCACTATCACTGACCATCGTTATTATCGGGCATTAGAAATTTATGACAATGCGCAACAGTTCAATGAGGACATCCAACGGGAAGCAAGGGAGTTGTATCCCAATGACCCTGATGCTCAGCGCCGGTATTATGAGACGCACGGCTATTTTGGCACCGCTCAATGGGACTGGTGCTCGGACTCCATTCGCATTAAATCTTACTGGCAGACGAGGCGAATCGCCCGGCGCGCTGGTATGAACGCCAGTTTTTTTGCTGCGGCACTGGTTTTGAATCGGCTGGTAAGTTTCTTTGACTGTCTTTTCTTCCTCCCAGAATCCAGGTTGAGCAACCGGATTGAGTTTAAACCAACAGAAAATCACGCCGGAATAGAGTTGCGCTATCGCTTTTAATTCAGGAAAAATATTAAGTGTTAGCCAATGGCAGCCGACCATCCAACCGTTGACTACCTGATTCTTGGCTCTGGAATTGCCGGACTATGGTTTGCTTATAAAGTTGCTGATAAAGGAAAAGTCCTCATTGTCACAAAAAAGGATAGTGCCGAGTCCAACACCAATTACGCCCAAGGGGGCATTGCCGCGGCGGTAGCGAAGGATGACCACCCCAAGATTCATTACGAAGATACCATCCGGGTTGGCGCCGGTTTGGCGCATCCGGAGATTGTTGAACTGGTTACCACCGAAGCACCGCGGCTGGTGCACGAGTTGTGGTCGTTAGGGGTAAAATTCTCGGCAATCCTCAACGAACAGGGCAAGCCCAATTTTGACCTCGGGCAAGAAGGTGGTCATCGGCGCAGGCGAATTGTCCATGCTCGGGATGCCACCGGATTTGAGATTGAACGCGCCCTTCTTGAGACCGTCCGCTCTTACCCAAATGTTAAAATCTTAGAGGAGCATTTTGCCATTGACATAATTCTTGATGAAAATGGCGACTACTGGGGTGTTTGGGTGTTAGACAGGTCCAACGGCGAAATCATCCCCATCCATTCAAAGGCCTGCCTGCTCGCCACCGGTGGTATTGGTCAAGTATATCGCCATACCACCAATCCGAAGATTGCTACCGGTGATGGTATTGCAATGGCATATCGCGCTGGAGCAAAAATCGCTAATATGGAGTTTATTCAGTTCCACCCCACCTCGCTTTATGGTAAGAAGATTGACGACCGAGCGTTTCTGATTACCGAGGCAATTAGGGGGGAAGGCGCCATTCTCCGCACCCGCGATGGCAAATCATTTATGGAAGCCTATCACCCCGATGGCTCATTGGCACCTCGGGATGTAGTCGCCCGAGCAATTGCTGCCGAAATCTCCCGGCGGGGCGAGGATTTTGTCATCTTGGACTGCACGCCAATTCCACCCCAAAGGTTGCGAGAGCGATTCCCAAACATTTATCAAACCTGCCTTAAATTCGGCATTGATATTACCAAAGAACCCATCCCGGTTGTTCCGGCCGCCCATTATGTCTGCGGCGGGGTGCTGGTTAACTCTTGGGGTGAGACGAGTATAAAAGGGCTTTTTGCCGCCGGTGAGTGTGCCTGCACTGGTCTCCACGGTGCCAATCGCCTCGCATCCAACTCCCTCTTGGAGGCGCTGGTATTTGCCGAAAGGGCAGCAACCTGGGCCACCACTATCGCCCCGAGTAAAGGCAAAGATAGAAGAACTAAGAACCTGATGTCCTTCACCTCAACCTGTTTTGAAACTACTATTAACCGATTACAAAAACTGATGTGGGATTATGCCGGAATTATTCGCTCCGATGAAGGATTGAAAAAGGCTGAGCGGGAAATAGCAGAAATAGAAAACCAGTTTAAAGAACTTTTTCTCAACCTCAATCTATTAGAACTGCGCAACCTGATATTAACCGGCAAACTGATTGTCGCCTGTGCCCGACGCCGGCTTGAGTCCCGTGGTCTTCATTATAACCAAGACCACCCTCTGCCCGATGAGAGATTTGAAAAAGACACGATTGTAACCAAGGCTGAAATTGAATAAAAAAACTGAAGACCTGGCTTTTGTCTCCGGTCTGGTTACAAAGCAAGCATTAGGAACCAATAGTGACATTTTGGAGCGGTTCGCCCATTATCTTTTAGTAGAGCGGGGTTTAAGTAAAGTTTCGGTTACCTGCTATCTCACCGATGTGAGACAGTTCCTCATCTCCGTCCGACCTCGGTGGCAACGCCCCAACCAGCCTGGTTCTTCTAAGGAGGTGCGGGATTTTATTCGGAAACTCGCTGATTGGGGACTAAACAGTTCAACTATCACCCGCAAATTAATCTCAATTCGCGCCTTTTATGACTTTCTTGTTGACGAATTCAATTTTCCTTCCAACCCGGCAGAGGAGTTAAAGGTTCCCAAACACCCCCGGCGCCTTCCCAACACCCTCACTCAATCCGAGGTGGCGCAACTAATAGCCAGTGTCGAAAAGTCGCCCCAGCGGGTCTGGGCTTTGCGGGCAAAGGCGATGCTGGAAGTCGCCTATGGCGCGGGCTTGCGGGTTTCGGAAATACTCAACTTAAAGACCTCAGACATTGACACCACCGAAAGGTTCGTCCGGGTGATGGGCAAACGGAGCAAAGAACGGATTGTTCCCTTAGGCGAACCGGCGATTCGGGCGGTAAAGGATTACCTCAATATCGCCCGTCCTCACTACAGCCGAGGGAAAACCAGCCCCTATCTCTTTCTCAACCGCCGCGGTCGACAACTTACCAGAATGGGGTTCTGGAAAATTCTTAAGACCTGCCTCACTCTTAGTGGACTTAACCGCCGAGTAACCCCGCACACCTTGCGCCACTCCTTTGCCACCCACCTCCTTGAAGGCGGTGCCGATTTGCGGGTGGTTCAAGAGCTACTCGGCCATAGCAGTATCACTACCACCCAAATCTATACCCATATTGACCCCACCTACCTGCGGGAGGTCTACAAAACCTTCCACCCTCGTTCATAATTTATCCCCAGCGGGGAAGTTTTTGATTGGAGTTTATGTTTCAAGGTCAATAAGCTAAGCACTATCAACCAAGAACTCTTAGATTACCACTACACCGTAGGTCCCGCGTCCCACCTTTCCAATTATTTTTGTTTTTGGAATTGCCTTTAAAACCTTATTTGCCCTTTCTGGAGCAACAAACAAAACCATTCCCATCCCCATATTAAATGTCCGATACATCTCCTCATCCGGAATGTTTCCCAACCTCTGAATCAGTCTGAAGATCGGCTTGGGACGCCAGGAGGACTTTTTGATAATACAGGAGGTCTCAAACGGCAGAAGGCGGCTAATATTATCATAAAAACCACCGCCAGTAATATGGGCAATCGCCTTAATATCGTCAAGCAAAGGATAGACCAATTTGAAATAGGACCGATGGGGCACCAAAAGTTCCTCACCTAACGGTCGCCTCAGACCTTTAAGCCGGGATTGGAGTGATAACCCCTTTTGCTCAAACAGAACTTTGCGCACCAGCGCGAACCCATTGGTGTGAAGCCCGCTTGACGGAATGCCAATAACCAGGTCGCCTGGTTTTAACTTCTTGCCATCAATAATATTTTTTCGTTCCACTACACCGACGATAAACCCCACTAAGTCAAAATCCCCATCTCGGTAGATATCCGGGATCATTGCGGTTTCGCCACCAACTAAGGAACAACCGTTTAACCGACAGGCTTGAGAAAGCCCTTTAATTATTCCCACCAACTGCTCATTGGTGAGGGAAGAATGGGCGATATAATCGAGGAAAAACAGCGGTTTTGCTCCCAATGTCAGAATGTCATTGACACAGTGATTGACAATATCAATCCCGACCGTGTCATAGCGACCCATCTCCTTAGCAATAAGCACCTTCGTCCCGACACTATCACAACTTGCGACCAAAACCGGCTCCCTTCCTTTGGGGCAGCGGAAGAGTGAACCAAAAAGCCCGATTTCGGAAAGAACCGCTGGTGAAAAAGTTTTCTTCGCCAATTTGCCAATCACCTTCTTCACCGCATTCATCTGGTCAATATCAACACCGGCATCACGATAAAGCATAGTCAAATCTAACTCAACCCGATATTCTGGTCAATTTTTTCTTTCGTTTTTAACAGGACCGCTCTTTCCCTTGACCTTAATTTTGACCTGTTTAAAATGAGGATAATGATTAAACCCGGCGATTTTATCCTCCTCTATCACTCGGATAACATGAAGTTTCTGCTTGAAGTCCAGTCCGAGGGGAAGTTTTCTACCCATCGAGGCAATGTTGATTTTGCTCAAATCTTAGGAAAAAGTTATGGCGATTGGGTTGAGACCCAGTTAGGGGCAAAGTTCTTCATTTTGAAGCCGACCCTCGCCGACCTGGAGTTGAAGGTGAAAAGGACGACAACCATAGTCTATCCCAAGGATAGCGGTTATATGTTATTGCGGACGATGGTATTTCCCGGCGCCCGGGTAATAGAGGTAGGCTCAGGTTCTGGAGCTCTCACCACTATTTTAGCAAACTTTGTCCGTCCTAACGGTAAGGTCTACTCTTACGAACGCCGAGCCGAGTTCAGTGCCAATGCCCAAAAGAATGTTGTCCGATATGGATTAGAGAAATATTGTGAGTTTTTTATCTGTGACCCGGCCGAAAAGGGGTTTAGACAAACTGAGGTAGATGCGGTCTTTCTTGATTTACCTGAGCCTTGGACCGTAGTCGCACCAGCAAAAGATGCGCTTAAAGGCGGTTATCCCCTTGCCGCTTTGGTGCCAACATTTGAGCAGTTACGACGGCTGGTCTCGGCATTGGGCGCCTTTGGGTTTGTCCGGATTGGTGCCAACGAGATTTTTGAGCGTGGGTTTTTTCTGCGCGAGACTGGAATAAGACCAGTTGACCGGATGGTAGCCCATACCGCTTATCTGGTATTCGCTCATAAGACTAACCAATGAAAAATTGTAAATCCGAGATCCGCAATTCAAAATGTTTTGGTAATTGGGATTTGGGATTTAAGATTTTGCAATTAGGATTTCTCTTCCTCTCCTGCTCTTCCCCTCAAGCGAAAAAAGCGCCGCCCGTCCTTCAAACCCGCTGTGTCTCATTAGTGCCGAGTGTTACCGAGATTATTTATGCCCTGGGCGGGGAAAGGATGTTAGTTGGAAATAGTAATCAATGTGATTATCCCGAAGAGGCAAAAAGGGTCTATAAAGTGGGTGATTTCCAGGCGCCGGATATTGAGCGGATTCTCGCTTTAAAACCAACACTGGTTTTTGCCACCCTGCCAATCCACCGACAGCTTATTGAAAAATTAGCGGAACTGAAGGTGGAAGTTTATATCTCCCAACCCAAAGACATAAATGAGGTTTTTGCTGAAATTGAATCAATAGGGGTGTTATTGGGCAAAAGTGACCGGGCAAAGGCACTGGTGACAAACCTCAAAAGCCAACTTTCTTCTTTACCTAACTTTTCCGACACCCCGAGGGTTTACCTGGAGATTGCCCAATCGCCGTTAATGAGTGTTGGGCACGATGTGTTTATCAATGACATAATTACCCGAGCCGGTGGAAGAAATATCTTTGCTTTTTCTCCCAACCCCTATCCGGTGATTGACCCGGAAATGGTAGTAAGGTATGACCCGGAAGTGATAATCATACTCCATCCCGGTACCAACCTAAAAGATGTAAAAGCACGATTAAGTTGGGATAAAATCTCAGCAGTCCGGCAGGGAAAGGTTTATGCTGGTCTTGATGAAGACCTCTTCTTTCGCCCTGGACCAAGGGTAGTAGAAGGCATTTTCCTTTTGGCTCGTTTGCTCCACCCCGAGGAGATAGATGAAGCGAGAAATTTATAATTCAGAATTCTGAAACTCCATCCATTTTGAGAGTAGGACTCTTGGTCGTTTTTTTCTTGGTTGCGGTAGCACTCGCCCTTTTTACCGGTCCTGGTAGTTTCTCCATTAATGAGCTGAGCGGTATTTTCACCTTAAGATTGCTCCGAGTTACCATTGGCATCATTGCCGGCGGGGTCTTGGCAGTAGTTGGTGCCTCACTCCAAAGCCTTTTACGCAACCCCCTTGCTGACCCATGGACTTTGGGCGTTGCCAGCGGTGCCGCTCTGGGCGCAGCGGTAGCGGTGCTATTGAAATTGAACTATAGTTTTTTCCTTCCTACCTTTGGATTCCTCGGCGCGTTAGTAGCAATTGCCACGGTCTACTTACTTGCTCGCAACAAAACCGGTTTGACCATAACCAAGTTAGTCCTCGCCGGCGTCATCACCAGTTTCTTCTTTTCCAGTATGTTGATGCTGATTCTTATATTGGGCCGGCACACCCTGGGAGAAGCGGTTTATCTGATGATGGGCCATCTCGGTGTGGTAATTACCCGCCATTCTTTACCGCTATTTGTCGCTTCCCTTTTCTTGGCGCTCATTGGTGGCCTCTGGTTAACCACCCATCATCGGGAACTGGACATAATCTCCTTAAGTGAGGAGACCGCATTAAGCCTTGGAGTTGAGGTCCAGCGATTAACGCTAAGTGTTTTCTTGGTGAGCTCATTAACCGTCGGACTGGTTGTTGCCTGGACCGGCGCTATCAGTTTTATTGGACTGGTAGTCCCGCACCTGGTACGGATGATATTTGGACCTCGGCACGACCGGGTTTTGCCCGCTTCCTTTATTTTGGGTGCCGGGATTTTGCTCGGAGCGGATGCGGTGGTGAGAAACATCGTTCCTGGCGGATTGCCGCTTTCAGTGATCACCTCGCTAATTGGCGTCCCATTCTTTATCTACCTTCTCCGAAGTAAGGTATGAAGAACTGTTCAACCGCCGCTCGGTGTAAGTCAAAAAGTCCTTGATTGCAACTATGAACTGCAAACCTCCATCTCTGAACCATTTTGCCCTGGAGGTCTATGATTTGCAATTCGGCTACGGAAACCGCCCCTTATTTGACCGCTTTTCCCTCGCAATACCCGCGGGTGAGTTCTTCGGCATCATTGGACCAAATGGTTCAGGCAAATCCACCCTTTTACGAATTTTAGCCGGCATCCTTCCATTTCCCCGCGGTGAAGTCTTGCTTTTGAGAAAAAAACTAAAACAGCTATCCCGAAGAAAAATCGCCCAACTGGTGGCGCTTGTCCCTCAAGAGAGTTTCTTCCCCTTTGAATGGAGGGTTGAGGAGGTAGTAATGATGGGGCGGAACCCTTATTTGAGATTTTTTGAACGACCCCGGCCGGAGGACATTAAAAAGGTTGAGGAGGCGATGAGAAATACCGAGGTCTTGGATTTCCGAACGAGCAGTATCAACTCCCTATCCACCGGTGAGAAACAAAGGGTGGTTCTTGCCCGGGCGCTGGCGCAAGAGGCTGAGATTTTACTTTTAGACGAGGCGACCGCTCATCTTGACCTTTCCCACCGATTATCAATTCTCCGCATCTTAAAAAAACTCAATCTCGCCGGACGAACGATTGTCTTTGTCTCCCATGAACTTAACGAAGCGGCGATGTTTTGTTCCCGGGTCCTTTTACTCTCTAAGGGGAGAGCATTAGCCTGCGATGCCCCGGAAAAGGTAGTTACCTCAGAATTAATTCGGCAGGCTTATGGGGTTGAGCCGGTAATAATAACTCATCCCTTAACCGGCGGACATCCGCAAATCTTTCTCCCCCCAGAATAGCTCTCAATTTTTCATTGGTTCAACGTGCTTTCTAATCTCGGCAAGGAGCAGTTCCACCAGTTTGTCTTCTGAACCCGCGGCTACCACTTCCCCCTTAGCAAAAACCACCCCCTTTTTTCCGCCCCAGGCGATGCCAAAGTCTGCTGAGCGTGCCTCACCGGGTCCATTTACCACACACCCCATCACCGCCACCTTCAAGGGTTGTTTTATCCCCTTTAATCCTTTCTGAACCTTACGAACCAGTTTGCCCAGATCAACCCTGGTCCGACCACACCCCGGGCAGGAGAAAACGGTCGGTCCAAAGGCACGAAGCCCGAGCAAGGCGAGCAGTTCGTAGCCGGCAATTACCTCCAGCACCGGGTCGCCAGTCAAAGATATTCTGATGGTATCGCCAATCCCCTCAAGTAAAAGTGGGGCGAGAGCGCCTGCAGAGCGAATCCCACCCTCAAAAGGCGGTCCGGCTTCAGTAAGACCAAGATGAATCGGATACGGGTAACGACGAGCAAGTTCCTCATTAACCGCGATTAACTCCTCACTGACAGTAGTTTTAGCCGAAAGGACTATCGCCTTAAAGTTCAGCCTCTCAAATGGCGCCAACGCCTGCGCCATCGCCTCAAGAATCGCCTCGGTATTCGGTTGGCGGTGAGATTTCCGAACCGCTTTTGGCAAAGAGCCGGCATTTACCCCAACCCGGATTGCCACCCCTTTATCACTCGCACAACGAATTATCTCCTCCACCTTCCATTGAGCGCCAATGTTGCCCGGATTTATCCTTATTTTATCAAACCCCGCTGCAATCGCCCGCAGAGCCAGTCGGTAGTCAAAGTGAATGTCGGCGATAAGGGGTAAATCGGTCCGACGCCGAATTTCCGGCAGCACCGCCACCGCATTTTCATCCGGCACCGCCACTCTCACCAGTTCGCATCCGGCTTTCTGCAAACGAAGTATCTGCCGAACGGTGGCGAAAACATTATCAGTGGGGGTTTTAGTCATTGACTGCACCCGAATCGGCTCGCCACCACCAATTATTAAACTCCCAACCCGAACCGGAATTGTCTGCCGATTTCTCTTACGAAGAGACACGCTTAATATCCGCGCCTAAACTACTAAGTTTCTCTTCCAGCCGCTCATAGCCACGGTCAAGGTGATAAATACGAAGAATCTCGCTCTCGCCACGAGCAACCAGACCGGCCAGTACCAATGCCGCTGATGCCCGCAGGTCTGACGCCATCACCTGAGCACCAGTAAGATACTCCTTACCGTGAATCACCGCGGTGCTTCCGACAATGTCAATTGCGGCGCCCATCCGATTCAGTTCCAGGGCGTGAAGGAAACGGGCCTCAAAAATACTTTCGGTTATGGTGCTTGTCCCATCCGCGATACTCAACAGCGCGGTAAATTGCGCCTGCAGGTCAGTGGGGAATCCTGGATAAGGCGCGGTGGTAATTTCTACCGGTCTCGGTCTATTCTCCATCACCACCAAAAGACCACCTTTTTTTATTACCTCTACCGTTACTCCGGCCTCCCGAAGTTTGGCAATTACCGCGGTGAGGTGCTCGGGTTCACAATTGGTAATTTCTACCTTTCCCTTAGTAATCGCGGTGGCGACCGCCAATGTCCCCGCCTCAATCCGGTCTGGAATCGGAGTATAGGTGGTACCGGAAAGCTCTTTTACACCGCGGATATGGATTCTTGGAGTTCCCGCATCCTTGATCAAAGCACCCATTGAATTGAGGAAGTTAGCAACATCTACTACCTCAGGCTCGCACGCCGCCCCTTCAATTAATGTTTCTCCCTGAGCCAATGTTGCCGCCATCATCGTATTAATTGTTGCCCCAACACTCGGACCTTTATGCCCGGCAAGAAAGATTGTGTTACCCTGTAAGATTGATGAACGGGCGTGAATATAGCCTTTTTTTATCGCCACCCTGGCACCAAGCGCGGTAATACCTCTGAGATGAAGGTCAACTGGACGGGGACCAATCGCACATCCACCCGGCAAAGAGACCTCACATTTCCCAAATCGGGCAAGAAGCGGACCGAGAACATAATAACTTGCTCGCATCTTCCGAACAATATCATAAGGCGCCCTCGGCACCAGTTTACCGCGGGCGGTAATCGTAACCCTACCATCCTTGAATTCGCACTTTGCGCCAATAGATTGAAGCAGTTTTACCATTGTCCGAACATCCTCCAAGATTGGCACATCACCAATGGTACAGGTCTCTTCGGTCAACAGGCAGGCAGCCATAATCGGCAAAACCGCATTTTTTGCCTTGGCGGTCTTCACCTTCCCTTTAAGAGGTTTGCCTCCGCGAATAAGAAATCGGTCCATAAACCTATTCTCAAAATATTCCATAGCAAGTCAAGAAGCGAATTTAGTCTCCTCATTGCGAGGCTTTCCTTTTCTCGTCATTGCGACCCTTTTCGTCATTGCGACCCTTTTCGTCATTGCGAGGGCGTAAGCCCGAAGCAATCTCATTCTGCTCCTCCACCTAATGAGATTCCCACGCCTCCTTCGGTGGCTCGGAATGACAAAAAGGCGTGAGGCTCGGAATGACAAAAGAAGGGTGTCATTGCGAGGTTTTCTTTTTTTCGTCATTGCGAGGAGCAAAGCGACGAAGCAATCTCCCCACTCTGCTCGGAACGGAAGTTGCAAGATTTGGCTTCTGTAATTTCACTTCCACCGAAGCCAGAAGGTCAAAATCTGATTTCAAATTAGGATTGGGCTTTTAATTCAAAAGATATTAAGGGATAAATCAAAGGG
>FWPV01009634.1_pt1 | contig 16257 bp, 13 predicted proteins | sample 2228371 | NCBI WGS metagenome assembly FWPV01 (sample SAMEA103939776, study PRJEB20133) | metagenome | reverse complement strand
CGTCTTTTCCTCTGAGAAAGACTGTAGCTCCTTGTGTTACTTCCACCTTTTCGCCGTCAATACTTAATGCACCCACTTGCTGAAGCTCGATATGGCCTCCCTCAACAGACCTGATGGTACTCTGTTTTATATTTACAAATTCACCTTCGATTAAATTCAGTTCACTTTTTTCTATCTTCCTATCTTCTTTTTGCATCTTTTACACCTCCGCATCTAAAAGCATTTTAATACTGCCTTCGATTCGCTCTTTAATCTTAATAAGTTCTTCATACCTTGATTTTTCTTTTTCCACAATCTCTTTTGGAGCCCTCTTGAGGAAATCTTCGTTTAGTAATTTTTTGTTCAATATAGCAATGGATTCTTCAATCTTTTTCTCATCTTTTTTAAGTCTATCTACTTCTGATTTAATATTCAAGACTCCTTTTAAAGGAATATATATTTCCATTGAGCTTTTAACTGATATAGCAGATTGTGGTGGTTTTTCAACTGCCTTTCCAATGGTTACACTTTCGGCTTTAGCAAGACCCTTTATATACTCGATATTTTCGATTAATATCTTCTCTGCAGTTTTAGAAAAAGTCTTTATAAATATTTTTAGCTTTGTTGAAGGTGGAATGTTCAATTCTCCTCTTATACTTCTTGCCCCGGTAACCGCTTCGATTATAAAAGACATCTCCTCTTCAGCCTTGTAGTTTCTTGGTAGGGATCTCGGGAAATCAGAGATCGTGATGCTCTCTTTATTTCCTGCAGGCTTATTTTTAAATGTTGACCAAAAGGGTTTGATCTTCTGCCATATTTCTTCTGTAACAAAAGGCATGAAGGGGTGTAGTAGCCTCAGGGAGGTGTCCAATACATAAAGGAGACACCATCTTACCCCATCTTGAGATTCTTTATTTTTCATCTCTATTTTTGAGAGTTCAATATACCAATCACAAAACTCATGCCATATAAACTGATAGATAGTGTTTGCTGCATCGTTGAATCTGTAATCTTCAAGAGCCCTGTTAACATCATCGGTGGTTACCGCCAGTTTACTCAAAATCCATTTACTCGCTAGGTCCTTTGGTTTTAAATCTTTTTCAACGTATCCACTTTTTAATGTATTGGTAAATGTAATATTATCCTGTTCGCCATTTAAATTCATAAGTATAAATCGAGAAGCATTCCAAAGTTTATTTACAAAATGTCTATATCCTTCTACTCGATCTTCAGAAAATTTTATATCTCTTCCCTGAGCAGCAAAGGCTGCAAGAGTAAACCTGAAGGCGTCTGTACCGTAACTGTCCATCATTATCAGGGGATCTATCACATTACCCTTAGATTTTGACATCTTCTGTCCTTTTATATCTCTTATAAGAGCATGGATGTAAACGTCTTTGAAAGGTATATCACCCATAAATTTCAGGCCCATCATGATCATTCTTGCAACCCAAAAAAAGATAATATCAAATGCTGTAACGAGGACATTAGTAGGATAAAATGTTCTGAGGTCTTCTGTATCATCAGGCCAGCCAAGTGTTGAAAATGGCCACAATGCAGAGGAAAACCATGTATCGAGGACGTCCTCATCTTGTTGTATTTTTTCAGACCCGCAATATAGGCAAACTTCGGGATCGGTTCTGGATACAATAATTCCTTCTTTTTTCTTGCAGGTTTCGTTTTTCATCTCTTGACAATACCATACTGGAATTCTATGACCCCACCATATCTGGCGTGAAATACACCAGTCTTTTATATCTTCCATCCATGAAAAATAGATATTTTCCCATCCCTTCGGGATTATTCTGATCCTTTTTTCTTTCACTACTTTAATTGCATCTTTAGCCATTGATTGGACATTTACATACCACTGCAAGGTTAAAAGCGGTTCTGTGATTGTTTTACACCTATAACAATGTCCCACAGCGTGTTTATAAGGTTCTTCTTTTTCTATAAAATTAAGTTCTTTTAAGTCTTTAAGGACTATTTTCCTGCATTCATACCTTTCCATCCCAGCGTATTTAGCGCCAGCTTCTAATGTCATGTGGCCGTCTTTACCTATGACTGTGATGAATTCTAAAGGAGGATTTTGTCTTTTTGCGATAGCTTCGTCATTAAAGTCATGCGCTGGTGTAATCTTTACAGCACCAGTGCCGAAAGAAGGGTCAACTGAATTATCAGAAATAATCTTAATGGTACGGGTCGTCAAAGGAAGGTTTACTGTTTTGCCGACTAATTCTTTATATCTTTTATCATCAGGATTTACCGCCACAGCAGTGTCTCCCAACATTGTTTCAGGTCTTGTTGTGGCTACAGTGATATATTTACCTTTATTCTCAGAAAGCGGATATTTTATATAAATAAGTTTACCTTCTATTTCTTCATATTCGACTTCAAGATCTGAAAGGGCAGTTTGACACCGTGGGCACCAGTTTATAAGACGGTTCTCCCTATAAATGAGACCTTCTTCGTAAAGCCTGACAAAGACTTCTCTAACCGCTTTTGAGAGTCCTTCGTCGAGGGTAAATCTTTCACGACTCCAATCACATGATGCACCTAATCTTTTTAGCTGGTGTATAATTTTATTTCCGTATTCCGCCTTCCATTTCCAGACTCGCTCTATGAAAGCTTGGCGTCCGATTTTATGTCTATCAAGACCTTCAGATGCGAGCTGTTTTTCTACCACATTTTGTGTTGCTATTCCGGCATGGTCAGTTCCGGGCAACCAGAGTACTTTATAATTTAGCATTCGTTTCCAACGGGATAAAATATCCTGTAGAACAACATTTAGGGCATGTCCCATGTGAAGAGAACCTGTAATATTTGGTGGAGGAATTACCAAAGAGTAAGGTATACCTTTATTAGCTGGGTCTGGCGTAAAAAATCCTTTAGAGACCCAGAATTCATACCATTTTTCTTCGAGACCTTTTGGATTGAAGCTCTTCTCTAAAATTCTGACCTTATCCTCTCTATTTCCTTAGTGATCATATTTTCTGCAAGGTCAGGCACTGTTTCCCAGATTACCTTTTCGACCTCTTTAGTTAACGATTCGAGAGAGCCTTTCAGTATTTCCTTTAACATCTGCTCAACAAGGTCAGGTGTCACTTCCCACAGCACTTTTTCGATAGAATCTTTTAATAAAGGCATCAGTGATGAAATAATTGTATCCTTTAGATCAATCGATGATAATAATGAAGATAAACCTTCTTGAAGCTTTCTTTCAAAAAGTTCCTTAATTTCATCTTTTGAAAGGAGTTCTATTTCTTTGATACTAATTTCTTCTTTTTTAAAATCACGTTTTTCTATAATTGAAGGTCTTATATCTTCAGTTCTTTGTTCTTCAGCTTCTAACTTAAGTTCTTCTTCTATTCCGACCATTTGCTCGGTGCTCGCAATGGATTCTTTTTCTTCTAAGTCTTCAATCTCAGCAAATTCAGGAATTTCTTCAAAACCCCACAAGTCTTCTTCTACAGATGCCTCTACTTCACTAACTTCTTCTGTAACTTGTGGTTCTTCATCATAAGTGGCGGATACCGTTAAAAGGGCATTAATTTTACTTATTAAATCTTGTGATTCGAATGGTTTTACTATAAAATCATCTGCCTTGACATTTTTTACAAGTTCTTCGTCTATGGGTTCAAAGGCACCTGTTAGCAGTATTACAGGTATATTATGTAAAGAAGGATCGTTTTTTATTTTCTCACAGAGTTTGTATCCGTTTAATTTAGGCATATCTATATCAGCAAGAATTATGTCAGGTTTATAAGAGGGTATAATAGAAAAAGCTTCCTCCCCATTACTGACTGCCTTTATTTCAAATCCTTCGTCAGCGAGTATAAGTTCGACAACTTTTTGTATCGTAATACTGTCATCTGCCAGGAGAAGTTTATATCCCATCATTCACCTCTTGGTTATCTTTTGAAGATTTTATTGGTAAGTTTTAAAAAAGTCAAGTACAATGATGGAGGCTTTTATCGTAAAGTTCTTTTTTGCTAAGTCCATATTCATCAGCAACCTTTTTGACAGCTTCCTTTCTACTAAATCCCTTTTTCATTAAAATTTTTATTTCCGATAGAATTCTTTCATCTATGATTTTTCCCACAGTTTGTTTACCCTCAATAATTATTACATACTCCCCTGCTATTTTATTTTTTTCGAGTTCTTTGATGATTTGCGAAATTTTCCCTCTGTAAATATGCTCATGAAGCTTTGTTATCTCCTTCGCAACAAAGCCCAGCCTGTCTCCGAAGATATTTTTAATATCATTTAAAGAATCAATAATACGGTGTGGAGCCTCATAAAAAATTAATGTTCTTTGTTCAAGAGAAAGATTTTTAAGAGAATTTTGCCGCTGTTTAGATTTTGAAGGTAAAAAACCTATGAATACAAACTCATTTGTAGATAGACCGGATATGGATAAGGCTGCAATTAACGCTGAAGGACCTGGAATAGCAACAGGCTGAAAACCTTCCGCTATCGCCTTTCTTACAATAATCGCTCCCGGATCAGAGATGCCTGGTGTTCCAGCATCACTAATTAAAGCGATTGATTCACCTCGCTTGAGTTTTTCTATCAGTATTTCAGATTTAACTTTTTCTTTCTCTTTCCAGTAGCTTATCATTGGTTTCGAAATATTGTAGTAATTTAACAATTTTAATGAATGGCGTGTGTCTTCAGCGGCTATCACATCAACGCTTTTAAGAATACGTAGCGCCCTCAAAGTTATATCTTCGAGATTACCTATTGGTGTTGAAACTATGTAAAGAGTGCCCCTCACTCTGTGTTGAGCAGTTTCCTGAGTCTTTTATCTATTTTTACAATCTCTTCAACATCATCTCCTGTCAGGTCCCAACTGTATTTACCGGTTGAAGTCCGTTTAAGCTTTATTTTTACTGGTTTTTTAGGTTTTATTTTTTGTATTTCAGGATTCTTTTTAAAGTCAAGACTTTTGTTATTTTCGGAATGTAAAGGGTCAAATATACTTATCGAGATATAAAAAAGCAACATTATAAAAATTGATATCAAAATCCGCTTTATTAATTCTTTTAACTTCATAGTTATTAAAATCCCTTATACTTATTAGTTATGGGAAAGCGTCTGTCTCTTCCGAATGCCCTCTCGGTTATTTTTATGCCAGGAGGTGATTGTCTTCTCTTATATTCACTTTTATCCACCATATTTATAACTTTTTTTACAGTCTCGCCTTCAAAGCCAAGTGATACTATTTCATTAAAACTTTTATCTTCTTCAATATAAGATTTTAATATTGGATCGAGTTCAGCATATGGGGGAAGGACATCTGTATCTCTTTGATTAGGCTTAAGCTCTGCAGAAGGTTCTTTAAGTATTATTCTTTCGGGTATTATTATACTACCTGCTTTATTATTTCTCCATCTACATAGTTCATATACCATTGTTTTCGGTACATCTTTTATTACCGCAAAACCTCCAGCCATATCACCATAAAGCGTTGCGTATCCTACACTCATTTCTGATTTATTGCCAGTGGTAAGGACAAGCCATCCAAATTTATTAGAAAATGCCATGAGTAAATTCCCTCTAATCCTTGCCTGAAGATTTTCTTCGGTTACATCCTCTGATAACCCCCTAAATTCATTTTTTAGCAATTGAAGATAACTTTGAAATATATCATTGATCGGAATTTCTATTAGCTTTATTCCGAGGTTTTTAGCAAGAGCATGGACATCTTCTCTACTTTCCTTTGATGTATACAGAGAAGGCATAAACAAACCTTTAACATTCTTTTTTCCAATGGCATCAACTGCGATTGTTGCAACAAGTGAAGAATCTATTCCTCCGCTTAAACCTATTATTACTCCTTTAAATCTGTTTTTATTGACATAATCATGTGTGCCAAGCAAAAGAGCCTTATAAACCTCTTCCAAGGTGTCTAAAACTTTAACATCTTTTTCTGGTTGAATTATTGTTGATTTAGCCGTTTTTCTAAAATGGGACTTTTCGACAGGTATTGTAATTATTTCATAAGCATCTTTCTTAAGTTTTATTACTTCTTGTCTTCTAAGTGGTGAGTGAAGCCTTTTTCTTGTTACACCATCGATTTCGAGATCAATAATAATTAAGTCTTCTTCAAATTGTTTGCCTCTCGCAAGTATTTTACCGTTTTCATCAATAATTAAACTATGTCCATCAAAAACGAGCTCGTCCTGACCACCAACCATATTTAGATAGGCTATTATTACAGCATTGTCTGATGCCCTTGTAGAAAGCATTTTTTCTCTAAAATTGCCCTTACCTATGTGATAGGGTGATGCATTTATATTTAAAATTATTTCAGCACCTGCAAGAGATTGTATTCTTGAAGGGCCTTCTGGATACCATATATCTTCACAAATATTAACACCTATTTTTAAACTGCCAAACTGGTATACAGGGCATCGCGTTCCTGCCTGAAAATAGCGATACTCGTCAAAAACTCCATAATTGGGAAGGTACATCTTGTGGTAGGAATCGATTAATCTTTTATTATAAATTATAGCAGCAGCATTATAAATGTCATCTTTTTTGTCAACAAAACCGACTACTGTCAGGATATTCTCAACATTTTTTTGAATTAAACTTAGAGCGGCAAGATTATCTTCAATAAATTCATTTTTTAAAAGAAGGTCTTCAGGTGGATAGCCGGTTATAGAAAGTTCGGGGAAGGCAATTAAATTGATACCCAGTTTTTTTGCTTTTTTTAAATAATCGAGAATCTTTAAAGTATTTTTTTCAATATCGCCAACGGTTGGGTTGATCTGTCCAAGTCCAATTCTTAATTTTTTCACATAAGCTCCGAAATAATTAGCATTAAATTTATTTATAGAACCTTGATTATTATAGCATTAGTAGAAGATTTCAACAAAAAATTTAAAATTATGATTAAAATAATTAATGGCTTACCTAATTTTAAGGATTATGATAAATGCTGTTTCTATAGCCATTGCTGTAAAGCTGATAGAGGGGATTACGTTCACTGGGGAATGGTGGGGCATGATCATAATAGGAGCGGTGTTCGGAATAGTAAATTCTTTGATAAAACCTTTTATTGCTTTTTTTACATTACCCCTTATCATATTTACGATGGGGCTTTTTACACTTGTTATCAATGCCCTGATGCTTATAATAACTGCAAAGCTTTCAAATCCTTTAAATCTTGGGCTTTATATAGATGGTTTTTGGTCTGCAGTAAAGGGTGCTTTGGTTGTTAGCATCGTAAGCATTTTACTCACATGGATAGCGGGTTTAAAGAAAATAAAAATATACAGGAACGAATGAACTTGAATAGTCGTGAGCTTTCTATATAAACTTCCTAATTTTTCGGCATAATTTTGTATGAAAAAAATAGTTATAAAAGCTGTACAAGAGGCACTTAAAAAGATGGGATTAGAGGGGTTCCCTCAGATAGAAATCGAGATTCCTCCTCGTGAAACAATGGGTGACCTTTCGACCCCAATTGCGTTATCTCTTTCGGCTAAATTAAAAAAACAGCCAAGAGTTATAGCTGAAGAGATTGTAGAGTCCATTTCAGATAAGACCTTTTTTAAAAAAATTGATATTGCTGGTCCTGGCTTTATCAATTTTTTATTCGATGAAAAGTGTTTATTTTTAGAAATAAAAACCTTGCTGGAAAAGAAGAGAGGTTATTTAAGAGAAAATTTAGGAAAAGGCAAAAAGGTGCAGATAGAATTTATAAGTGCAAATCCAACGGGGCCCCTTCATCTTGGTCATGGTAGAGGTGGTGCTACAGGTGCTGCTTTATCGAATCTTCTTGAAGCAGCAGGATACATAGTTGAGCGAGAATATTACATAAATGATGCAGGAAAACAGGTTAACTTGCTTGGTTTGTCAGTCTTTGCAAGCTATAAGAGATTGCTCGGGATAGAATATCCATACCCCGAAGATGGATATAAGGGTGAATATATAGAACAGATTGCAAGAGCAATCTTGAAAGAAAAGGGGGAAAAATTTAAAGAAGAAGATTTCGATAAAGTGGCAGATTTTTTTATTGAATATTCTTATAAAAAGATACTATCAGGAATAAAAGATGATCTAAAAGATTTCGGTATTACATTTGACACATGGCAAAGTGAAAGAGAACTTTACGAAAAGGGAGAAGTTGGAAAGGCTATTGAAGATCTGAGGTCAAGAGGCTATATTTACGAAAATGAAGGAGCAGTTTGGTTTAAATCAACAGCATTGGGAGATGACAAGGACAGGGTGATTATTAAAAGTAATGGTGAATATACATATTTTACTTCTGATATTGCATACCATAGAAAAAAAATAGAAAAATCATATGATCAATTGATAGATATATGGGGTGCTGATCATCATGGTTATATTCAAAGGATTAAGGCTGTTATTGAGGCTTTAGGTTACCCCGTAGAAAAATTAAAGATTTTACTCGTACAGATGGTTACTCTATTGAGAGGTGGTAAGCCAGTTCAGATGTCAAAACGGGCAGGAGAGTTTGTTACCCTAAGAGAGGTAATGGATGAAGTTGGTCCTGATATAACAAAATTTATTTTTCTTACAAGACGACCCGATAGTCATCTGGAATTCGACCTTGAGGTTGCTAAGACTCAATCGTCTGAGAATCCTGTCTTTTATGTGCAGTATGCAAATGCAAGAATAAATAGCATATTTAAATATTCGATAGAGCAGGGTATTAATCCTGATGATATATACGTTGCAAATCTTGAGTTATTATCAACGGAAGATGAATTAAGAATAATAAAGAAGATACTATTATATCCAATGATATTCGAAGGTGCGGTAATTTCTTACGAGCCACACAGAATTACATTTTTTTTACAGGATCTTTCAAGTATTTTTCATTCTTATTACAATAAGTATAGGATTGTTACGAATCAATCCGACTTAACATTGGCAAGGTTAGCACTCTGTGAAGCGGTCAGAACTGTATTAATAGAGGGGCTTCAAATCCTCGGAATCAGCACACCAGAAAGGATGTAATTGACTTTGTTTATAGTTTATTGTTATAAATAAATCCCTATGTTACAAAAAACTGAAAAGATATGGATGGATGGTAAGTTTGTGGACTGGGACGATGCGAAGGTTCATGTTTTAACACATACACTACATTACGGCCTTGGCATCTTCGAAGGAATACGTTGCTATGAAACTAAGAAAGGTCCTGCGATATTTAGACTCGATGAACACATTGACAGACTATTTAATTCAGCTCACATCTTTATGATTCAAATACCTTATTCAAAGGATGAAATAAAAACGGCGATAGTAGAAACTGTGAAGGTAAACAAGATAAAGGAGTGCTACATAAGGCCGCTCGTTTATATCGGAGATGGCGCCATGGGCTTATATCCAAAAGAGAACCCTATTAAAGTTTCTATTGCAGTTTGGCCATGGGGAACTTATCTTGGCGAATCGGGTATTATAAATGGAATTAGAGTAAAAACCTCATCTTTTATTAGAAATCATGTGAATTCGAATATGTCGAGAGGAAAGATATGCGGGTATTATGTCACTTCGCAGTTAGCTAAAAAAGAAGCCATTTCTTGCGGCTATGACGAAGCCCTTTTACTTGATACAGAGGGTTATGTTTCTGAAGGAAGCGGGGAGAATATTTTCATTGTTAGAAGCGGTGTTCTAAAAACTACACCTCTTACCTCTATCCTTGAAGGCATAACAAGAAACAGCATTATCCAGATAGCTACAGATGAGGGTATAGAAGTTTTAGAACAAAGATTTACAAGAGATGAGATTTATATTGCTGATGAAGCGTTCTTTACAGGCACGGCAGCCGAAGTAACACCTATACGGGAATTAGACGGAAGAATTATTGGTGATGGTTCTCCTGGTGTCCTGACGAAAAGACTTCAATCCATCTTTTTTGATGTCGTGAAAGGTAAAAATAAGAGATACGAATCATGGCTTACAAGGCTTTGAAGGTATAAATTAGGAATTTGTAACCCCAGAAAGTATGATTTTTTAACCCTGAATACAAACATTGCTCAAAGGAGATTTATTATATTGATTCTTCTCCAATTTAGTTGCTAAATAAGGATTGAAGGATTCAAGGGTTCAAGTGCTTATTTCCCTTTTGTTAATTTGTAAATATCTAAACATAGTTGATAAGACCTTTGCCAAACTTTTAAGTCTTTGTAATTCTTAAGCATTTCCCTCGAATCCTTAACCCCTCGAATCCTCATGATCTTACCAACTTTTTTGGAGATGATCCATTATATTTAACATTTGTTATTTAGAGATTATTTGTAGATGCGGTATTTAAAGAACGGGGGTATTTTAAAATACCCCCTCTTTTTATTGTTCTTTCTTTTCTTCAACTGGTGCTGGTGCGGGTGATGCTTCTGCTGGTGTTAAGGGTGCTTCTTCGCTTTTCTTGTGGCATTTCATGCAGTCGGCTTCATTTGATTGTGAAAAAGCCTTTTCTCCATTATGGCATACGCCACAACCTTTCGTAGTATCGCCGTGATCCTCTTTTGTCATTTTAAAACTACCTTTTTTCATCTGGAAAAGCTTCGGATGACAGTCAGGGCATTTCATCCCCTGTTTTATTCCATGAGTATCTCCATTAAAAATAACTTTTCCTAATTCTCCGTCAGGATATTCGACTGACCTTCCCGGACCGCTTGCTATTGCGCTTCCTACGAAAACAATAGCAATAATTAATATGGTAGAAAGAATACCTATCTTCAATTATTTCACCCCCTTTCTTTATTCATAAATATTTACTTGAAAGAAAGACTTGCTAAAAGAAAATTTTCTGTGACAACAATTTTAGAATATAATTTAAAAACTTAACAATGTCAAGCAGATAAATAATAATATTTAATGCTATTTCTTGAAATTAAAAGTATATTTTTGTAATATGGTATTATAAAAATATGAAAGAAAAGATAAGAAAAGCAATATTACCTGCGGGAGGGTTAGGTACAAGGTTCTTACCAGCAACAAAGGCATCTCCAAAAGAGATGTTGCCCATAGTAGACAAGCCCATGATTCAGTATGCTATAGAAGAAGCTCGCTCGTGTGGAATCAATGAATTCATAATAATTACAGGAAAATATAAAAGAGCTATCGAAGATCACTTTGATTCTGCTTACGAGCTAGAAGAAAGTCTCAAAAAGGCCGGTAAAAAAAGTCTACTTGAAGAAATAAGCAGGTTAAACAATATCAATTTTGCCTATATAAGACAGAAGGCCGCGCTTGGACTTGGTCATGCGATATATTGTGCTAAACCATTTGTAAAAGATGAGCCGTTTGCTGTTTTATTAAGTGATGATATTATAGACCCAGAGACTCCTTTGCTCAAGGAAATGATTAATCTTTTTAAAAAACTCGATTCTCCCATACTTGCTCTTCAAAAAGTACATTTTAATGAAATAAGCAGATACGGAGTTATCGAGGGAGTCAACGAGGGTGAAAATCTATTCAGGATTAATAAATTGGTTGAAAAGCCTTCACCTCAAAATGCACCTTCTGATATGGCTATAATTGGTAGGTATATTCTAACTCCTGATATATTTGATATTCTTGAAAATATAGGACCTGGGAAAGGTGGAGAGATTCAATTAACAGACGCACTCCATGCATTGCTAAAGAAGCGTCAGATATATGGTTATTTATTTAATGGGATAAGATATGATGCTGGTGATAAAGTTGGTTATCTTAAAGCAACGGTTGATCTTGCATTAAAAAGGCCTCAGGTAGCAGAACCTTTTAAAAATTATTTAATTGAAGTAGTTGAAAGAATCAAATCAAATTTAAATTAACAGGAGCAAATATGGTAGATGTTTTAAATGCAGAACAAAAGATAGATAAAGAAATTGAAATACCAGATGAATTACCCGTACTTCCAGTAAGGGATATAGTTGTGTTTCCGTATATGATTCTTCCTCTTTTTGTGGGAAGAGAGATGTCTATAAAAGCTATTGAACATTCACTTAACACAAATAGGATGGTGCTTTTACTCACCCAAAGAGATGTCAATATAGAAAATCCAACACCTGAAGATCTTTTCACAATCGGAACAGTTGCCGTTATAATGAGGATGCTTAAATTACCAGATGGAAGGGTAAAGATACTTGTTCAAGGGGTGAGCAAAGCTAAGGCTCTGGACTATTCTCAGACAGAGCCATTCTTTAAAGTAAAGATAGAAAAGATAAGTGATATAAAGATACCGACACTTACTATCGAAAATGAAGCGCAGATTAGGACAGTAAAAGAACAATTGGAAAAGGTTATCTCCCTTGGAAAAACTATTCTTCCTGATGTTATGGGAATAGTAGAGAATATAGAAGACCCTGGGAGGCTTGCAGATCTTGTAGCATCAAATCTTGGTCTCAAGGCTGAACAGGCACAGGAGATTCTTGAAATAATTGATCCCATTCAGAGATTAAAGCGGGTCAGTGACATATTGATGAGAGAGATAGAATTACTTACCGTGCAACAGAAAATTCAGTCCGAAGCTCGTGGAGAAATAGATAAAACACAGAGGGAATACTTTCTTAGAGAACAGCTAAAGGCAATACAAAAAGAATTGGGTGAAATAGATGAAAGAGCGGAAGAAATAAAGGAATTCAGAAAGAAAATAGAAGAGGCAAATATGCCCGAGAAAGTTATGAAGGAGGCTGAGAAACAGCTCAAAAGACTTGAAAAGATGCATCCGGATAGTGCTGAAGCAGCTACAGTAAGAACTTACCTTGATTGGTTAGTCGAGCTTCCGTGGTCAAAGTCAACTGTAGATAATCTTGATATCAAGACTGCAGAGAAAGTTCTAAACGAGGATCACTATGACCTTGAGAAAGTTAAAGAACGGATATTAGAGTATCTGAGCGTAAGAAAATTAAAAGAGAAAATGAAGGGCCCAATTCTTTGTTTTATAGGTCCGCCGGGTGTGGGTAAAACTTCTCTTGGAAAATCAATAGCACGGGCATTAGGTCGGGAATTTGTTCGTATGTCATTGGGCGGTGTTAGAGATGAAGCCGAGATAAGAGGACATAGAAGAACATATGTCGGAGCATTGCCGGGAAGGATAATTCAGGGTATAAAGACTGCGGGTACAAATAACCCTGTTTTTATGCTCGATGAGATTGATAAAATTGGAATGGATTTCAGGGGAGACCCCTCGTCTGCTTTGCTTGAAGTTCTTGACCCTGAACAGAATAATGCATTTACAGATCATTACCTTGGTGTGCCTTTTGATCTTTCCAATGTAATGTTTATTACAACTGGTAATCTCGTCGATACCATTCCGGGTCCTTTAAAAGATAGGATGGAGATAATTTATCTCTCTGGCTATACAACGGAAGAAAAACTTGGTATTGCAAAGAATTATCTTATCCCCAAGCAGTTGGAGGAACACGGAATTAGCAGTAACGTGCTAAAGATAACTGATGGAGGACTTTACACAATAATTTCGCAATATACGCGTGAAGCGGGGGTGAGAAATCTCGAACGGGAGATTGCTAACCTTTGCAGAAAAGTAGCCAAGAAAATAGCCGAAGGTAAAGATAAACTATTTATTATTAATACGAATAATGTTCATAAATACCTTGGAGTGCCTAAATATTTACCCGAAGAAGAAATTCAAAAAGATGAGGTCGGTGTTGCTACGGGTCTTGCCTGGACTGAAACGGGTGGAGATATTATATACGTTGAAGCAACAACCATGAAGGGAAAGGGAAATTTAACCCTAACAGGACAACTTGGCGATGTCATGAAAGAGTCTGCGCAGGCTGCCCTGAGTTATGTAAGGTCTAGAGCCAAATCTCTTGGAATAAGAGATGATATATTTTCAAAAGTTGATATTCATATACACGTACCTGCAGGTGCTATTCCCAAAGATGGACCTTCTGCTGGCATAACAATGGCTACAGCAATAGCTTCAGCCTTAACAGGAAAACCTGTCAATAAAAATATTGCAATGACAGGAGAGGTTACATTGAGAGGAAGGGTTTTACCTATAGGAGGCTTAAAAGAGAAGACCCTCGCTGCAAAGAGAATGGGGATAAAAAAAGTGATTATTCCGAAGCGGAATAAAAAAGATCTTGAAGACATACCAAAATATATAAAAAAGGATATGGAGTTCATATTCGTAGAGACAATGGATGAAGTTCTTAAAGTAGCTCTAAAAGATCCCAAGAGAAGAAAAGATAGGACAAAATCCTCCCTGTCTAACAAAAAATAAATAAAAATAACTAAGATATTTGCTCATGAAACTTTCTCAGGTAGGAGAGATTTATCTTTTAGAGCGTGTAAGAAAAAAATTTAAAAAAAAATTTAAAAAAGTTCTTGTAGGCATAGGCGATGATGCTGCTGTAGTAGCCCCACCTAATGGAAAAGTTCTACTGACCACAGATGTTATGGTTGAAGGAATACATTTCGATAACCGATTCATAACTCCGTACCAACTTGGTTTTAAATTAATATCCGTTAATGTTAGTGATATTTATGCGATGGGTGGCAATCCTCTTTATGTTTTGGTTAACATAGCCTTAAAGAAAGACATGACGCTTGAATTTATTGATAAGTTTTATGAAGGTGTAAACACAGCTTTAGATCGATATGGTCTTCAATTAGTTGGAGGCGATATTTCTGCCTCAAAAGATAATATCTTATTAGGAGCAACTATTGTTGGTTCTGTTAAAAAATATATAAAAAGGGAAGGGGCACATGTCGGTGATAGAATCTATGTAACTGGGACTCTTGGAGACTCAGCTTGTGGTCTGGCAATTCTTAAAAAGTTAAAGAGACAGGTAGATCTTGAAAATGGTATTAATAAAAATAAAATCAAAGACATAATGATAAAAGGTCTCACATGGAATCTTATAGAACCTCTCCTTAAAAGACATCTCATGCCTGAAGCAAGAGACCCAACGAATTTTACTAATATAGCAACCTCTATGATAGACATAAGTGATGGCCTGTTGATTGATTTAACACGATTATGCAATGAGAGCAAGGTTGGCGCAAGAATATATTTAGAAAATATACCGATGTCAAGTAAATTAATTCAGACGGCTAAATACCTTAGAATTTCTCCTCTGTATTTCGCATTATCAGGTGGAGAAGATTATGAACTTCTTTTTACTGCCCCAGCTCGAACAAAAAAAGTAGAAGCCATATATATAGGAGAAATAACAAAGTCAGAAAGAGTTATAATAGATCGTTTCGGAAAAAAGAGACCGTTCTCGGAAAATGGTTATGAACATTTTTCAAGTAGAAAGAAAAAATTGTTCCATTTCAATCCAAAAAGTTATAAACTTAAAGATGAATAAATATCAAAAGATAGCCCTTTTAATCGGCCTTATCGTGCTTCTTATAATATTGGGCAAAACACTTACACGTTTAAGTTTCGGTATAATGGGTCTTTTTGGAAAAGGGTTAATCATTATTGCAGCAACGATATTTGTGATTTATTCTTTAAAAAAAGGAAGAAATAAAAAATAGACTAGAATAGTAAAAGTTTAAAATTTAAACTTTTAAGTCGAATTACTTTTTTTTCTTTTTCTTCCTCTTAGGTCGTGTTTTCCCGTAAGTGCCTCTGAATATCTTTCCCCGTTTAGTTTTGATATCTCCTTTACCCATTTAAGAACCTCCTTATAAACAAGTGTATCTGTTGAACCCGAAAATGCAAACAGTGCTCAAAAGATAAATTTGTCCTTCGTATCAGTTCCCTGTGTCCCTAAAAATTGTTTTTTCTCCGGATAACTGATAACGATTAACAGATAACGAATCTACGGAACAGTAAAGGGTCGAAATAATTTTTTGCAACCCCCGCATTACTCTAAGTGCATTTTTCGGTTTATCAGTCGTTATAAAAAAGCTGGGTGCCAGAGGCCTGACCAGTACCTCTTTCTTATTCATTCAATATTTTTTTAAATTTTCTACAATTGGTACTTCAAACATTTCACAATTCTCCAGTTCTTTGAATACTATTACATCGTCTTTTATATCTTCCCATTTCAGTTTCCATATTTCTGAACGTCTTACTCCTGTATAAATATATTAAGATATAAGGCAGATACCGGTCTATAATTTTTTCTTGTATTAGGTTTGCTTTGATTTATAATTTCAAAGACACGTTTCACGTCATCAGGGTTTTCGATAATTGAAGATCTCTTTTTGTAAGATTTAAGCTGTTTGAAAGGGGTGTTAGAATAATGTTGTGTCTAAGATTAAAAGGAAAGGAGGGTGCAAATTGGATCAGAAGACATTTGAAATGATCAAAGACAAAGCTATTGAATGAAT
>FWPV01009633.1_pt1 | contig 16257 bp, 11 predicted proteins | sample 2228371 | NCBI WGS metagenome assembly FWPV01 (sample SAMEA103939776, study PRJEB20133) | metagenome | reverse complement strand
GTCACCCCTCCTCTGCTCCCAGGGGAGGATACACCCGCGTTAGTCGCCCCGGTGGTTCCGCCTGAGGGGCGCACCTCGCCGTGCCACAGTGCGTGCAGACGAGGTCGCGGTTACGCTTGACCACGTGACGAAGGCTCATGAGACTATATGCCGAACGTTCGAGTTCGTTGACCGGTTCCTTCTCCGGGGGTTGGCCCACCATCTGGTCCCCATCCCGGCGGGCGACCCCTTTGAGCGTGCTGATGCCCCCCTAGTGACCAGCGACAGGGTAGAGGACCTCAGGCGGGCTTGGGCCACCTACGAAGCGAGGGTCAAGAGCTGGAGCGACCGGCTTCTTGATTGGGTTCTCTCCAATTAGGAGGATACGTGACTGGGCAAGGTCTTACTGGATCGACGGAAGAAAACGTCGCCGACCCCGGCTTGGGTCAATCAGCGGGTGCATCGCCCACGGCGAGGAGATCGCCCCTGACGTACCCGAAGCGGAGCGCCCCGGAGCTGGGTGGTGGTTTTGAGCCGGCCCTTGTGCGATAGGTTGCTGCGCATGCTCCTATGCGGTGAGCCGCAGATGGGAATCGAGAGGAGAGTCGCCGGGAGGACAGGAAGGTGAAGAACGTCTGGTGTGTACGGGCGGACGGCGGGCGGTTTGCTGAACACTTTCGCCGCGGAGGCTATGCGGCCATCGGATGGAGGGAGATCGAGCAGGACTTGAGCCATGTGCGGACGAGGGAGGACCTCTACCCCATCGTCCAGGCAGCCTACCCTGGTGTTCAGAGCTCGATCGTCCTTGGCAACTACGTCGGCCAGATCGCCCGATTCCTTCTGGAGATCCAGGCGGGCGACTACGTCATCACTCCGGCAGCGGATACGGAGTGGCTCTACTACGGCGTCGTGGAGCCGGATCCATCGTACTTCTACGCCACAAGCGAGGATGGCTGCCCGTACCGGCACCGCCGGCGGGTGACCTGGGCGGCAGAGCCGCTGCGGCGGAGCAGGCTGTCCATCCCGCTGCAGAACACACTGCGCGCGTTGCTTGCGGTGTTCGCCGTGTCTCAGCGCGAGGAGTTCCTGTCAGCCATAGGTGAGATACCCCCACCGCGGGCCACGGCCTACGATCCCTACCACGCTGTGCTCGAACAGATCTTGCAGCTGGATCCCGCGGAATTCGAGATCCTTGTGGGGCACCTCCTTACGGCGCTCGGGTTTGAGGGAACAGAGGTTACGGGAAGGCCGGGGGACGGTGGGGTCGATGCCATTGGAGAGTTGAACGTTGGCAACCTGGCCAAGGTCAAGGTGTTCGTTCAGGCCAAGCGTCTGGCTCTTGCCTCGAAGGTGACGGCAAGCCAAGTGCGGCAGCTGCGGCAGGCGATCCCGTTCGGCGGCCAAGGTGCGTTCATCACGACGGCCGACTTCCAGGGGGCAGCGTCTGACGTGGCCGTTGAGCCGGGGTTTCCCCGCATCGGGCTCATCAACGGGCGCCAGCTTGTAGACCTGCTCGTTGAACACTGGGATGACATCCCGAAGGAGTTCCAGGACAAGTTGGGCCTCAAACGAGGGTTGGTGAGGGCGTGAGCGCGCGGTTCGCGGAGTCGGTCGTCGAAGATGCCGCCCTCGCTTGGCTGGAAGCCGCTGGCTGGCGGGTCGCCCACGGTCCGGACATCGCGCCGGACACGCTCATGGCCGAGCGCGCGGACTACGGCGAGGTCTTCCTGGAGAGGCGCCTCCGCGACGCCCTGGCCCGCCTCAACCCCGAACTGCCCCCCGAGGCGCTCGATGACGCCTTCCGAAAGCTGACCCACCCGGAGGGGACGGACCTCCTCCAGGGCAACCGGCACACGCACCGCCTGCTCGTGGGAGGCGTCCCGGTGGAGTATCGGGCGGGGGATGGTTCGATCCGCGGCGCGCAGGTGCGGGTCCTCGACTTCGATTTCCCCGCGAACAACGACTGGCTGGCCGTGAACCAGTTCACGGTGGTCGAGAACAAACACGAACGGAGGCCGGACATCGTTCTCTTCGTCAACGGGATCCCCCTCGGCGTGGTGGAGCTCAAGAACCCCGCCGACGAGGACGCCACGATCTGGACGGCCTTTGGCCAGCTCCAAACGTACCGAGAGGAGATCCCAGCCCTGTTCGCTCCGAACGAGGTGCTGGTCATCTCGGACGGGGTCGAGGCGCGCGTGGGCGCGCTCGGGGCCGGACGGGAGTGGTTCAAGCCGTGGCGCACGGTCACGGGGAAGACGCTCGCCGACGAGCGGCTGCCCCAGCTCCAGGTGGTGATCGAGGGCCTCCTCTCGCCGCGCCATCTCCTCGCCCTGATCCGTGACTTCATCGTGTTCGAGGACGACGGAAGCGGCCGGCTAACGAAGAAGATGGCGGGGTACCACCAGTTCCACGCGGTGCGGGTCGCGGTCGAGGAGACGCTCCGCGCGGCCGAGTTGCGCCGAGAGGCGGAGCGGGTTTCGGACACGATGGGCTGGTACGAGGCCGGACGGCGGCCGGGGGGAAAGCCGGGCGACCGGCGGATCGGCGTGGTGTGGCACACCCAGGGGTCGGGTAAGAGCCTCACGATGGCGTTCTACGCCGGGCGGATCATCCGCGAGCCGGCGATGGAGAACCCCACGATCGTCGTCCTCACGGACCGCAACGACCTCGATGATCAGCTGTTCACCACGTTTTCCCGCTGCCAGGACCTCCTTCGCCAGCCGCCGGTGCAGGCGGAGAGCCGGGCCCACCTGCGGGAGCTCCTCTCCGTTCAGGCAGGCGGGGTCGTGTTCACGACGATCCAGAAGTTCTTCCCGGAGGAGAGAGGGGACTGCCATCCCGTGCTGTCGACGCGCCGGAACGTGGTAGTCATCGCCGACGAGGCGCACCGCAGCCAGTACGACTTCATCGACGGCTTCGCGCGCCACATGCGGGATGCCCTGCCGCACGCCTCGTTCATCGGGTTCACCGGGACGCCGATTGAGAAGACGGACGCCAACACCCGGGCCGTGTTCGGCGACTACATCAGCGTGTACGACATCCAGCAGGCCGTGGCGGACGGGGCCACCGTCCCGATCTACTATGAGAGCCGGCTCGCCAAGCTGGCACTCGACGAGGCGGAGCGGCCGCGGATCGACCCGGAGTTCGAGGAGGTCACGGAGGGAGAGGAGGTCGAGCGGAAGGAGAAGCTCAAGACGAAGTGGGCGCAGCTCGAGGCGATCGTGGGTGCGGAAAGGCGCCTGCGGCTCGTGGCCCAGGACATCGTGGACCACTTCGAGCGGCGGCTGGAGGCGATGGACGGGAAGGCGATGATCGTCTGCATGAGCCGGCGGATCTGCGTCGTGCTGTACAACATCATTTGTGTAGGGGCGGATGGCCATCCGCCCCTACGGCCCGCCTGGCACGACGAGGACGACGCGCGCGGCGCGCTCAAGGTGGTGATGACCGGCTCAGCCGCGGACCCGACCGATTGGCAGCCCCACATCCGGAACAAGGCGCGCCGGGAGGCCCTCGCGAACCGGTTCCGGGATCCAGCCGACCCGTTCCGGATCGTGATCGTGCGCGACATGTGGCTCACCGGGTTCGACGCACCGAGCCTGCACACGATGTACCTCGACAAGCCGATGCGCGGGCATGGCCTCATGCAGGCGATCGCACGCGTCAACAGGGTGTTCAGGGACAAGCCCGGTGGACTGGTCGTGGACTACCTGGGCCTCGCCCACGAGCTCAAGGCGGCGCTCGCCACCTACACCGAGAGCGGCGGGACAGGCCGCACCGCCCTCGACCAAGCGGAGGCGGTGGCGGTGATGCGCGAGAAGTACGAGGTGTGCCTGGGCCTCTTCCACGGGTTTGACTGGTCGCGGTGGGCAAGCGGTACCCCCGAGGAGCGGCTCTCCCTCCTCCCTGCCGCCCAGGAGCACATCCTCTCTCAGCGCGAGGGGAAGGACCGTCTCATCGCCGCGGTGCGCGACCTGTCGCGGGCGTTCGCCCTTGCCGTGCCCCACGAGGAGGCCCTTGCGATCCGCGACGACCTCGCCTTCTTCCAGGCGGTGCAGGCGGTGCTCGCCAAGCGGTCTCCGGCCGAGGCGCGACCGGAGGAGGAGCTCGACCACGCGGTGCGCCAGATCATCTCCCGCGCTGTGGTGCCGGAGGGCGTGGTGGACATCTTCTCCGCGGCCGGGCTCGCCAAGCCCGACATCTCCATCCTCTCCGAGGAGTTCCTGGCCGAGGTGCGCGGGCTTCCGCAACGGAACCTGGCCGTGGAGCTCCTGCAGAAGCTCCTGAAAGGGGAGATCGCCACCCGGCGCCGGAAGAACGTCGTCCAGGCGCGCTCGTTTGCCGAGCTGTTGGAACAGACCCTCCGCCGGTACCAGAACCGCGCGGTCGAGGCGGCGCAGGTGATCGAAGAGCTGATCCAGCTTGCGAGGGACATGCGGGCGGCGGCGGCGCGGGGGGAGGAGCTTGGGCTCACCGAGGACGAGCTGGCGTTCTACGACGCGCTGGAGACGAACGACAGCGCGGTCCAGGTGCTGGGAGACGAGACGCTGCGCACGATCGCCCGCGAGCTCGTCCAGACGATGCGGAGCAACGTGACGATCGACTGGACCCTCCGCGAGAACGTGCGGGCCCAGCTGCGGGTGCTGGTGAAGCGGATCCTCCGCAAGTACGGGTACCCGCCGGACAAGCAGGAGAAGGCCACTCGCACAGTGCTCGAACAGGCCGAAGTCCTGTCCGCGGCGTGGGCTTCAGCCTGAGCGAGGGCACCCGGTTCAGCGGTCCTTTCCGTCCCAACAGCGGTCGGCGAGGGAGGGGAGGTCTGGCCGGGACGGTCGCACCGTTGTGTGGACCGAGGTCGGCGCCAGCCTGTGTCGGGCATCGTCAACGGAGCGTTCACCGTGGACAGGGATTGCGCGCATAATGCACGCAGCGTTGACCAACGAGGGTCAGCCGCGCAACGTCGTTGCAGGCCTACCCACCGCCCGCGCGGCGCGTGCTGCTCCGGGGCGCGGCAGAAGGCCCGACGAGGGGTGGGTGTCTGTCTCTCACGCTGGCACAGGCTACCGCGGATTGCCTCTGATCCATTCCTCGACAGCGTCGGTGAAGTCGTTGAACGGTAGGTCGTCGGGATCCAGACGTAGCGCATCGCAGATCAGAGGGAGCGCCTCGGTGAATCTGGCGTACCTTGCCGCCATGTGCTTGCCGCCTGGGAACCGGACCCCAGGCCGCTCTCCATTGAGCCAGTTCCGTACGCATTCGATCGCTTTCGCCGGATCGCCGTGGTGGACCTGAGGGTCCTGCCCGCTGATGTCCGAGCAGAACTGCTGGAAGCGGTAGGGCTCACGGTCGAGAATCAGACAGGATTTCCGCTTCTGTCTGGCCGATCCGAATCGGCGTGCTCCGAGGAAGATGCCGAGTTCGAGGGGCATGTTGAACCTGGGATACCCGCTCACGGGATCGAGCTCGGCCATGGAGATGTCGTGGATCGCATAGCGGCAGTCACCGATCAACCGGAAGATCTTGTCGAGCCGTGTCTCGGCAGCATCGCTCGTCTCGAGCGCACAGCGCGGGACGAACCCACAATCTTGGACCGCGAACACGATTGCACGGAACAGAGGCTGGTATTCGGGGGTGAAGGGGCAGTTGATGAAAACCTGATCGTCGTAAGTGGGCATCCGTCAGCTCGTCAGAACCTGCGCCTGACGAGTGGTGGCAGGTGGCTAGGCCTTGCGGGAGGTGGAGCCATCGTGCACGTAGAGCTTCCGCCGGGAAGAACGGGCAACCTGTCTGGCGTAGGTGAGGGCCGTTTCCCGCGACGAGAAGCGCTTGGTCTGGGAGGGGGCCAGCAAGCGGACCTCCCAGGATCCAGGCCGCTCAGAGATGACATGCACACCGCGGACTGCGGATCGGACCTCGGCCTTGCTTCGCGTTCCGGTGGGGGAGCGCTTGATCGTCCGCATCTCCATGACTTGCACCTCCTTCCGCACGGCGATTCTATGCAGGATGCCGCAGGCCCACAACTGCCCACGGGCGGGGTCTCGTCCCGTGCACTAGGGACCGCTGCTTGCGGTACCTGAACCGGCATCGCGACCCGACGCGGGTTGATCCGGCCCGGGGCGGGTGGTACGGTGATCCGGGGCTCTCTCCGCACGCTGCGGAGGTGCGGCGCACGGCCCCAAGGCTCCCTAGGAGGTGACCGACGCTGAGCAGGGTGATCATCGTCTCCAACAGGCTCCCGGTGACGGCCAAGCAGGAGGAAGGAAGCGTTCAGTTCGTCCCCAGCGTGGGGGGACTCGCCACCGGGCTCCGGTCGGTCCACGCCGCGGGGGAGGGCCTGTGGGTCGGGTGGCCGGGGATCGCCGCGGCGGCGCTGCGGGGCAAGGAAGCCGCTGCCCGCCGAGAGCTAGCTCACCACCACTGCGTCCCGGTGTCCCTCACCGCGCGCGACGTGCGCGACTACTACGGCGGGTTCAGCAACCGCACGATCTGGCCCCTGTTCCACTACTTCACCCAGCACGCGACCTACGACCGCGGCCACTGGGACGCCTACCGCCGGGTGAACGAGCGGTTCGCCGCCGCCGCGGCCGAGGTCGCCCGCCCCGGGGACACGATCTGGGTCCAGGACTACCACCTCATGCTCGTCCCCGCGCTCGTCCGCGCCCGCCTCCCCGAGGTCCGCATCGGGTTCTTCCTCCACATCCCGTTTCCCTCCTACGAGGTGTTCCGCCTCCTCCCCTGGCGGCGGGAGATCCTCGAGGGGCTCCTCGGCGCCGACCTCGTGGGGTTCCACACCCACGACTACGTCGGCCACTTCTTGGATGCGGTGCACGCCCTCCTCGGCCGGGGCCACGCGTCAGGAGAAGTAGATGGGGGCGAGCGGGCCGTGCGCGCGGAGGCGTTTCCGATGGGAATCGACTACGACCGGTTCCGCGCCGCGGCCGAGGCGCCGGCCGCCCGGCGCGAGGTGCGGCGGATCCGGGCCCAGGTCGGGGGCCGCAAGGTCATCCTCTCTGTCGACCGCCTCGACTACACGAAGGGCGTCCTGGAGCGCCTGGAGGCGTTCGACCTCTTCCTCGCGGAGAACCCGGCGTGGCGGGAGCGGGTGACGCTCATCCTCCTCCTCGTCCCCTCCCGGACCCGGGTCGAGGAGTACCGCGACCTCAAGCGGCAGATCGACGAGCGGGTCGGGCGGATCAACGGCCGCCACGGGGCGGTGGGGTGGGTTCCGATCTGGTACCTCTATCGGAGCGTGCCGTTCGAGCGGCTGGTCGCCCTGTACCGGGCGGCGGACGTGGCGCTCGTGACCCCGCTCCGCGACGGGATGAACCTCGTGGCCAAGGAGTACGTGGCGAGCCAGGTCGACGGGGAGGGGGTGCTCGTCCTGAGCGAGTTCGCCGGCGCGGCGCAGGAGCTCGGGGAGGCGCTGCTCGTCAACCCGAACGACGTGCCCGGCCTGGCGCGGGCGATCGGGGAGGCCCTCGAGCTCCCCAAGCGCGAGCGGGTGGAGCGGATGCGGCGGATGCAGGACTGGGTGGCGGCCCACACGGTGGAGGCGTGGGCGGCGGACTTCCTGGCCGAGCTCGCCGCGCGCGGCGGGCCGGACCGCGGTCCCCAGCCCCTCGAGGGCGACGAGGTCTTGCGGCTCGTCGCGCAGTACACCGCTGCGGAGGCGCGGCTCTTCCTCCTCGACTACGACGGGACCCTCGTTCCGTTCTCCCCGACCCCGGCCCAGGCCAGGCCGGACCGCGAGCTGCGAACGCTCGTCGCCCGCCTGGCCGCCGATCCCCGCAACGAGGTCGTGATCGTGAGCGGCCGCGATCGGGAGGCGCTCGCAGGGTGGCTGGGGGACCTCGACGTGGGCCTCGTCGCCGAGCACGGGGCGTGGGTCCGGGAGCGGGGCGGCGCGTGGCGGGCCACGGTGTCCCGCGACGCGGCGTGGAAGGACCGGGTGCGGCCGGTGCTCGAGCGGTACCTCCGGCGGACCCCGGGGGCGGTCCTCGAGGAGAAGGCGTTCTCGTTCGCGTGGCACTTCCGGCGGGCGGAGCCGTATGCGTCGCGGCTGCGGGCCCCGGAGCTGCGGGCGGCGCTGCGCGACCTCGCCGCGCACCTCGACCTCCACGTCTTGGAGGGGGACCACGTGATCGAGGTCAAGGCGGGCCCGTTCCACAAGGGGCAGGCCGCGGCGCGGTGGCTGGAGCGGGGGTGGGGGTTCGTCCTCGCCGCCGGCGACGACCGCACAGACGAGGACCTGTTCGCGTCCCTGCCCGCGGGGTGCTGGTCGGTCAAAGTCGGGGGCGGGCGGTCCCGGGCCGCGTACCGCCTTCCCGGACCGCGGGAGCTGCGGGGTCTCCTCATGGAGCTGGTGGAGGACCGGCACCCTCGCCGTTCACCCCGCGGGCGCTGACCGCGCATCGCCGGGCGCGAACTGGAGCTGCCACAGAGCCCAGAACAGGCCCTTCTTGGCGAGGAGGTCCTCCACCGGCCCTTCTTCGACGAGCTTTCCCTCGTGGATGACGAGCACCCGGTCCGCGTTGCGGATCGTGGACAAGCGATGGGCGATCGCGATCGAGGTCCGCCCGGCCATCACCCGCTCCAGCGCCGCCTGGACCTGGGCCTCGGTCTGGGAGTCGATGTTGGCGGTGGCCTCGTCGAGGACGATGAACTTCGGATCCGCGGCCACTGCCCGCGCGAGCGACAAGAGCTGCCGCTCCCCGACCGACAGCCGGACCCCGCGCTCCTTCACCTGGGTCCGGTACCCCTCGGGGAGCTGGGCGAGGTGGTCGTGGACCCCGACCGCCTTCGCCGCCTCCTGGGCCGCGTCGGCGGGGACGACCCCGTCCCACATCCGGATGTTCTCCGCCACGTCCCCGGAGAACAGGAACACCTCCTGGGGCACAAGGGCCAGCCTCCGTCGGTAGTCGCGGAGGTCGAGCTCGGCGAGGTCGACCCCGTCCACGAGGACGCGCCCCTTCTGCGGGCGGTAGAACCCGAGCGTGAGCCCGACGATCGTCGTCTTCCCCGACCCCGTGGGGCCAACGATGGCGATCCGCTCGCCCGGGGCGACCTTGAACGACACGTCCTTGAGCACCCAGTCCTCGTCGTTGTAGGCGAACCACACGTTCTGGAACTCGATCTCGCCGCGCAGGGTGGGGAGCGTCCCGCTTCCGGTCGGCTCCGGCTCCTCGTCGAGGATCGCGAAGATCCGCTCCGCAGCGACCATCGCCGCCTGGAGGATGTTGTACTGCTCGGACAGGTTCACCATCGGCTGGAACAGCATCCGGATGTAGCTCGTGAACGCGACGAGCGCCCCGAGGGTGAAGGCGCCGGCGAGCACCCCCCGGCCCCCATACCAGATGAGGAGGGCCAGCGCGATGTTCTGCATGACCGAGATCACCGGCCCGAACACGCCGTACACGGTGATCGAGCGCATCTGGGCGCGGAAGAAGCGCTGGTTGATGTCGGCGAACGCGGTCATGCTCCGCTTCTCCTGGCGGAAGAGCTGGATGATGCCCATCCCGGACAGGGACTCGGCGATGTAGGCGTTGATCCGTGCCAGGACCCGCCGCGCCGCGCTGTACGCCTCGCGGGCCCGCTTCCGGAACCAGAACGCGAGGACGAGGATGAACGGGGTGAACGCGAGCAGGATCAGGGTCAGCCGGACGTTGAGGTGGAGCATGATCCCGAGCACCCCGGCGATCATGAGCAGGTCCTGCAGGAGCCGCACGAGAACCTGGGTGAACATCTCGTTGATCGCCGCCACGTCGTTCGTGGCCCGCGTCACGAGCCGCCCCACCGGCTGGCGGTCGAGGTAGCTCATCGGCAGCCGCAGGAGGTGCCCGAACACCGCCCGCCGCATGTCGTAGAGGATCTTCTGCCCGGCGTACTGGAGCGTGTACACCTGACCGTAGGTGAGGAGGAACCGCAGGACGAGGAACCCCACGTAGGCGAGGGCGAGGAGTCCGAGGAGCTCCACGGCGGAGGCCCGCAGGCGGAGGAGGTCCAGGCTGGGGATGTCCCGCAGCGCCTCCTCGGGGGCGGCGTGTCCGGCTGAGGTGAGGCGGAACGCCGCTGGGTACCGCGAGACGAGCTCGGCCTCCGCCCCCTCGGGGGCGACGACGAGGAACCGGCGGAGGACACGGCCGTCCTCTTCGAGCGCCTGGCGCACCGGCTCGGGGAGGGTCCGTCCGTCGACGAGGAACGTGCCTGGGTCGTAGGGGACCGCGCCTGCGACCGGCGGGGCATCGGCCCGGACCTCGAGCCAGGGGAGGACGAGGACCGAGTCCACCGCCGTCTTCACGAGGTAGGGCATCGCGAGCTCGATCACCGTGATCCCGCCGGCGAGGAGGAACGCGGCGATGAACAGGAACCGGTACGGCCGAGCGAAGCGGATCATCCGCCGCAGGAGGCGGAGGTCGAGCGCTTTCCCCAGCTGCTCGTCTTCGTAGTCGTGGTGGTGGTGGCCGTTCATCGCACGAGGGCCCGCTGGAGTTCGTGCAGCCGCGCGTAGAGCCCACCGCGGCGCACAAGCTGGCTATGGTCCCCCCCCTCGATGATCCGTCCCCCGTCGAGGACGATGATGTGGTCCGCGTCGCGGACCGCGGTGATCCGGTGGGCGACGACGATCGCCGTCCGCCGGCGGAGGACGTGCTGCAGATGGCCGAGGATCGCCTCCTCGACCTGGGCGTCCACCGACGACAGGACGTCGTCGAGGATGAGGATCGGCGCATCGAGGAGGATCGCCCGGGCGATTCCCACCCGCTGCCGCTGCCCGCCGGACAGGGTCACCCCTCGCTCGCCGACCAGCGTGTCCAGGCCTTCGGGGAAGGTGGTGATCTCCTCTGCGATTCCAGCCAGGCGCGCCGCCTCCCAGATCTCGTCCTCGGTGGCTTCGGGCCGGCCGAAGGCGATGTTCTCCCGCAGCGTGGCCGAGAACAGGAACACGTCCTGGGGGACCATCCCGATCTGGGCACGCAGCTCGGCAAGGTCGAGCGCGCGGATGTCCACTCCCCCGAGGAACACCGTCCCCGGCGGGGGGTCGTAGAGGCGCGGCAGGAGCCGGACGAGGGTGGACTTCCCCGATCCGGTGAGGCCGACGATCCCCAGCGTCATCCCCTCCTCCACAACCAGGTTCACGTCCTGCAGGGTGGGACGATCCGTGCCGGGGTAGGAGAAGGTCACGTTCCGGAACTCGATCCGCCGGGATTGCGGCAGCGGACGGGGCTTGGCGGGGCTCGTGATGTCCGCGACCTCGGCGAAGATCTTGTCCAGCCGCTTCATGGATGCCGCCCCCTGCTGGAGCGTGTTCACGATCCAGCCGATGGCCATCATCGGCCATACCATCATCCCAAGATAGCTCGTGAACGCGACCAGATCCCCGAGGTTCAGCGTTCCGCCGAGGACACCCCGCCCTCCGAACCAGACGATGATCGCCGTCCCCAGACCCGCCAGCAGCCCGACCATCGGCTCGAACACGCCCCACGCCCGGGTGAGGGACAGGTTCGCCTCCACGTTCTCGCGGTTGGTGAGGGCGAACGCGCCCTCGATCCCCTCCTCGCGGGCGAACCCCCGCAGGAGGCGGATCCCGGACAGGGACTCCCGGACCCGCTCCGTGAGCGTGGAGAACGCAGCCTGGGCCCGCTCGAACCGGCGGTGGATGAGCCGCCCAAACCCCATCACCGCCACGGTGATGAACGGGAGCGGGATGAACGCGTACAGGGTGAGCAGCGGCGAGATCCCGACCATCGCCGCGAGCGAGAACGAGATCATGATCACGGCGTCGGAGGCCATCAGCACGCCCATGCTGCACGAGCGGCGGACGGCCTCGAGATCGTTCGTGGCGTGGGCCATGAGGTCGCCGGTGGAGTGCTCGACGTAGTAGGCGGGGGACAGGGTGAGGAGGTGGGCGTAGAGGCGGTTGCGCATGTCGCGCTCGATCATGCGGCCGGCACCGAAGAGGAGGATCCGCCACACGAACCGGAACCCGAACACGACGACGGCGATCCCGATGAGGTACAGGGCGTAGCGGACGAGGCTCTCCCCGGTTCCGGCGACGAGGTCGTTCACCGCGCTGCGCACGATGAGCGGAGCGATGAGCTGGAGAGCATCCACCACGAACAACGCGAGGACGCCGGCCAAGAGGCGCCACCGGTACCGCCACAGCTCGCGGAAGATGCCACGCATCGGAGGCGGGATTATACGAGATCCCCACGGTGGCCCAAGCCGAACGCCAGGGTGGAAGTTGATCGTCCCTTGCGTGACGGCTACGATGATCCTGGAGGTGCCATGGCTACAGAACGAGAGATGCAGGTTGGAGCCGAAATGGAGACCCGCAAAGGGGTCTACGCGAACCTCGCCGTGATCTCCCACCAGCCGGACGAGTTCTTCATCGACTTCCTCCTCGTGGATCCCCAGGCCCAGACGAGGGAACGGGGGCAGGCGGTCCTCGTGTCGCGCGTGATCCTCTCCCCGCGCCATATGAAGCGGCTGCACGAGGCGATCGGGGAGAACATCGACAAGTACGAGAAGAACCTCGGGAAGATCGTCATCCCCCCGAAGCTCGCCTGATCCAAGCCCCTCCGGGTGAGCCTCTGCCGGCCGTGTTCCGGGCCCGCTTGCGGAGGCCCAGATCGGCCGCTATGCTGAACGCGGTGGTCATCCCAACGTAGGGGAGGTGAGAAAGGCACGAACTCCCCCCTGATGCAACTGCTGTTCCATACTCTAACGCAAGGAGGGAGAGATGAAGAGAACAAGGGTCATGTGGTTGATGATGGTGGCCGCAGTTGCGGTTTCCCTGTTGGGTTCAAGTCAGACAGTCAAGACGCTCGTTGTGGGGATCGAAGCCGATGCGATGACAATGGATCCAGGCAATTTCCGCCATCGGGAAACGGAGACGATCCTCCGCAACATGTTCGACGGTTTGGTGACGCGGACGCCGGACGGGAGGATCGTTCCCGAGCTCGCTGTGTCCTGGGAGCGGGTCTCGGAAACGGAGTGGATCTTCTACCTTCGCGATGGGGTGACCTGGCACGACGGGACCCCGTTCACGGCCGAGGACGTGGTGTTCACGGTCGAGCGAACGGTCAAGGAGGGGAGGATCGGGGGGTTGACCTCACCCCGCAAGAGCCTCCTCGATCCCGTGACGGACGCCGTGGCCATCGACCCCCTCACCGTCAAGCTCATCACCTCGGTTCCGTTTGCCGCGCTCCCTTCGTTCCTTCCTCACACCTTGATCGTCCCCAAGCATCACGTGGAGGCGGTCGGTGATGCGCGGTTCGCCGAACAGCCGATCGGCACTGGGCCGTTTCAGTTCGTGCGCTGGGACAGAGGACAGCAAGTGGTGATGGAGCGCTACGACGGCTACTACGGCGGTTCCCCGGACCTTCCCCCGGTGGGGCCGGCGCTCGTGGATCGGGTCATCTTCCGGGTGCTCCCCGAGACCTCGACCCGCATCGCTGCCCTGCGCGCGGGCGACATCCACATCGCGACCCGGATCCCGGTCGACCTCATCCCGGAGATCGATGCCGATCCGAACCTCGCCGTGATGAGCGTTCGCGGGACCCGTAGCGCGTTCCTGGAAATGAACGTCAACACACCCCCGTTCGACGACGTGCGCGTGCGGAGGGCGATCAACTACGCGATCGACGTGGACAGGATCATCGAGTTCATCCTCGATGGGTTGGCCACGCCCATCCCGACGATCATGTCGCCGGATTCCCCGTTCTACGCTCCGCTGACGCCGTACGGGTACGATCCCGAGAAAGCGCGCGCCCTCCTCGCTGCCGCGGGGTACGCGGACGGGTTCAGCGTGACGATCGATACGCAGGCCCACTTCCGTGACGTGGCGCTGGTGATCGCGGAGATGCTGCGCGACGTGGGGATCGACGCCAAGGTCCAGGTGTGGGAGTGGGGGGTGCTGCAGGCGGAGCTCCTCGCCGGGCGGAGGGTGATGCACCTCGGGGACTGGGGGAACTCGACCCTCGAGCCGAACGACATCATGATCCCCAAGCTCGTGACCGGGGAGCGGGGTAACTTCAGCGGGTACTCGAGCAAGGTGCTGGAGAGCCTGATCCACCTGGCGGAGCGGGTCACGGTGGATCCCGAGGTGCGCCGGGTGGCATACCACATCGCGCAGCAGGTGATCTACGATGACGCTCCGATGGCGTTCCTGTGGGTGGCACAGGAGTCGTACGGGGTCAGCAGGCGGGTGGTGGGGTGGAGGCCGAGCCCGGACAGCCGGATCAACCTCCACGACGTGAACCTGATCCCGTAGATCGGGTGGGGGGAGGGGCGCGCCCTCCCCCCGTGCTCCATGTCCGGGTACGTTCTTCGCCGACTTGGGCAGGCCATCCCCGTGCTCCTTGGGGTGACGTTCGTCGTGTTCCTCCTCATGTACCTCACCCCCGGGGACCCGGTGGAGCTGTTCATGGGCCAGGCGGGGATCGTGTCCCAGGAGGAGATCGAGCGTGTCCGTCGCGAGTTCGGTCTCGATCGGCCGTTTGTCGAGCAGTACGGCCGGTTCCTGGGGGGGATCGTGCGCGGGGACCTCGGCCAGTCGATCATCTACCGTCGTCCGGTGGCGGTCCTGATCGGGGAGCGGCTCCCGGCCACGGTCGAGCTGACCCTGTTCGCGTCCCTGATCGCGCTCCTCGTGGCGGTCCCGGCGGGGGTGGTCGCTGCCGTACGGCGCAACACGTGGCTCGATGCGCTGGGGACGACGGTATCCCTCCTCGGCGTGTCCCTGCCTGGCTTCTGGCTGGGGCTCGTCCTCATCCTCGTGTTCTCGGTGACGCTCAAGGTGCTGCCTGTGGCGGGGCGGGCCGCCTACGGGACGGGGCTCGAGCGCCAGACGGGGTTCCTCCTTCTCGACTCCATGTTGCAGGGCAACGGGCCGGCGATCGTCGACGTCCTGCGCCATCTCGTGATGCCTGCCCTCGCCCTGTCGGCGGGGATGATGGCGATGACGATGCGTCTCACCCGGTCCAGCTTGCTTGAGACGATCCATCAGGACTATGTGCGCACCGCGCGGGCCAAAGGGATGCCCCAACGAAGGGTCATCGTCCGGCACGCTCTCCGGAACGCCCTTCTCCCGGTGGTGACCGCCATCGCCCTCAACGTGGGCGCGCTGTTGGGTGGGAACATGGTGGTGGAGACCGTGTTCAGCTGGCCGGGCCTGGGGCGGCTGGTGGTGGAGGCGGTGGAAAGCCGGGACTATCCCCTGATCCGCGGCTGCGTCCTCGTCTACGCCGTGACCTACGTGTTTCTGAACCTGATCGCCGACCTGTCGTACGCGCTGCTCGATCCGCGCGTCGGGGTGGGGGGAGGGAGGAAGTGAGGGGCCGGGCGTGGCGCGCGTTCCGGCGCAACCGTCTTGCCCTCGCGGGGGCAGGGTTGGTGTGCGCGTTCAGTCTCCTCGCCCTCCTCGCTCCGTGGATCGTTCCCCATGACCCGAGCCGGGGGGATCTCGCCCTCCGCTTGCGTCCGCCCGCGCTGGCCGCAGGAGGGGAGTGGCGGCATGCCTTGGGGACGGACAACCTGGGCCGGGACCTGTTGAGTCGGATCATCGACGGGTCGCGGGTCTCGATCTCGCTCGGGTTGGTGGTGGTCGTCCTGTGTACGGTCGTTGGGGTCACCCTCGGCCTCGTCTCGGGCTACGTGGGAGGCTGGGTGGACACGGTGATCCAGCGCACGGTGGACGTGTTGCTGGCCTTCCCCTACCTGATCCTGGCGATCGCGCTCATGGCCCTGTTCGGCCCGGGGTTCACGAACATGGTGATCGCCCTGGCGTTCAAGGAGTGGACCACCACGTGCCGGATCGTGCGCAGCGAAGTGCTGGCCCTGAAGGGAGCGGCGTTCGTCGAGGCCGCCCGCGCCAGCGGCGCCCGGCCGACCCGGCTCCTGTTCCGTCACCTCCTCCCCAACGTGATCCCGTCCGCGATCGTCGTTGCCACCCTGCGTGTGGGGTGGGTGGTCTTGATGGAGGCCGCGCTTTCGTTCCTCGGGTTGGGGATTCAGCCCCCCCAGGCGAGCTGGGGGACGATCATCGCCGACGGAAGGCAGTACCTGTACTCGGCACGGGGGTGGTGGATCTCGACCTTCCCGGGGATCGCGATCTTCCTGTTCGTGCTGGGGATGAACCTGTTCGGGGAGGGGCTACGGGACGCGCTCGACCCTCGCCTGGCCGAGGTTTCCCTTCCGGAGTGAGGCTAGCAGCCCGTGTGGGTACGGGCCAGCTCTGGGCCTGAGCTGCCCCGTGTGTCGGGGGTTGTCTCCCCGGACAGCCCG
>FWPV01009630.1_pt1 | contig 16260 bp, 13 predicted proteins | sample 2228371 | NCBI WGS metagenome assembly FWPV01 (sample SAMEA103939776, study PRJEB20133) | metagenome | reverse complement strand
TAAACATCTCATCTTCATAAACTTCATAAGGACCAATTACGACTTCAATATTGTGATCTTTCAAATCCATCCAATCCATATCGCTTTGATAATAATCGTTACTGAGAAAAGCATCAGCGCGTGAAATTAAATATTTTTTAAGCGATGAATTATCTGCATAATCAGCAGCCTCTTTTAAAAGATTTGAAATTTTTGTCAGAGGTTCTTTGTAATACTGACTGTAAGGAATCGCAACCAGATTTCCGTTTTCTCTTCTGATAACAGTAAACTCAGAGGTAAATGATTTTTCATCTTGTGGGTGTTGCTTAATCCAGTTTTCAAATTCCTCCTTCGTCATATCCCCGGGATAGAAGTTTGCACCGGCAGGTTTTTTATCTGTTCCGATAAACGGTTCATTATCTTCAAGTCTGTCAAATGGACCGAACATAATATTGAAGAGTTCAAGTTTAAGTTCAAGTTCGGGTTTTAATTGTGGCTTTTCATTCAGAAGAGATTTGTTAGATAGATTTGAAATCATTTCTGATTTTATTTGATTGTTTTTATAATATACCTGATCCAGGAAAATTGAATCAATCAGTCTGGATGCTTTAACAAGTTTTTCTAATACAACCTTTTCCCGATCGCTTAAAATATTTTCATCATATTTAATTTCAACAGGAATAAACTTTGCAATTTTTTCTTTGAGCATAGATATATCCTCGCTATCATTTTTCGGTGCTTGATTTTCTTTTTGATTACACGACAGTAATAATACTGACAGAATCACTACTATAAACGTCTTCATAAAACTTTCCTTTTATTAATTTTTGGGCAGTCTGAATCTTACTCTTAATACCCCATCCTCAAAGCTGGATGAGATTATCTGGAACTTACCAATCTCCTTTGTTGACTTTACATGAACACCACTGCAGGGACAAGCATCGTAATCACCAATTTTAATAATACGAATTGTATCTCCGGCATCATCGGGTAATTGAGACAGTTTAAAATTTTTAATTGCTTCATCTCTGTGAAGAAATTCTTCCGTTACTGGTAAATCTTTTTGAATCACCTCGTTAACTCTTTTATTAATCTCTTCAATTTCTTCTTCGGTAAGATTGCGATCAAAATGGTAATCGCATTTAGATTTTTTCTTTTCAATGTGATTTGAAAAAGATCTTCCTCTGTTAAACATTCTCACCATCGTCTGATTTAGAATATGCTCGGCAGAATGCATTTCAGGATTATAATCTTTATTTGCTTTTACTTCGTTCATACGTTACCATTTATTGTGGTGAATTTTATCTTGCTTAAATCTTTCTTCTATTGTTACGTCTTCATCCGGATAACCAAGTGAGATAAGCGATACAGGCACTATATTTTCAGGCAGACCGAACTGATTTTTAATATTTTTATATACATCATCCATTCCGTGTATTGCAATCCAGCAGGAACCGATTCCCAATCCGTGTGCAGAAAGTAAAACATTTTGTATGGCGGCTGAACAGTTTTGCAAAAGCCAGCTCTCATTTTTTTCAATCGCTGAATCACCGCACACCAAAATTGCTGCTGCAGATTGTTTTAACATTTCTGCATAAGGAATTGATTTAATTGTTTCGGTTAAAATTTCTTTATCATCAATTAAAATAAATTGCCATGGCTGAAGGTTCATAGCGCTGGGTGCATACATTGCAGCTTTCAATATAATATCCAGTTTATCCTTGCTAATCTTCTGACCTTTATATTTTCTGATACTTCTGCGATTAAGTAATGCTTCCTGAACTTCCATATTTCCTCTGTTATTATTAATTGCCACGACTTTTAAGTCGTGGATAAATGTTGCCCAGATAGTTGGGCTTTAGCCTAAATTGTTTTGGCTAAAGACAGATCTAAAAAAGTTATCTTTCCCACGAGATAAAGAGTCTGGTGCACAAGTGCCATTCTGAATTTATTTCAGAATCAAAAGGCGAAATATGTTTTAAATAGCGACTCTGAAACCAGTTCAGAGTGACTTTTACTAGTTGTGCAACAGACCCTGAAACTCGTGGCAATTAAAGAATAAAACTAAAACAATTATTCAAAAATCTTCTCGCAAATATAACAACACTTATTTTTGTCTTCGAATTTCGTTATCATTTTTTTATTATGCACCACAAAATTTTAGGAATGAGAATGAATCTTTTATACAAAACCAAATTACTAATAACAAAGCAGTCAAAACTGAAATATTTTATAGCTGGTGTAATTTCTGTTTTAGGAATTTTTTATCTTTTTACCAGTTTATCATTTAAGAGCAATTCTGATGGTTCATCAACAGAAAATATATTTCCTCAGGATTACAGAATTATTTCACCAAATATTCCGGACAGTATTTATATTTTTGGTGAAAGAGTTCCGCTGGAAAATTTTGAAGTTTATGAACGCATTGATCGGGAAATTTTAGTTAATACATACTGGCATTCAGCAACAATACTTGCAATTAAAAGGGCAGCAAGATGGTTTCCGGTTATTGAACCAATATTAAAGGAAAATAATATCCCGGATGACTTTAAATACCTTGCAGTTGTAGAAAGCAATTTAGAAAATGTGGTTTCGCCGGCAGGAGCAACGGGTTATTGGCAGTTCATTAAGTCTGCCGCAGCTCAATATGGATTAGAGGTAAATGATCAGATTGACGAAAGGTATCACGTTGAAAAATCCACTGTTGCAGCTTGTAATTACCTTAAAACTGCTTACAATATGTTTGGTAATTGGACTATGTCTGCTTCATCTTACAATGCAGGAATGAGTGGAATTGAAAAATGGAGCGGTTTACAGCAGGCAAAAAACTATTGGAATCTTGTGCTCGGATCAGAAACTTCTCGTTACGTTCCAAGAATTATTGCGATGAAACTTATTATGGAAAATCCATCTGCATATGGATATGATTTAAAGGAAGATGATTTATACAAACCATTAAAGTTTAATGAAGTTATTCTTGATTCTTCCGTGACTAACTTTGCGGATTATGCAGCTTCTCTGGGAATAAACTATAAAACACTAAAACTCTTTAATCCCTGGCTTCGTGATACTTTACTGAAAAATAAAAACAAAAATCAGTATGTCATTAAAATTCCTGAGGCAGGAAGTGTAAAACTGATAAGTGATAATTAGACTAATTAAAAATCATATTGTAGTATCGTTTAATCTGCTCGCTTAGCTGTTCAATAGAAATGTTTCTTGATGCTCTTATCATTTCCTTTCCATCAAAATAAATTATGATTGTCGGGACAGCAAATACGGAAAGCTGACCGGCAATTTCTTTTGCTTCATTTAAATCAACATAGTAAAACTCAATTTTAGGAAAGTCTTTTTCCAGCATTTCCATAACTTTTGGTTTTAGCACTTTGCAAACATTGCATTGCGGGGTACTTAGATAAAAACACACCGCAGTTGTTGATTTTGCTAACTCTAAAAAGTTCTCAAAGTTTTGGGGTGAATCATTATTCATAAAAAAATATCTGTCTTTGATTATTTAATTTTTTTATAGAACCGCTCATCAAGTTTTTCTTTATTTAATTCAGGCACTTGATGATTTTTACTTCCAAATTTAGTAATCAATCATACCAAGGAAAAACCTTATGAAATCTTTCATAATCACTTCACTAATAATTTTATTATCTCTGCCCACAAACTTCGCTTCTGACTTAAAGATGCCGAAAGAACTGAAAAAAGCTTACACAAATCAGACAAGATCTTTTGACGGAAAGCCGGGAGAAAACTACTGGCAAAATTTTTCAGAGTATAACATCAAAGCCCGGATTGACCCGGAAAAAAGATTGTTGACAGGAAGCGAAAGAATTGTTTATTACAATAACAGTCCCGATACCTTAAAGAACATTGTATTAAAACTTTATCAGGACATGTATAAAAAAGGAGCTGCAAGAAACACACAGCTTAATTCTGAAACTGTAACTGATGGCGTTGATATAAAAAGACTAAGCGTTGAAGGTAATAATTTTAGTTTAAATGTTGATGATAAAATGATCTCTTATCAGGGCACAAACTTAATACTAAAACTTACATCACCACTGCTGCCAAATTCAAAAAACGAAATTGAGGTTGACTGGAGTTTTATAATTCCTAAAGGAACTGATATCAGAATTGGTGCTTACGGCAAATCAACTTTTTTTGTTGGTTACTGGTATCCCAAAGTCGCAGTTTATGATGATATCCGCGGCTGGGATATGATAAGTTATAATGCAGAGCATGAATTTTATTTTGATTATTCTGATATAAACGTTGAAATAAAAGTCCCGCAAGGGTTTGGAGTTTGGGCAACCGGAATGCTGCAAAATGCTGATGAAGTCTTAAATGATATTTATCTGAAAAGATATAATAAAGCAATTTCTTCGGATGAGTTGATAAACATTGTTGCTAAGTCTGATAGCGGAAAAGAGATTTACAAATCCTTAAACGGATTTACAACTTTTAATTATTCTGCAAAAAATATTTCGGATTTTGCATTTGGCATGAGTGACTTTTATTTATGGGATGGAACAAGCATAGAACTTGAAAAGGGAAAACGAGTTGCTTGTTTTGCTGCGTATAATCCTGCCTCTGATTTCTTCACACAAGCTGCTTTGATGGCTAAAAGAAGCATAGAATTTTTCTCCGGAGAAATGCCAGGAGTTCTTTATCCATACCCGCAAATAACTGTATTTAACGGAGATGGTGGAATGGAATTTCCGATGATTGTTAATGACGGACAATTCTCAAACAAAATAAATGACGTATATGTAACCACTCACGAAATCTCTCATATGTATTTTCCGTTTTATGTGGGTACTAATGAAACCCGATATGGATGGATGGATGAAGGTATGGCGTATTTTCTTCCGTGGGATTTACAAATCGAACTTTCCGGGTATGATCATAGGACACGTGCAGCTATTGGCTTTTCAAGATGGGCAGGAAATGATATGGATATCCCATTAATTCTTCCGTCAATTCTTTCTCGCGATTTACATCTGAGCATTATGAGTTATTACAAACCAGCATTAGCATATGAAATGCTTGAATCTGCTTTGGGCGATGAACTTTTCGCTAAGTGCCTGCGGGAGTTTATTGCAAGATGGAACGGAAAACATCCAACCCCCTGGGATATGTTCTATACATTTGAAGATGTTGCAAATAAAGATTTAAGCTGGTTTTGGAATCCCTGGTTCTTTGAATCACATATTCCTGACCTTGCAATTAAAGATGTAAAGTATGAAAACAACAAAGCAAAAATCATTGTTGAAAATGTTGGCTTACTTCCTGTTCCGGTTGATTTAACATTAACACTTGAAGACGGAACTAATGTTAAATATTTAGCTTCAACTTCGGTTTGGGAAAAGGGTGTTAAAGAAATCCGGCTGGAGGTTGAAATAAAATCAAAATTAAAATCAGTCGAGCTGATGAATAAAAACATTCCAGATGCTGATGCAACAAACAATTCCATAAGAATTGAACATTATGAATAATAAGAATCAGCAAGAGCCTGCATAAGGCATCTAAACTGATTTAGTGTTAGGTTTATTTTCCGGCGTGATTCTCGGAATTTTTACTAAAGATTTAGTAACTTGGATTTCTATTGGGGCAGATATCGGAATGACGATTGGAGTATGTTTAGGACAAATGTCAGAAAAGAAAATTAACTAATAATTAAAGAGGATTGAAAACCTCAATCCTCTATGGTTCATTTTACATTTTTAATCTGCCTGAGTAAGGCAAGTTGTAAATCAATGATGATGGTGTCCGCCAGGTCCGTGAACATGACCGTGGGCAATTTCTTCCGCTGTCGCATCGCGAACATCAAGAAGTTCAACATCAAAATTAAGATTTTTACCGGCAAGGGGATGATTAAAATCTATTGTCACTTCTTCTCCCTCAACATTAATAATAGTAAAGGGCATCTGAACACCATCGGGATTGCTTGCCAAATATTCCATTCCAACTTCCAAAACAAAATCTTCCGGAAAATTTTCTTTACCAACAACCTGTACGATTTGTTCGTTGTACTGTCCGTATGCATCAACAGCATCAAGCCTGATATTTTTTCTTGTTCCGATTATCATGTTATTAACTGCTTCTTCAAGCTTAGGCAGGATGTTATTATTCCCGCTAAGGTATGAAAACGGTCCTCCGTGGTCAGTAGAATCTAAAACATTTCCGTCATCATCAGTAAGAGTAAAATTCATTGTAACCACTTTGTTTGATTCTATGGGCATATTTATTCCTTTATTTATTTAATTTGATATTTAATTATAACTAAACTTGTTACTAAAAAAAATCCAAACTTAAGTTTTGATGTAAATTATATTAATACTGATTTAATAGATAATATTTTTTTAATCACCACTATCAAATAAGCTATGAAAAAAATTATTTTTTGCCTGATTCTGATTTCAATCCTTTCTTCAAAATCAATTGCGCAATTTGGTTCAGAGGATACTGGTGGACATCTTCTGAAAGAACAGGCTGCTTACGATGTCAAATTTTATAGTATCAGTCTAAACATAGATCCAAAAGAAAAATCTATAAACGGCTGGGTTGATGTTGTTGTAAAAACAATTAATCCGTTACAATCATTATTGCTGGATCTGAATTCCAATTACAAAGTAACTTCCATACGCTGGAACGACAAAGACGATAAGAATGAAAAACTTTCCTTCGATCACGATAGCGGAAAAATTAAAATTTACTTCCCCCAGGAAATCGACAAAGGAGAAACAATAAAAGTAACCATCCATTATCGTGGAAAACCTCCTGTTGCAAAACGTCCTCCTTGGGATGATGGATTTGTTTGGTCTAAAACTCCTTCGGGAGCAGATTGGATTGGAGTTACCTGCCAGGGCGGCGGTGCTGATATCTGGTGGCCCTGCAAAGATCATCCATCCGATGAACCTGACTCTTTGGAATTAAATATTACTGTACCCGAGAATTTAATTTGTGCCGCAAACGGAAAGTTGATTGGTGAATCTTCAAATGGTGATGGCACTAAAACATTTAACTGGTTTGTTTCAACCCCTATAAATAATTATGGAGTGTCTCTTCACATTGCTACTTACGATACAATTAATTATAAATATGTCAGCGTTACCGGTGAAAATATTCCTGTTACTATTTATGCTCTCCCTGAAAATCTTGAAAAGGCAAGACAACACTCACCACAATTTCTTGAACATTTAAAATTTTATGAAGAGCTGCTTGGTCCATATCCATTCAGGCGTGATAAATATGCTGTTGCAGAAACTCCCTATCTTGGAATGGAGCATCAGACAATTATTGCTAACGGTTTCGGATACAAAAACAGCGAAGATGGATTTGATTGGCTTCATCATCATGAGCTTGCGCACGAATGGTTTGGAAATTTAGTTACTGCCCGGGATTGGAGTGATTTCTGGATACACGAAGGAACGGGTGCTTATATGCAGTCCCTTTACGCAGAAAAATTAGGTGGAATATCCGCCTATCATAGTTACCAGCAAAAAAGAATGAATTTTGAAAATAAGCAGCCCGTTGCACCAAGAATAGAGATGACTGGCAGCGAAGCTTATACTTCTGATATTTACGTAAAGGGTTCGTGGACATTGCATACACTACGATATTACCTGGGTAAAGACACATTATTTCAGATATTAAGAAAATGGTGTTATCCTACAAAGGAATTAGAAAATATTTCTGAGGGAACACAATGCAGATTTTCTGATACAGATGAATTCTTAAAAATTGCCGAAGAGGTTTCTGGTAAAAAGTTAGATTGGTTTTGGGAGGTTTATTTAAGACAGGCGTCATTACCAACTTTAATTGCAGAGATAGATTCATCTGACTCAATATTAAAATTAAAATGGCAGATTGAGAATAATATTCCATTTAATCTTCCTGTTGAGGTTAAGATTGGTGATGAGATTAAACAAGTTGAGATGAAAAACGGCGAGGCAGAAATTACTCTGCCTCCAAATACAATCCCAGGAATTGATCCAAATAAATGGATACTGATGAATCCGGTTGATATCAAATACTTTTAGTTATTATGATTTCACTAATACCAAAAGTGAAATTGTAAAACGAAGGAATCGTTTTTCAAATCAGGGTTTGCATCATCGCTTACAAATCTGTACTGCGGTCTTATTTCAATAAATGAATATGGCTGAAATTCAAATCCAAAAACTAATTGTGAAATTTCATTGCTATTAATATTTGTATCGATATCCATTCTATCATATCTGATTATAATATCAAACCCCGTTAACAATCCGTAAGCTGCTTCAATCATCAAAAAGTTTGAGGTTTGTTGCGGTCCAATAATATTCTTACCGATATCAAATTCCGAGAGTAATGAAAATTCATCATAACCGAATCCAACAAATCCGCCGTACATATTAATGGATTGCGGAATTTTTGCTGCAGCATAAGAGCCGCCAAGTAAAAAATTTAATTGATCTATTTGGGGAGTTAATTCAATTCGCGCAGTATATGTTGGATCTTTAGACAAAGTTCTGTTTGAGAGAAGATTAGAGCCAACGCTTGCGGTTGCAAAAAGTAAATCACCACCAAACATTCCAATCTCCACACCTGCTTCGGTGTAAAATGGATTATAGATTAGTCCCTGATAGGCTCCTTCAGAAAAAAGTAATCCAAAATTACCGCCTCTCGTAAACGCTGTGTGATCATCAAGTCGAATTCCGTAATTAGGAGTAAAAGCTCCAACTTTAACGTAGCCGTTTCCCGGCAGAACTTGCGCAACTCCAAATCCTTCCCAGATTCGTGTAATAAAATCATACTTACCTATAATATTTATTTTTTTTGAAAGCGCCAGATTTGTGTAGATAGCGCCGCTCATACTTTGGAAATCAGACCTGTTTTTTTGCTGTGAGTATAAAAATTGAGTTCTGTAATCAATACCAAGACTTATATTTTCAGCAATCTTAGGGGACATTGAAAATTCTGAGTCACGGGTTGATATCATGCTTAAAATATTTTTACCCCAGTGCCATCCATCTGTTGATCTTATAATTCCGCCAGTTGGATTATAATGGCATGCCAAGCAACGATCGCCAAGCTTAACAGCAAATCTTGGTAGGGCAAAAATATTAGTGCATAGGAACGCATAGAGCATAAAAATTAAAATTGATTTTGAATTCATATTTATCCTGTTTGGTTAAACTTTTTTTACAACTAAATGAAGAGGGACAGTAAGTCCCTCTGATCATTTCATCAAAATCATTTTTTTAGTTTCAGTAAAACTGCCTGCTATTAATTTATAGAAATAAATTCCACTTGGCAGATTTAATGCATTAAAATTAATCCTGTATGAACCAGCTTCTTTTTCTTCATTTATCAGTGATTGAATTTCTTCTCCAATGAAATTATAAACTATTAAACTCACAAAACCTTTTTGAGGAATAGAAAAATTTATAGTTGTCGAAGGATTAAATGGATTGGGATAATTCTGTTCAAGAACATAGTTGGCGGGAACGGAACCATCGGTTTCGGAGATATCGGTTGTACCGGGCCATTGAATGTCGGTAAAGCTTGTACTATGAGTGAAGTTTTGCACAAAGTCACCTGTGATGCTTGTAAAACTTAGTCTCCATGCATGGTCAGTTGGCGGCGCATCATAAACTCCGTTACTGTTGTGATCTGCATAAAAATCTATGTTATAGTTTTTGCCTAATTCAAATTCCGGAATGAATACTGAAAAGTTTGAAACAAGAATTTGTGGCAGAGTAAATCTTCCTATTTCCAACTGATTATCCTGTCGAACAACTCTAAGTTCAAATTTTTGTCCAAGATGTGGTGTCATCGAAGTAAGATTAACAGTTAATAAATACTTCCAGTTAATATCAACAAAAGAAGCATTGTGTGAAAAGTTAACAGTTGCATCTCCGGTATTATTGGTAAAATTAATTTCCCAGGCATGATCGGTTGGTGGTGCATCATAAAGTCCGTTGTTATTAAAGTCAGCATAAAACTGAACTTTATATTCTGGTCCAATTTGTAATCCGGGAATTTGAATCTGAAAATTTGCAGAAGGAATTGCGGTAACTCTAAACCTTCCCACTTCTACATCTGTGGTATTGTTTTCAACTCTTAGCTCAAGCATCTCACCAATATGAGGATCCATACTGCTAAAATTTACAGTTAACATGTACTGCCAGTTAATATTTGTAAATGAGGCATTATGAGCAAAATTAAGAGTATCACCACCAGCTTTAGCATTATTAAGCTGTAATCTCCAGGTATGGTCAACGGGTGGTGCATCATAACGACCGTTAGAATTGTGATCAGCAAAGAAATCTACAAAATAACTTTGTCCTGCTTCCAGAACCGGCATAGTAACACTAAATCCTGAAGATGTTATTTGCTGAGAAGTTCGCCCCACTTCTTTCCTTGTGCTTAGATCAATTACTCTCATATAAAGGGTTTGATTTAAATGAGGTGTCATTCCCGTAAAGTTTACGACCAGGTTATCATGCGCTGATGCACTGGAAAATAATCCAATTACAATAAATAATATTGCTGACTGAAATAAGTTTCTGGTATTCATATTTTATATCTCCAATAAAATGATTATCTAATTATTAAGTGCGCCTCTGTTTATCCAGGCTTCGATGCTGTCAATTACATCGTTTGGAAGAGGTGCTGAATTTAATGGCATTCTTGGGCTTACTTCACCTTTAAGAATTTTAATAAGCAAACTTTGACCGTCGTCTCCCGGCAAAACTCTTTTAAAGGATGGAAATAACACACTTTGTACATTAACAAGATTTGAAAAAGATTGTCCGCTTGTTAAAGTAAGATTACCTTGATTGGCTGCTGCAGAATGACAGCTGGCGGAGGCGCAGGAATTAAAGACCTTTGCCTGTATATCACTTAATTTGGCAAGTGGTGCATTAGAGCCTCCGGGTGGTGGAGTTACGGGAGATGTTGTCTGGTCATCAGAACAGCTTAATACCAACAGAGCTACAACAAATCCGGTTAAATATTTAAAAAGAGTATTCAATTTCATTTTTCTTCCTTTCGATTAGAATTTTTCCAAAAGGCTAAACTTTTAGTTTATCTGTTTTAATCTTTTTTACAGTTGATATGTTAAGCAACCCATAAGCAGGACAGTAACCCACAAAAGCCGTCAATAGTGGAACAATTCCAACTAAGCCCCACCAATTACTTGAAAAGATAGCGTAGATTATTAAGGCCGCTCCTGCAATTATCCTTACAGCTTTATCTACCGAACCAACATTTTTAGACATTTTATTACTCCTTATTATTATGATTAGTTATGGACTGATTCTTTATAATAAATAGTTGGACAAGGAGTAGAAAAGTGACACGCAAAAATTATTTAAATGAATCGCCGGAATAGCAACGAAGTGAAGATCAGTTCTGTTTTAGCCTGAAATAAATTATTATTGAGAGGATAAGAATGGAAATAGAGATTAGAATTATTATGGATGTACTAAAATATCCGCTTTTAGTAAAATCTATTGGAGAAGTATTGCCGGCAAGAATAAATGCCGCCCAGTAATATGGATTAGCAGAATAATTTTCCTTAAAAAATATTTTTGCCTTCCTTAATGCTTCAGATTTATCAAAACCATTGCTTAAGTACTCATAAAATTTTTTCATAAACAGAGCAGTATATTTATCATTAACATCCCACATAGAAACAATTACGCTTTTTGCCCCTGCATCAAAAAATGATTTCTGCATTCCTAATATTCCTTCTGCTTTATCAATTGTTCCCAAGCCAGATTTACAGGAGCTTAGTACAACCATATCACTATTTAATTTCAGGTTATATATTTCTGAGGCCTCTAGATATCCATCATCTGTTGTATCAGATTTATCGCCTTTAGAAAAAACAATTAGTGGTTGGTTTTTAAATAAGAATGAATGAGTTGATAGATGAATGATTTTACTTGACCTTGAATTTTTCTTAAAATTTGATTCAGTGGCTTCATTGGATACAAGAACAGTTTTATTACTAAATAAATTGCTCAGGTTTTCTATTTCATCACGTGAATATTTTAAAGGAAATAAATTGAAATTTCTTGACTTAAATGAATTATCTTCCAACAAACCACTTCGGTAACCAGAAATTATATCATTATTCTCAAAAGCAGGGTCGCCAACCAATAAGATTTTATCGTTGTTCGCTCCATTTCTATCAGATAGTATTTTATAAACTGAGAATGATGGTGTGTATGAAATTGAGTAATCATCAATTAAGAATTTTTTATTGCTATATAAAAACGGACTATCATTTTCATCAAAATTAGAGACGAGAAATTCCATGGGAACAAGCATTAATTCAGCAGGAAGAGAAAAAACTAATTGTGAGTTTTTTGATATTCCACTTAGCATATCACGCAAAAGTATATTGTAGAGCTCGAATGAGGCTTTTGAATTGAACGAAAAAAGATCCTGATTAATAAAAGTATTATCATTTGAATTGTTTTGAATGTAAAGAGGAGAAATTCTTTGTATCAGTTTTTCAAGTTCTGGCCTGGATATATTTAATTCATACTTCTTAAGGGAGTCCTTATCTAATTTGAACGAATAAAGTTTTTCATCCGTAATAAAATAAGTAATAAAAACTGTATTCCTGCCAATTGAGTTTTTAATCTTTTCAACAGAAAAACTTTGATTATAATTACCAAAATTAAAATTACTCTTTTTTAACAGAGCATATCTGCCCTCAAGAGATTTTAAGTTTTCACCATCATATAATCCGGAGTTGATTTTCCATATAAGATCAAAATATTCTTTAAGGGTTTTACTATCACCTGAATTTTCTGCTGCCTGAATCTGAAACAGGTTTTGAAATGTATTTCGTGATCTACTTCTTTCCAAAATTCCAAAGGCATCATAGTTTCTTTTTTGTTTCAGATATAGTTCTGCCAGACTATTATATATTTGGCTTTTATCTGAAAAATGAGCTATCTGAATTTCTGAATTATCAATCATTACTTCAGACAAGTTTTCAATATTTTTTATTGCGTCTTTATAAATGCTTTCCGCTTCCTGATAATTATTGTTAAGCTCATAACACTTTGCCAAACCCATCTGTGCTGATATCAATGTGTTGTAATCTTTTATGTTCGAAGACTCTTTAATACTTTTTACAAAATAATCTCTGTCTTGTAATATTTTTCCCTCCTCAAAATTAAGATTGTCTAAATAAAGATTTTGTACAGCAGTTAACTGAGGGATTGACAATCTTTTGCTCTTAATAAGCAAAGAAGCAAGTAATTTTTCAGCTTTGGGGTATTCCTTTAATAATAAAAGGTTATAAGCAATCTCTGATGAAATTAATATTTCATTATATACATCACCAACCGTCTCTGCAATGTTTAGTGCTTCAGCAAGATAATCGTTACTTTCATTTATTTTTTTGACTGCAGAAAGTGCCAAACCAATTTTAAAGTATAAATCTTCAATCAAATAAATATCAACTTCGCCGTTAAGCTTTTCATTTGCTTCCATAAAAACATTAAGAGCATTACCGGGTTTGTTTACATTATAATAAAGCGTTCCGATACTTACATCGGTGGATAACTCGTAGTTAATGTTTTTTATTTGGCTTGCTAATGCTTTGGCTTCCTCGTAGTACTTTAAAGCCTTAGAATAATTTGAGAGATTTGAGTACACATCACCAAGACCTCTGAGATTAAGAATTTTTGATACTACATTTTCTCCGGCATAGTTCAAGCCATCTTCATAAAATTTGACTGCAAGTGAATAATTACCTTGCTGGACATAAAGAGAGGCAATATTTGCAGAAAGATTAGAAAGTCTCTCTTTGCCATTAAGAACTTTATATATCGAAAGACTGTTTTCATAATTTTCTCTGGCATCAACAATTTCATTTGTGTAAGTGTATGCAACTCCCAACTCAGATAAAGCTGTTGCTTCCAACTCCTGACTTTGAATTTTGCGCGAAATTCCGAGCGCTGATTTTAGTTTGATTTTTGCTTTGTCAACTCTCCCATAATTATCATCAACTATAGCGAGGTTAATTAATGCTTTGGCTTCTTCCTTTTGATTACCTGTCTTTATTGCAAGTGTTTGCCCTTGTTTATAAAGCTGCTCTGCCCTTTCCAAATCGCCTGAGAGAAGATAGAGCGAGCCCTCCGCAATTAAAACCTTAGTTAAGTTTTTATCAGATGAATTTAAACGCACTTTACATTTTTGCAGGCTTATAAGTGCATTTTCGTAATCAGATAATCCTCTGTATGCAAATGAAAGCTGATAAAGAGATTCAAAATTATCCTTACCATTAAGAAGCTTTATTGCTTCAGAGTATTTGGCTGAGTGATATGCTAATAATGCCGAAAGATAATCTGTAAAGACAGAGGGATTAGTTGCTGTGTTCGTAGTAAATTCTTCAATCTTGCTTAAGTTATTTGATGCTTTGGCAGAGGCAATCAATTCTTCGTAGTATGTAAAATGTTCTGGTTGATTAGCAAGATGTTTGAATAGGTGTTTAAATGCACCGGCGTAATCAGTTTTTCTTTTACTTATTAATGCTGATAAATAATCTCTTTCAAAATTATCATCGAGCAGCTGCAAAGAATCAGTTATATCAGGATTAACCTGTTGATTTAGCAGCCTGTACTCGAATTCATAAAATTTTTTTGAATAAGATTTATCTTTAAGCGGCGTGTCTAACCCGGATTTTGTAACTGTGGTTTGTTCTGATTGAATTACAATCAAGCCTATCAGAACCTGTAAAGACAAAAACGCAAGTATTATTCTTATCATTGGTAATCATCAAATTAATTATTCATTTGTTTCAAGAGATCTTCAGCCTGTTTGTAAAATCCGCCTTTTCTATCAACAACAATATTTAAATTATCTTTTGCTAATGCCGGTTCATTAATTAGCAGGTAAGCTTTTCCAATAAAATAATAGGCATCAAGTTTTACATTTTCGAAAGTCTGCGAATTATTTAGTTCAACAGATTTTTTTAGACTGTTAATCCCTTCCAGTACATCTTCTCTTTTATATGAAGGGAATAAACCCAGCAAATCCGTTTCTGCTTTGCTTATATATGTAAGCCCAAGAACATAATATGCATAAAACAGAGTTTCGGAATTAGACTGAGTTTCGATATCGGCTTTCAAATATTTTATGGCGTTTTCATAATCCTTATTGTCTATAAAGTTTAATCCTTTCTGGAAATCCTCAGAATTTCTGCCGCGTGTAACGTAAAGTTCTTCGCCGTTAAAAAAGGATCTCTTATAATCGGGTGTCAAAATTGAATCTGATAAATACAACCCAAAATAAATCAGCAAAACCGTGGAAACAGTAACAAAGAAGTATTTTAATGTGGGGCTTTTTCGCGTTAATTGCATTGCCGGCTTAAGTGATATCTCGCTTTTTTCTGCTTTATCTGTTAGGGATTGTTCTACAAACAAATCGATATCAGCGTACTCGGAATAAAATTCCTTAAACAACTTTTCACATTCAGAACAGGATCTTAAATGATTTTCTATTCGGGCTGATAAATAAGATGCTGTTTTATCCGACGAATTTTTATTTAAATATAATACATACTTGCCCATTAATTCTTCATCAATGTGACCATTTTTAGTAAGAGCTTTTTTAATCCCGGTGTAAACAGTTTTTAGATTTTTAGCCTCGGCATTATTATCAAGAATTTGATTAAGTAATTCTGATTCTTCTTGACTTAAAGATTCTTTCTCTAACAGCTCTAATAATTTTTCAAGTTCATTCATTGGTTTGCCTTAATACTTCTATCAATCATTAGTATGGTCAATAAATAAAAAGTGACATTACTCTATTTTGTTTTTTAATTCCTCGATAGCTCTGTAAAACATTTTTTTCACAGCTGCTTCATTTTTGTTTAGTTTCTCTGCTATTTCAGAAAACTTAAAATCTCCCCAGAATCTTAACTTGATAATTTCTTGCTTCTCATTGCTCAAAGTATCCAGTGCCTTTAATGCAACACCAACATCAAAATTTTCTTCAGTATTTATATATGTATCATCTGAAGTAATTTCTTCATTTAATTCGAAAGTTCTGCTAGCTTTCGACTGTTTATACCATCGTACAAATGTTAAAAACAATACACGTCTTAACCAATTTTCAATATTCTCAATTCTTTCATACTGCTCGGCAAAAGCTATATAAACGTTAGTAGTTAAGTCATCCACATCATCTTTATTTGTAATTTTATGGGAACGATACTTTGACAAGAAATAGGAATGGGCAATCTCCCGAACAAATCCA
>FWPV01007938.1_pt1 | contig 16260 bp, 10 predicted proteins | sample 2228371 | NCBI WGS metagenome assembly FWPV01 (sample SAMEA103939776, study PRJEB20133) | metagenome | reverse complement strand
ATATATTGCAGGCTTTGATATAATATATGCATGCCAGGATGTGGAATTTGATATTAAACACAAGCTTTTTTCATTGCCCGCCCGATATGGAATTCAAAAAGCTCTGACAATTTCCAGAGGGCTCCATATGCTCTCCTTTATTTGTTTTATTTTGATTTTTTATATATTTGACATGCAGTTTATTTATTTGGCGGCGGTCATCATCATCGGCATTCTCTATGTCATTGAGCATAAGCTGGTTTCACATCAGGATTTAAGACGCATTCATGTGGCCTTTTTTCATATCAACAGTATGATATCGCTGGTCTTGTTTGCGGGGATTTTGGCTGATGAAATGTTGAGGCGGGTTTCATGAATTCCAAAAAAATCATTGTTGCCATATGCGGCGCATCCGGCGTGGTATACGGCGTAAGAATGGCCGCCGTGTTGATGAAAATGCCCATTTCCCTTTATATGATCATATCTCCGTCTGCCAGGGCGATTTTGTCCCATGAATTGGCATATCACCATAACTCCATGGAAGTTTTCCTTAAGGAAAATGGCTGTGGATTTCATGATTCAGCATCCATTTATGAAATCGATGCCATGGATTTTTTTGCGCCTATTGCAAGCGGGTCCTTTCAACACCATGGTATGGTGATTGCCCCCTGTTCCATGAACACGGCGGCGGCCATTGCATCGGGTCTGACCCAGAATGTGATTCATCGGGCAGCAGATGTATGCTTAAAAGAAAAACGTCCGTTGATTCTGATTCCCCGGGAAACGCCCCTAAGCCGCATTCATTTACAGAATTTGTTGCGATTATCCGATGCCGGGGCAATTATTATGCCGGCCATGCCCGGGTTTTATCACCAGCCGAAAACCATTGAAGATCTTTTGGATTCCATTATCGCCAGAGCGCTGGATCACCTCGGACTTCCAAATACGATTTCCGACCGCTGGGGTGAATCAGAGAGCAGATAAAAAACACATCCAAGCCTGCGCTTTATGACCAAACACATCCAAAAATCATTTGATTTTTCATGGCGGGATTTATTGTTGAAAAGTTTTGTTTCAGCAGAACAGATAGGGGATTTTTTCCCGGTGGATAGGGAGGCTATCCACCGGGTTTGCGCAATTTATCCCATGCGGATCACCCCTTATTTTTTTTCGCTGATTCAAAAAAAAGGCGATCCATTGTGGCTTCAGGCAATCCAGGATATTCAGGAGATTGAGAAGGATAAATTTTTAGAATCTGATCCTCTTGGAGAGCAGTCCCAATCGCCGGTTCCGTCTGTGATTCATCGGTATCCGGATCGGGTGGTGTTTCTTATCTCATCTTATTGCGCCGTGTATTGCAGGCATTGCATGCGCAAACGCAGAACCGGCCTGATCAATATGATCACACAGGAAATAATTAAGCAAGGTCTTGAATATATCCGGAAGAATACAGCCATCCGCGAGGTGGTGTTATCCGGCGGCGATCCATTCTTGTTGACCGATGATTATCTGGTATGGATATTGAGTTGCTTGCGGTGTATGGAGCATATTGAAATTCTAAGAATTCATACGCGTGTGCCGTGCGTGCTTCCTCAAAGGATCACTCCACGGCTTGCCCAGGTTTTAAAACGGTTCCATCCATTATATGTCAACATTCAGTTTAATCATCCCCTTGAAATCACTCCGGAATCGGCAGCTGCATGCGCGCGCCTTTCTGATGTCGGAATCCCTCTGGGCAGCCAGACGGTGCTTCTCAAAAATGTTAATGACCGCGCGGATGTAATGATGGAATTAATGAGAAGTTTATTAAGGATCCGGGTAAAACCCTATTACCTTCATCATTGTGATCCGGTCCGGGGGGCAGGGCATTTTCGAACCTCCATTCAAACCGGTTTGGAGATCATGCGCGTGCTGAATCAATGCTTGGACCCCCTTGGCATTCCCCAATATGTGGTGGATCTGCCCAAAGGGGGCGGCAAAGTGCCGCTGTAACTCCCTCTGAAAATTTTACAGGGATATGTTTTTATGAATACGAATGATTTTAGGCAAAAAACCCCCGGATTTTTTCGCCTGCATGTCTTTGATTTTCACAATTCCAAAAGCAATGAAAAAAAAGAGAAACCCACCCCCTGCCGACATGATGGATCGGTCCATTTGATACGCATTGGCCAGCAAATCGCCCGTCAATGCCCCCGCGATCATCATGATGATGGGAAATATATAAAGCAAAAAAGAAGCGCTTAAAAGTTTTCCCGTGGGCAGGGATATGGTGACCTTGTCCCCGACCTTCGCCTGGATGGAATTATCCGCTTCAAACTCCATTTCCTGGGAGTTTTCCGTGGCAGCGCACGCATGTTTCTGGCTGCAGGATTCGCACGCTGATTTTCTGGTGGCTCGGATGACGGCTGTATTGGGAGTAATTTTAATAACAATACCTTCTTCGGTGGCCATATGAAAACGCCTTTTTAAATGCGATATATTCTGATTGTGTTTTATTATGGTTGAAGCCGAAAGCAATGCAACAATTTTTTGTCCTGGGGTAATGATTTTATCAGTTGTTCTGTTCGGTTCATTTTGGTATGTCTTTCACATAAATTTTGATTGTTGAAGTTTTGTGTTGAAGGAACAAACATTCATGCCCACTGATAAGAACCATCCATATATCCTGGCCATTGACCTGGGCACCTCCGGCCCAAAGACCGCCATTGTATCCACCCGGGGCGAGGTGATTGATTCTGCGTTTGTGGAGAATCGCCTCCATCTTCTGCCTGACGGCGGCGCCGAGCAGGACCCGGAGGAATGGTGGCAGTCCATTTTAAGCGGACTTAAATCATTGCTTGCCAAAAAAACAGTTCCTGCGGAAAATATAATCGCCATCTCCTGCTCCACCCAGTGGTCTGGAACCGTGGCAGTGGACAAAAACGGCTCTCATTTAATGAACGCATTGATTTGGCTTGATTCCCGAGGAAGTCGTTATATCAAGCAAATCTCAAACGGCCTTATCAAAATCGAAGGCTACGGTATATCCAAACTGCTGCGGTGGCTGCGGCTTACCGGGGGCGCGCCCAGCCATTCAGGCAAGGATCCCATCGCCCATATCCTTTATATAAAATACGAACACCCTGAGATTTATCAGAAGACATATAAATTTCTGGAGCCCAAGGATTATATTAATTTGCGCCTGACCGGCCGGTTTGCAGCTTCTTTCGATTCCATCACCTTGCACTGGGTGACGGACAACCGGGATATTCATCATATTCATTATGATGACGGCTTGATCGGTATGTCTACCATTGATAAAGAAAAGCTCCCTGAACTCAAGCATGCGGTGGATGTTTTGGGCAAGCTTAAAAAAGAAGTGGCAGACGAATTGGGGCTTCGGCCGGATGTGGCTGTCATTATGGGCACGCCGGATGTTCAGGCCGCTGCCGTTGGATCCGGCGCGGTCCGGGATTTTGATGCGCATTTTTATGTCGGAACGTCTGCGTGGCTGACCTGCCATGTGCCGTTTAAAAAAACAGACATCATTCACGGGATCGCCTCTCTACCATCGGCCATTCCCGGCAAGTATTTTGTGGCCAATGAACAAGAAACCGCCGGCGCATGTCTGACGTTTTTACGCGATAATATTTTTTTTGCAAAAGACGATCTGCTTGCCCATCCATGCCCGGACAATGTGTATCGGATATTTGATCAAATTGCGGATCAAACGCCGGCGGGATCCAACGGGCTGATTTTTACTCCCTGGCTCTACGGCGAGCGAACCCCTCTGGATGACAAATATGTCCGGGGCGGTTTTTTCAACCAATCTTTAGATACCCGTCGAAACCACATGATCCGCGCGGTGATGGAAGGGGTTGCGTTTAACGGCCGTTGGCTATTGTCTGCGGTGGAGAAGTTTGTGAAACGCCGGCTTGATCCCATACGCCTGATCGGCGGCGGGGCGCATTCGGGTGTCTGGTGCCAGATTTTTGCAGATATATTCAACCGCACCATTTATCAGGTTAAAAATCCCATTTTGGCAAATGTGCGCGGGGCAGGATTTTTAGGGGCTTTGGCTTTGGGGTTTATCACCCTTGATGACATATCGAAATCGGTTGAATTGCTCGGCACATATCACCCAAATCCGGCAAACCGCGCTATTTATGACAGCATGTTCAAGGAGTTCAAAAATATCTATAAGGCCAACCGCCGTATCTATGCCCGTTTAAACAAAAGGTAATTGATTTCAGAAATCAGACCTATTGGTTTTTGGAACCAGACCAAAACATGGTCAAGGGATGGATATTCTGACTTCTGATCGTTTGTTTTTGATTTTTTTAATTTTTTGGAGGCGACCTTTGAATTTTCAGACAATTATAGAAAAATATCTTTCCCAGTTGCCGGAAGGTATTGCATCAAAAATTTTTAATTCCCTAAAAGATATTCCTTTTATCCGAAAAGAAATTGAAAAAGAAATTGATAAATTGATGGCCGAGATGGAAACATCGGCCAAGCCGTATAAAGGCAAGGTCAAGAGTTTTCCCAAGATCCCGGATGAAGGGCTGGATCAGAAAGAGATTCTTGCCCTCATGGAACATATTAAAAAGAAAGAAATGCCCCAATGGAAGGACGGATATGTATCCGGCGCGGTTTATCACGGCGATGATAAACATATTCGATTTTTGAATAAAGTATATGGCTTGAATTCCCAGAGCAACCCGCTCCATTCGGATATCTGGCCCAGCGCTTCCAAATATGAGGCGGAGATCATCTCCATGACCGCGCATATGCTCGGCGCAGACAAGACCTACGGTGAAATCTGCGGATCTGTCACATCCGGCGGGACGGAGAGCATTTTGCTTGCCATGAAAACTTACCGGGATTGGGCCAGGGATAAAAAGAAAATCCGATCCCCTGAGATGGTCGTTCCTATCACGGCCCATGCGGCCTTTGATAAAGCGGCCCAGTATTTTAACATCAAAATGGTGCATATCCCGGTGAAACATGATTTTCGGGCCGATGTGGCGGCGGCGCGAAAAGCCATCACCAAAAACACCATTGTTTTGGTGGGCTCTGCGCCGAGTTTTCCCCACGGCGTCATTGATCCTATTGCCGAACTTTCAGAGCTGGCAAGAAAGCATCATATCGGTTTTCACACAGACGCCTGCCTGGGCGGGTTTGTGCTGCCCTGGGCGGAAAAAATCGGATATGATGTGCCGGCATTTGATTTCCGACTGCCGGGTGTGACATCCATGTCGGCCGATACTCATAAATATGGATATGCCGCCAAGGGCACCTCTGTGGTTTTATATCGCGGCAAAGATCTGCGGCGGTATCAGTATTTCAAAATAACGGACTGGCCGGGGGGGCTGTATTTTTCACCCACATTTGCCGGAAGCCGGCCGGGGGCATTGTCTGCCGCCTGCTGGGCGGCATTGGTCGCAATGGGAGAAAAAGGGTATATGGACGCCACAAAAAATATTTTAGAAACAGCAAAAAAGATCAAAGAGGGCATTCGTCAGATTCCCGAGCTCCATATCCTGGGCGATCCTTTTTGGGTGATCGCGTTTGGCGCCAAAAAACTCAACATTTACCAAATCATGGAACAGCTGACCCGAAAAGGATGGAGTTTAAACGGACTGCATAAACCTCCCTGCATTCACATTTGTGTGACCTTAAGGCATACCCGTCCCGGTATTGCAGATCGTTTTCTCAATGATTTAAAAGATGCAGTGGCCCATGTCAAGGCGCATCCCTCGGAAAAAGGACAGATGGCGCCGGTTTATGGCATGGCTGCCACCATCCCTTTCCGCGGGCTGGTGGGGGAGATGATGGAAAAGTATATTGATCTGCTCTATTCAGTTGAATAAATGATTTGCTGAAAAAATATTTTCTTTACAGCCGAGCGTGGATAAGATAATGCTCAAAAGCTTTATAATTTGTTAAATGAGCTCGCCGCGCCAATCTATCGGAGCGGTCGGACTGCACCACAATTTTATCATGGAGTGGAAAAATGACCAAAAAAATGAAAACCATTGACGGCAATACCGCGGCAGTGCACGTGGCCTATGCATTAAGCGATGTGGCTGCCATATATCCCATCACCCCTTCGACATCCATGGGCGAAGTGGCCGATGAATGGGCCGCCCAGGGAAGGAAAAATATCTTTGGTCAGGCCATGATTGTTCGGCAGATGCAATCCGAAGCCGGCGCTGCCGGCGCAGTGCATGGCGCATTGGCTGCCGGCGCCTTGGCCACCACATTCACAGCATCCCAGGGCCTGTTGTTGATGATTCCCAACATGTATAAGATATCCGGCGAGCTGTTGCCGGGGGTTTTCCATGTGTCGGCCAGGGCCCTCGCCGCTCATGCCCTTTCCATATTCGGTGATCACAGCGATGTGATGTCGGTACGTCAAACCGGGTTTGCCATGATCGCTTCCGGATCTGTTCAGGAGGTTATGGACCTGGCATTGGTGTCCCATTTGTCCGCCATCGAGGGGAGCGTTCCTTTTTTGCATTTTTTTGACGGATTTAGAACGTCTTCTGAAATTCAAAAGATTGAACTCATTGATTACGATGACATCGCCGCATTGGTGAATCACGACGCCATCCGGGAGTTCCGTTCCAGGGCCATGAATCCGGAACATCCCCATATCCGGGGGACAGCCCAAAATCCGGATATCTATTTTCAGGGACGGGAGGCGGCCAATCCTTTTTATATCCAGATCCCTTCCATTGTGGAAGAATACATGCAGAAAGTCGGCAATGTCACCGGACGGCGATATAAATTGTTTGATTATGTGGGACATCCGGATGCGGACCGAATTATTGTGGCCATGGGATCTTCAACGGAAACCATCGAAGAAACCATGAATTATTTAAACAATAAAGGCGAACGGTTGGGATTAATCAAGGTCAGACTCTATCGGCCTTTTTCCATTGAACATTTTCTGTCTGAGATTCCCAATACCGTGGAACATATTACGGTTCTGGACCGCACCAAAGAGCCTGGGGCCATCGGCGATCCCCTGTATCTGGATGTGTGCACGGCATTTAAGGAATACGGTCATGAAATCGATATCACAGCAGGTCGTTATGGCCTGGGTTCCAAGGAATTTACCCCGGCCATGGTCAAGGCGGTTTACGACAATATGCGGTCTGTGGGCGTCAAGAACCATTTTACTGTGGGCATTAAAGATGATGTGACCTATCAATCCCTGCCTGTGGATGAACAATTTGATCCATCACCGGCCGGAACGGTTCAATGCAAATTCTGGGGCTTGGGATCTGACGGAACGGTGGGCGCCAACAAAAGCGCCATTAAAATCATCGGCGATCATACAGATAAATACGCCCAGGGGTATTTTGCCTATGATGCCAAGAAATCCGGCGGTATTACGGTTTCTCATTTGAGATTTTCCAATCATCCTATTCAATCCACATACCTGGTCAATACCGCGGATTTTATCGCCTGTCATAAAGCCAATTATGTTCAGATCTATGATATTCTGGAAGGGATCAAAGAGGGCGGCACGTTTCTGCTGAATTCCCCATGGACCCTTGAAGAGATGGAAAAAGAGCTTCCGGCCGGCGTCCGTCGAACCATTGCGTCCAAAAAACTTAAATTTTACAATGTAGACGCTATCCGCATTGCGGAATCCCTGGGCCTTGGCAACCGCATCAATATGATCATGCAGACGGCGTTTTTTAAACTGGCCAATGTGCTTCCGTTTGATGAAGCGGTTCAATATTTGAAGGATGATATTCAAAAGACCTATGGCGCCAAAGGGGAAAAGATCGTCAAGATCAACATGGCTGCCGTGGACCAAACATTGGAATACCTGAATGAAATCAAGTATCCGGAATCTTGGAAAAACGCATCCGACGATACGGCTACTCCATCGACCCGGGAACCTGATTTTGTGCGAAAAGTCATGCGGCCCATGTTGAACCAAAAAGGAGATACGCTGCCGGTGAGCGTCTTTACGCCGGACGGGATTTTTCCGGTGGGAACTTCCAAGTATGAAAAACGCGGGGTTGCCATCCATGTTCCAGAATGGATAAAAGAAAACTGTATTCAATGCAATCAATGCGCGTTTGTATGTCCCCATGCCGCCATTCGGCCGGCGCTGGTCACGGATGACGAACTCAAAACAGCGCCCCCGGCATTTGAAGTCATCGAGGCCACGGGGAAGGAATTTAAAGGGTATAAATTCAGAATTCAGGTCAATACCCTGGATTGCCAGGGATGCGGCAATTGCGCCGATATCTGCCCGGCAAAGAAAAAAGCATTGGTCATGCGGCCGTTATTTACCCAGATCAACCTCCAAGTGCCCAATCAGCAGTTTTTTGACACCCTTCCCGTCAGAAACGACATGGTCAAAAGAGATTCCGTGAAAGGCAGTCAATTTTACCAGCCTCTCATGGAATTCTCCGGCGCGTGCGCCGGGTGCGGGGAAACCCCTTATGTGAAGGTCTTGACCCAGCTGATGGGGGAGCGCATGATCATTGCCAATGCCACCGGCTGTTCTTCCATTTGGGGCGCTTCAGCGCCTTCAACTCCCTATTGCACCAATAAGGATGGCCAGGGACCGGCGTGGGGCAATTCCCTGTTTGAAGACGCCGCGGAATTTGGCTACGGCATCCGCTTGGCCTATCGGCAACGCAGAAACAAACTGGTGGAAATCATCACCCAGGCTTTATCCACAGACATATCTTCAGATTTGAAACAAGCCATGAACGGCTGGTTGGAGGGCCGGGATGACGCGGAAAAATCCAAACTCTATGGGTTAAAAATTCAGGAATTGCTTATCGGAAGCGTGCGGACGCCGCTTTTGGATCTGATCTATGAAATGTCGGATCTGCTGGTGAAAAAATCCATCTGGATATTCGGCGGCGATGGGTGGGCCTATGATATTGGGTACGGCGGTTTGGATCATGTCATTGCTTCCGGAGAGGATGTCAATATTCTGGTCATGGACACGGAGGTCTATTCCAATACCGGCGGCCAGTCTTCCAAAGCCACGCCTACGGGCGCCGTGGCCAAGTTCGCCTATTCCGGCAAAAAGGTCGGGAAAAAAGATTTGGGCCGGATCGCCATGACTTACGGCTATGTATATGTGGCCTCCATTGCCATGGGCGCCAATAAATTGCAGACCATCAGGGCTTTTCAGGAGGCAGACAGCTATCCCGGGCCGTCTCTGGTAATCTGCTATGCCCCTTGCATTAATCAAGGCCTTAAAGCCGGCATGGGCAAGAGTCAGGAAGAGGAAAAATTGGCCGTTGAGAGCGGATACTGGCCGTTGTATCGCTATAATCCCCTTCTTGAGCTTGAAGGAAAAAATCCATTTATTCTGGAATCCAAAGATCCGGACGGCAGCATCCAGAAGTTTTTATCCGGTGAAACACGGTTTGCATCCCTGGAACTGAAATTTCCCGAGGAATCCAAACGTCTTCGGGCGCAAATTGAACAAGAAGTCAATCGCCGTCATGCCCTTTTAAAACGCATGGCGGATCCGGCTTCTATTTGCACGCCATCCGAGAAGGACGATAAAACAAAATAAAAAAACCGGATTCTGTGAATTTTCAACAGGAGGCGGTTTGGATATCCCATCTGCCTCCTGTTTGTTTATTTTTTAAGCCATCAAATAAAACATCGCTTTTCATGACCCCAAATTCTGAAAAACCTTTCAACCAATGTGTTCGTTGCGGCACATGCTGCCTGAAAGGCGGGCCGGCTTTGCATGAAGAAGATGCCCATCTTGTAGAAGCCGGTCATATTCCTCTGGATTCCCTGTATACGCTCCGGAAGGGGGAATTGGCTAAGGACAATGTCACCGGCGGATTCATCCGGCTGGATGAAGAACTCATCAAAATCAAAAGCAAACCAGGCGTCCCCGCTTGCCGTTATTATGATAATTTGCTGCATTGCTGCCGGATTTATGATGTCCGGCCCATGGAATGCCGCGTGCTTGAATGTTGGGACACCACCGCCTTGATCCAGATGTATCAAGAGCGTCGTTTGAATCGCAAAAAAGTTTTAAAAGCCATTCCATGGGTATTGGAACTTATTGATCTTCATGAAAAAAAATGTGATTTTCAAGTGATCCTCGGCTTGATTTCATTAAGGGAAAAAGGCGATCCAGCAGGTGCTGAGGGTCTGCAAACTCTGGTGAATCAAGACGCCCAGATCCGGTGGATGTTGATTGAAAAAGGCCGGATTGATCCTCAAATCCTGGACTTTTTATTGGGACGGCCCTTGTCCGATATCCTGGAGCTGGATTTTGCCATCAAAGTGATTTTGGTGGGAACCAACTGAATTTTTTTCTTGCAATATGTTCCAAACTATGCCATAGTCACACTGACTGACGTATCAGTCATTGTTGCTATGGTTGAATATTTATTTGAAATAATTTTAATTTGAAGTGATTGGCAAAGGCCAATTTTTTTTGAGGAAATACATGACTGACAAATCAGTCATGTATTTTTAAAAGACAAATCATAGCCTGGGTTCATATTTTACAACAGGATAAACACAGGGGGAAGGAATGGATCGCTATATCACTTGGATATTAAAGCGGCCAAAAACTGTTTTTCTGGTTTTTGGGATGATGACGATATTCATGGCAATGGGCATGTTCAAACTGAAATTTGACACGAGCATTGCCACATTTTTACCCCAGCAGGATGAAGAATATAAATTTTATAACCGGATCAAAGAAATCTATGGTGATTGCGATACCTTTATTATCCTTTCCATATCCCATGAAAGACTATGGCAATATGAAACCTTTCAACAGATAGATCATCTGCTGACGGATCTGGAACAATTCAAAGAGGTTCATCCTGAAATGCAAGATCAGCAACGCCGGGCCCTTGATTTTGCGTTGGCCAATCCATCGGTTTCCGGGGCAGAGATTCTGGCCCAGTTCCGTGATGATCCGGTCTTTCAACGGCTGTTGCAGCGCAAACTTGAAAAAATCAATGCCGGCAACGCAGTGTTGAGTCCTCGGATGAAAAAAAAGCTTATTGCGGAAATGGATGCTGTCCGCGCTCTTCAATCCATGAACCTGATTGATGATATCATATCTCCGTTTACAATGAAAGACATTACCGGCGATCATGATGTCCTGTCCACCATTGACTTGATTAAGAAGGATGGGAACGGGAAACGGATTTTACCGAAAACAGCCGATGAATTTCAGATATTCATCCATCAATTAAAGCGGAATCCGGTTTTTGAAAAAGGAATATATGCCGTCAATGAAAATGGCGATATCACGGATCTGGGGTTTATCATCCGGTTTAAAGACATTTCGGATTCGGACGCCATTTCCCGGGAGATTTTGGAAATCGTTAATAGTTATAAAGGGTTAAAAATTATTCCCCAGGGCCAGCCCATAATTTATATCTGGATCAACAATTACATGCAGCAAGATTTGAAGAAACTGGTTCCCCTGGTGATTCTGGTGACCATGATTATTTTCTTTTTGAATTTCAGATCCATCCGAGGCGTTGTTCTGCCGACCCTGACATTGCTCATGACCACGGTGTGGATCCTGGGGCTCATGGGGCATTTGGGGTTTAAAATCACCACCGTGGGCATATCCATTCCGATTTTGATGATCGCCGTGGGGAGCTCCTATGCCATCCATATCCTCAATCAATATTACGCGGATTATGGTCTGATTAGCCGGGAAGGAAAAGCCAGGGGATTGCATTGCGCCATGAACCATATTGCCGTGACCGTGACATTGGCCGGTTTGACCACCATTGTTTCGTTTTTGACCTTGGCCACGCACCAACTGCCGGCCCTACGTGAATGGGGTATTTTTTCAGGGCTCGGCATTGCATTTGCCATATTGATTTCCGCATCCATCATTCCCGCGGCTCTGGAACTCCTGCCGCATAAAAAAGAAGGTCCGATATGTTTACAGAAAAAACAGAAAACAAATTCAGCCGTGGACCACGTCATTTATTGGGCCATTTTGAGTGCCACGAAGCATTATAAAAAGGTCTTGATCGTTGTTGTGGCGCTAATGGGGTTTTCCTTTTTCGGGCTCCTTCAGTTGAAAGTGGAGACCGAACTGCTGCATTATTTCAAAAAAGACAATTATATCCGTACCAGCGCCAAGGAAATCTGCGATAAATTCGGGGGGCGTTGGGGGTTTAATATTCTTATCGATTCCGGCAAGCCTGACGGGGTCAAGTCCGCGGCATATCTTCAAACCCTCAACGAGGTGCGACGGTGGTTGCAATGTTGTGAAAACAGCGCCCTGTGCATCGGCCGAACCGATGCATTTTCCGATTACATCCAAACCATGCACATGGCCATGAACAATGATCAGCGGACTTTTTTTGCCGTTCCGGAAAATGATGCGGACGTCAATGATTATCTGGAAATTTACGCGGACGAAGACGCCAACTCGGACGGTCGTGTGGATCATTTTGAGCCCTATGTGGATCCACAATTTCAAACCTGTAATATTATTACCCGCCTAAGCCAAAACGGGGATGATCCCATCGGCACCGCGGGCTTGAAACGGATTTTTACCGTGATTTCCGAATATCTACACCAGAGCCTTCCTCCGGGCTATCGTTTTAAAATCACCGGGCACCCCTCCATGTTGATTAAAAGCGTGGATTACATCGTCAAAGGCCAGATTCAAAGCTTGTTGCTATCCTTGCTTATTATCGGCATCGCCGTGTTTTTTTTGTTAAAAGACGTCAAAGCCGGCCTTCTTTCCTTGATTCCCATGAGCGTTGCGGTGATGTTGAATTTCGGCATCATGGGGTGGGCCGGCATCCGGCTGGATATCGCCACCTCCATTATTGCGGCCATCACCATCGGCATTGGTGTGGATGACACGATTCATTTTCTCAATACATTCCGTCATCACACCAAACTGGGACAGGATATGGACGCCGCCATCCGCCTTACGCTCCAATCTTCCGGAAAAGCCATTATCTATACATCCCTTGCCCTGGTGTTCGGTTTTTCAGTCATGGAGTTTTCCAATTTCAGGCCCTTGGTTTTATTTGGGTTGTTAATGGGGATTACCATGACGGCCACCACCATCGGTGCACTTGTGGTCTTGCCTTCTGCCATAAAATTGACTAATATGTCTTTGGTGGAAAAAGAATCGTCCGCACAGTTTGCCGAAGCAAGGTGGCGGAGGGTTGTTTGCGCGGGATTATCCCGAATAAAAAAGAAATATGTGGAAGTAAAAGCGTTTAGAATTTTTTAATCGTGGGAGGAGATAATGAAAACAAAAATTTTTTTCGGGTGTGTGATGGCCTTGCTGTTTACACAATCCCTGTATGCGTTGACCGGCAGGGAAATCATGGAAAAAACCGATGCGTTGCCGGAACCCCAGACCGCTTTTATGAATATCATCATGACCATTTATAAAGGGGATCGGGTGGAGGAAAAGGAATTTACGTTTCAGGCCAAACAATATCCCAATGACGAGGACAAGGCATTGATCTCGTTTATCCGCCCTACCCAAATCACGCTCTTGACCCATTCATATAAGAACAAGGAAGACGACCAGTGGCTCAAGCTCTCCTCAGGGAAAATCAAGCGGATCGCCTCCTCTGAAAAAGGCCAGCCCTTTGTCAATTCCCATTTTTACTATGAGGATTTATCCCCTGTTGACATAGATGAATACAAATATGAGCTGTTGGGTGAAGAAAAAGCAGTAGGCGAAGACTGCTATAAAGTGGAAGGGGTCAAGCAGTCAGGGGAAAAAGTCTATGATAAAGTGATTTTTTATGTCCGCAAATCCGATTATTTTGTGGTTCGGATTGATTTTTTCAAGGACGGCGCATTCCACAAATTCCTTGAAAACTATGACGTCAAAGAAATTGATGGCATTTTAACACCATATCGGGTAAAAATGGAACTGGCCGACGGCAAGGGAAAAACCGAACTGGCGCTTAAAGATTTAAAATACAATGCGCCCATTGCCGACACCACATTTAATAAGGAATCCATGCGGTAATTTTTTGCCGACGGAAAAAAATACCCGTTAAAACATGCAAACCAAAGCATATCAAAATCAGCCAGGGTGAGGCCCAAAAACGACCGAAGCCATCTTTTCTTATATTTACAAAAAGGATGCTGTTTGTGAAATGGAAGCAAAATAATCTAATTTTTGTGTTCTTTATAACATATATTTTGGTTTTTTTTTTATCGTTGCTTTCAATACCGCCCGTGTCCGCGGAAGCATCAGAGGATCAAGAAAACAGCATACCTGATGATTCAGGCCATAATTCCGGGACTGGTTTACCAGGCCCGGAATTTATATGGAAATTAAAAACCGCCCTTGAAAATTATATCAACACAGACCGGGACCTTCATTTCCAGGATGCCAATAAAAAAAATGAAATCAGCACCCGGCTGGAACTGCAATACGGCATTCCGGACGAATATATTTTTTCCGTAACGGACGCGTATTTTTTCCCGACCTTTTTAAATGACGAGATCGGTGATGAGTATCTGTATTCGCGCGAAAGCAAGACTCACCGGAACTTAAGAATATCCAGCGAACACAGCGAACTCATATTCCGGGAGCTCTATATCAATGTCATGCGCGGACAATACAGGATCCGCATCGGCAACCAGATCTTTGCCTGGGGGACGGCAGATTTCATGAACTCCACCTCCTACATCAATCCAGTGGATTTTAGGGAACTCCTCTTCAAGGACCAGGACGAGCTTCGGCTCGGGGTGCCGTCCTGTTCGGGCATGATTTTTTTTGATCGGTTTACCGCGGAATTGGTTTTCGTTCCGATCCATACGGCTTCCCCTTATCCGCTCACAGGAAATTTCTGGGCGGCAAAAACCGTGGAGGATGAATATCCATTGATTTTTGAAGACCCGAAGGAAATGGATTCCACCAGCAAAAATTTCGGATACGGGGCGCGCCTGTCTGCCACTCATGAGGGCATTGACTATTCATTTTCCGGATATCATGGCCCGGACCGGGAGCAGGTGCTTGTGCCTTTTGCCACGGTGATCCAGGAAAATCAGCCGATTTCTATCGTGGTTCAGCCCCAGTCTTTTATTGTGGATTTTGTCGGCGCTGATTTGTCATGGACCTATGAAGATTTTGTGGTCCAGATGGAAGCAGCGTATTCACCCAATAAAAGCGGATTTATTGTTCAGGATTCGGATTACCCCCAGAATATCACATTCCCGTATGATACAAAAAAAACGGATTTCTGCTCATATTCCATCGGCTTTAATTATTTTATTCCCATGCATAAGCTCATTGACGGGCATGGCGGTGAAAGCCTGTTCACTATGGAATGGTATCAGGCCAGATATTTTGACGACGCCATATTTGAGCCATTTATCACTGATTTTGTGACCACCCGCTATCAGGACAGCTTTTTTGATGACCGGGTTCACATCTCCCTAACCAATGTGCTTGAAACCCGGAATCAGGGGATTATCTGGTGGCCCCAGATCACTTATGATTTCCAAAACGGATTTAAAGTCGAACTGGCCTGTGTCCGCATTCACGGCAACGGGGAAGGGGATGTGGATGAAGATTCCATATTCTATTATTATAAAAACAATGATTTTATCATGGCAAATTTCCGATATGCGTTTCAATAAGACCTATTTCCGAATTTTTATATTAACGGCGATGATTTTTGTTACATCCGGTTGCGGGAATGAATCTCACAAAACGGGCATCACCCTTACCGGAACATTGTTATTTGATGAATCGGCAAGGATCAGCAACGCGCCGGTGCTGGTGGCGGCCATCAATACCCTGGATTATCATGTGCTCCAGGACAACCCCAAACAGGCCATCATCAAATATGTATCTGCGGACAAAGCAGGAACCTCTTTTCGCATGGATTTGTCCGACACCCGGCTGCAGGCCGGAGATATCATTTATTTAATTGCATTTATTGATAATAATTTCAGCGGCGATGTACCGGTGCCCGATCCGGGCGATTTTATCGGCATTTATTTTGAAAAAGGGAAGTTGACCCCTGGGTATAGATTAAAAGAAGGCCAAAACAGCGAGATTCATATTGATATCAACCGGGAGGTGTTTGATTTTAAGGCATCCGTATCCGGCATGATTTTAGGCAATGATGCAGGTCCGGTGATCTTGGTGGCGTATGCAGGCGAGATCGCGTCGTCTGATTTTTCCGTCATCAATGTCAATGACGTGATCGGATATCAGACATTGAAAAAGCCTGCTTCTCCCAAAGCCTATACATTGGACATTCTGCCGTTTGGGAAAAACGTGCCTATGGCGCATGTGCAGATATT
>FWPV01009625.1_pt1 | contig 16263 bp, 17 predicted proteins | sample 2228371 | NCBI WGS metagenome assembly FWPV01 (sample SAMEA103939776, study PRJEB20133) | metagenome | reverse complement strand
AAAAATTAAAGGCAGGATTCCTCTATAAGAGGTAACCTGCCTTTATTCTTGGCATTTCTTGGTGGAGCTGAGGGGAGTTGAACCCCTGACCTCTTGAATGCCATTCAAGCGCTCTTCCAGCTGAGCTACAGCCCCGAATTTTTTTAAAATTTATCGAAACCGCGGCAACCTGTCAAGTCTCCGAAAGCAAGTTTCCTTTGGATTTCGCGAGGTAAACTGGCTTTGATATAATAGCTTATCATCAGACAGGGCAAGGTGGCAGAAGTTTCCTTTAAAAGAGCAAGCTTATTGAATAATTATGATTTTTCTGCCGGAATCCGGGGATCCGAAACCGACAACCGCATCAGAGTCCTCCACCTCCTGGTGAGCCTTCCGGTGGGAGGGGCCGAGGAGCTGGTAGCATCCATAGTCTCCGGTCTAAATCCAGCGCGTTTTGACATCCAGGCCGCCACCATCGGCCCCCCGGGCGTCATTGGGGAAGAGCTGGCCCGGGCCGGCTATCAGGTCCATAGCCTGGATCTGAACATCAAAGAAGACCCGGATGTCAAGATCGTTTGGCGGGTGCGCCGCTTTCTGCAGGACCTCAGGCCGGACATCCTGCACACCCACCTATACCACCCCAATTACTACGGGCGCCTGGCCGCCTTGGGGCTGGGCCTCAGAGGCGTGGTGGCCTCTGTTCACAATATTTATACCCGGACAAAATTCCACCGGCGGCTGTGGAATTTTCTCCTGCGTTGGGCCACTGACTGCGTTGTGGCGGTGAGTCCGGAGGTATGGCAGGACATCCGACGTTATGACGCAGTGACCTCCTCCCGAATCCACCTTCTGCCCAACGGGGTCAGCCTGGCGGCCCTGGAGGTCCCGGAAAGCCGGGAGCAGGCCAAGAACCGGCTGGGGGTTTCCGGTTTTTGTCTGGGCGCGGTGGGCCGCCTGGAAGGGCAGAAAGGCCATGCTTATCTTTTGCAGGCCCTCCCGGCTGTGCTTGATGAAGTCCCTGAAACAACGGTCCTTTTGGCAGGAGACGGCAGGCTGAGGCCCGAGCTGGAAAAACAGGCCCGGGATCTGGGGCTGGCTGACAGGGTCAAGTTTCTGGGCACCCGTCGGGACATGCCCCTCATCTATCGGGCCCTGGACGTGTTCGTGCTGCCCTCCCGGTGGGAGGGGCTGCCTCTGGCCCTGCTGGAGGCCATGGCCGCGGGACTGCCGGTGGTGGCGTCGGCGGTGGGCGGGGTGAAGGGGGTCATCCGGGATGGGGTTAACGGACGACTGGTCCCTCCGGGTGATCCCCAGGCCCTGGCCGCCGCTGTTCTGGAGCTGGCCCGCCGGCCCCGATTGCGGACCGAGATGGGTGCCGCGGCCCGGAATGCGGTAAAAAAGCATTATTCCCGGGAAGCCATGCTGGACAGGCTGGCGGCCCTTTATCTGGAGCTTTATGAAAGGGGGAAAGGGAAAAGGCGGAAAGGGTAAATCGGCCCAAGACATTCCCAGGGGGCAAACCTCATGGCAGATAATCCTACCAGAAGAAAGTATACGATTTTCCATACCGAATCCTCCCTGGGGTGGGGCGGACAGGAGCGCCGCATCCTCCTTGAGGCCAAGGTCATGCAAGATCGGGGTCACCGCCTGTTTCTGGCCTGCGATCCCCGGGGGGGGCTGTACCGCCGGGGGGAAAAAGAAGGCCTTGCCGTGTTTCCCCTCACCTTCGGCGGTTTGAGCCGGAACCTCCGGGCCTGGCGGGACCTGCGCCGTCTCCTGGCCCTGGAAAACCCGGATATTCTCAACACCCACAGTTCTCTGGATTCCTGGATAGGCATGCTTGCCTGGCGGAGCCTGAGACACCGCCCGGCTCTGGTGCGGACCCGGCACCTCTCCACCCCGGTTCAGCAATCCTGGCCCACCCGCTGGCTGTACCATGCTCCGGCGGCGACCATCACCACGGCCCGGAATATCGGGGAGTTGCTGCACCAGCGGCTGGGAGTGCCCAAATCCCGGGTTTTCCCCATTCCCACGGGGGTGCCCCTGGAGGAATTCTCGCCCCGACCGCCGGACCCCGGCTTGCGGGAGAGCCTTGGCCTCCTGCCCAAGGCCTTTGTATTCGGCACTTTGTCCGTGCTGCGTTCCTGGAAGGGTCATCTTTATGTCCTGGAGGCGCTGAAAAAGCTGGTTGAGGCCGGTCTTGCCTGCCATCTTCTCATTGTCGGGGAAGGCCCCTACCGGCCGGTCATTGAAGAACGCCTTTCCGAATTGGGTCTTGCCGGTCACGTGCGGCTGGCGGGCCATCAGGAGCAGGTGGCCGACTGGCTGGCCCTCATGGACGCCTTGGTGATGGCCTCATATGCGCATGAAGGGGTTCCCCAGGCCGTGCTTCAGGCCATGGCCATGGGAAAACCGGTGGCAGCCACCCTCGTGGGTGGAATCCCGGAAGTGATCACGCCGGAGGTGACCGGGCTCCTCACCCCGCCCAAAGACTCAGATGCCTTGGCCCGGGCCATGTTCCGTCTTCTCATGGACAAGGCCCTGCGGGAAAAACTGGGGCAACGGGGAAGGGACCTGGTGGTGCAGAAGTTCTCCCTCCAACACATGGCCCAGGAGGTGGAGGCGGTGTATGAGCGGGTGGCAAACTCCGGGTCAGTCTGAAATTTCTTTTCAGGCAACGCGGGCTGGAACAAAAACAAAGGTTTTTCAAAGACCTATTTATTTTCGAAAATTGGTTTGAGAAGGTATGAAAAAGTTGGCAAAGGCGGTTAACATTTCTCCGGGCGCCTTGTCTCTTAGAACGAAGGGGCTGCAAATTTGTTTGACAGAACCGGCGGGGCTTAATATATTTTGAAACTATCTGGCGGTGTAGCTCAGTCGGTTAGAGCATGCGGCTCATATCCGCAGTGTCCGGGGTTCGAGTCCCTGCACCGCCACCAAACCACTTATGGAGGAGGGGACGAACCCTATGAAAAAACTCACCTCTTTGATTGTTGGGGGAGCGTTGATGCTGAGCCTCCAGGGGGCAGGGCTGGCTCAGCAGCAGGAAAAGGCGGCACCTACGGCACCGGCTATGGAGACGCCGGCGGCGCAGCCTGAGGCCGCGGCGCAGCCTGCCAAGGTAGAAAAGAAGGCCAAGAAAAAGAAGGCAACCAAGGCCAAGCGGGTGAAAAAGGCCAAGGCCAAAAAAGCCGCCGAACCCTCCCCGGCTGAGGAAAAGGCCCAATAACTCAGCGAACTTCTGTGTGGGGGATGCCTTCCTGAAAGGGGCGCCCCTGCACTTTCCAGAAAATCTTGCCAGGAAGTCCCATGAAGAAACTGTTCACCATAGCCTTCACGGGAATGTTTATCTTCAGCCTTCAAGGCCCGCTTCAGGCTCAGAAGGAGGTGGAACCCCCTGCCATTCCTCCGATGCTAGAGGACAAGCCGCCCCTGACCCAGCTTGAGCCCAAAGAAACCGAGACGTCCAAAGACCAGGAAACGAAAAAAACCAGAAGCAGCGCCAAGACCAAGGTAGGCAAAAAGAAAGACGGTTCTTCGGCTGCTCTTAAAAAGAAGACCAAAATAAAGAAGATTTCGGCAAGCAAGAAAAATCGGGGCAAAGCCGTCAAGAAAAAAGGGGCGACGGCAAAACCCAGACAACGCAGGAACAGCAGCAATACCGGATGAGGTTTACAATTTCAGCATCTGGAGGAAGTCAGCCATGAATCTTACCGGAAAGAACTGGATTATCGGGTTAATTATCCTGTTAACTTGTTCCTGTCCGGCCTTGGCCCAGTCCCGGGGATTTCTGTGGGACGGCTCCCACTGGAAGGACATGACCCAGGAAATCAAGGTTGCTTATATCAAGGGAATCGGCAACATGGCTGACTTTGAGGTGGCCGCGGGAGGCAGCGGCCGGGCCGGTTGCATCTCCCAGGCTTTTGTGAGCGAACTGAAAAACAAGAGCATCGCCCAGATTATTCAGGAAGTGGACAAATATTATCAGGAAAACCCTGGGAAACTGAAGACTCCGGTGATCGAGGTGGTCCTGCGGCGCTGCACCGCGCTGTGTCCACCGGAGCCCAAGGCCGCCGGAAAATAAAAGTAAACCCGGCGGCAGTTTTTGGGTGGAAGGCTGCCGTCGGCAAAGTCTTTTGGCTGCATGCCTTCTGCGGATTCTCCCTGTTTCAGGTGATCCGGAGAAGACAAAGGCAACCACCCGCCTCTTGGGGGGAGGCAACCGACCGGAACTTCACCATAATAAAAGCTGACCACAAACCTGCGGAAAGCGCGCCTCATATGAAATCAATCTCCCTGGGGGAGACAAACGGGGGGGAACGATGAAGAAAGCGGTTATTGTGGCAGTGGTGTGCGCCCTTCTGATGGCCGGTTGTGCCGGCATGACCTACACCGAGCAACGGGTATTGTCGGGCGGGGCGCTGGGTGCGTCCAGCGGCGCGCTCATCGGCTGGGCCGCCGGCTCACCGGCGGTAGGCGCCGCAGTGGGCGGCGTCGCCGGCATGGCGGGAGGCTTTGTCTATGACCGGTATGAAAAGATGCGGGGTCGGCCTTAAACACCCCACCCGGTCCAGCCGGTCCGCCGGCTGCCTAAACAGACCTTCCGCCGGATTTTTTTAAATAAACCATGAGGAGGGCCACCGCGGCCGGCGTCACCCCGGAGATGCGGGCCGCCTGGCCCAGGGACCGGGGCCGGACTTCTTTCAGTTTGCCCCGCACTTCGTTGGACAGACCCGGCACCGCGTCATAATCAAAGCTCTCGGGGATGCATTTCTTCTCCCATTGGGCCATCTTCCGGGCCGTCTCCTCCTGGCGCCTGATGTAGCCGTCGTATTTGTACTTGATTTCCAACTGCTCCAGCACGGCCGCCGGTGCCTGCGGCTGTTCCCCGGTCAGCCGGTAAAGGGTGCGGAGGTTCAATTCCGGGCGCTTCACCAGCTTGAGAACCGGGGTGGGCTCGGACAAAGGCTTGGTCCCCAGGGCCGTCAGCTCCCGATTCACCTCCGGGGTGGGAAAGACGCGCCGGCCGGCAAGCCGGGCCTCTTCTTCTGCCAGGAGCCGCTTCTTTTCCTGAAGACGCTCCATGGCTTCCTTGTCCACCAGCCCCAGTTCGTAGCCCCATTCAGTGAGCCGGAAATCGGCGTTATCCTCCCGGAGGAGCAGGCGGTATTCGGCCCGGGAGGTAAACATGCGGTAGGGTTCCCGGGTTCCCTTGGTCACCAGGTCATCCACCAGCACCGCCATGTAAGCCTGGGAGCGGTCCGGCAGGAAGGGTTCCCGGCCCATTACCTGGCAGGCGGCGTTGATACCGGCCCAGAGGCCTTGGGCTGCGGCTTCCTCATAGCCGGAAGTGCCATTGATCTGGCCGGCCATAAACAGCCCCCGGATAAGTTTGGTCTCCAGGGTGGGCCTGAGCTGCAAGGGGTCCACATAGTCGTACTCAATGGCATAGGCCGGCCGCATTATTTCGCACTCTTCCAGCCCGGGTACGCTTCGGAACAATTGCCACTGCAACTCAATGGGCAGACAGTTGCCCAAGCCCTTGGCATAGATTTCTTCAGTGTCCCGGCCTTCGGGCTCCAGCGTCACCTGGTGGCTGGGCTTGTCGGCAAAGCGCATTACCTTGTCTTCCAAAGAGGGGCAGTAGCGGGCGCTGACCCCTTTGATGACGCCGCTGTACAAGGGGGAGAAGCGGATGTTGTCCCGGATCAGGCGATGGGTGGTTTCCGTGGTGTAAGTGACAAAACAGGGAAGCTGTTCTTTTGTCACTTCGGAGCTGCGCCAGGAAAAGGGGCGGGGTTCGGGGGCGCCCTCCAGTCGGGCCAGGCCCGCGAAATCAATGCTGGAGGCCCGCAGGCGGGGCGGCGTGCCGGTTTTCATGCGCCCCATCCGGAAGCCCAGTTCCTGTAAATTCCGGGCCAGGTGGGTGGAGGCGAACTCCCCGGCCCGGCCTGCCTGGATTTGCACCGGCCCGATGTGGATGAGGCCGTTCAAAAAGGTGCCGGTGGTGATGAGCACGGCCTTGGAACGGTAGGCCATGCCCAAGGCGTCCACCACCCCCAGAACCCGGCCGTCTTCCACCAGCAGGCGTTCGACGGTGGCTTCCCGCAAGTCCAGGCGACGCTCTTTTTCCAGGATGGCTTTCATTCCCAGGCGGTAAGCCTGCTTGTCGCACTGCACCCGGGTGCCCCGGACGGCGGGACCTTTGGAAAGGTTGAGCGTCCGGAACTGGACGCCGGTCTGATCCGCCAGATACCCCATGACGCCCCCCAAGGCGTCGATCTCCTTGACCAGATGGCCCTTGGCCAGGCCCCCCACCGCGGGATTGCAGGCCATGGCCGCCATGGTGTCCAGGTTCATATTGAACATGAGCACCTTCAGGCCCATGCGCGCTGCCGCCAGCGCACCTTCGCAGCCGGCGTGGCCAGCACCCACCACAATCAGGTCATAATCTTTGGGCTGAAATCCCATGGAGAGCAACAGAAGGGTTGAACTTGTGGCAATTTTCGTTTATGGTTTTATGTCAGGCAATTTCAGAGCCGCGGAGGAAATCATGGTTCATCCCACTCATACGGAGCCGTCGCCCGAAAAGATGCCCCACCGCACTTACGAGACCCTGGAGCCCAAAGGGGAGGTCGCGGTGGCGCAAAAGCCTGAAGGGGTGATCAAAATCATGCTCTATACCGGCAAAGTCACCCATTTTGAGTTCACCCTGGACAGCCAAAACGCCTTCAACCTGGCCATGGAAATTCTGCAGCACGCCTACCGCCTGGGCAAGCAGGTGGAATAGCGCCGGGGCGGGAGAAAGCCGGGGGCAAGCGTAACCCGGTTTTCTCCCGCTTCCCGTCTTATTTGTCCCATTCCACTTCTCTTACCAGGTCGATAAACTCCGGAGACTCGCCGTATTCCTTCAGCGCCTGCTGATAATCGAGCCAGGTGCGCCAAACGTTGAACCACTCCCGATTGTGCCAGTAATACGGACTTTCGCCCCCCTGTTTCTTAAGGAGGATAAATTCATCATATTCTTCCTGGCAACTGTCACAGAGACGGAAGGGGCCCTTATAACGTTTGTACATTTCGTGGGTCTCGAACTGTATCCCGCATTTCATGCAGCGGGCCAGACAGCGGGTGCACTGCAGAGTTTTGCGGACCGCCTCCAGCTTCTTGGCCTTTTCCACCTTGGCCTTCTTTTTCTGTTCCAGTCTGAGCCGGTCTTCGATATCAATGACCTTTGACATATTTGTCAACCTCTGAATTATAAAATATCAACAAAGCAAAACCGGGTCAACTGTCGGAAAACCTTTGCGCGTCGGCGTTTCTCCGAGCCCAAGAGGTAACGCCAGGACGAAAAAGGCGCTAACAGGATTCCCTGCGGTCTGAATCAAGATTGAAGAGGCGCCGGATGAGGTCCAGTTCCTGGCGGGCGCGTTTTCGATGATGATTGTTTTTAAGATACATAATGGGGTCGTGCAGCAGTTTGTTGGCGATGGACCGGGCAAGCACCTCCAGGGCCTGCTGCTGTTCCGCCCTTAACGGGCCCAGATGGGGCAAGGACCTTTTTATCTCCGCCTGACAGATGGCCAAGGCCTTTTCCCTCAGGGAAACGATGGTGGGAAAGACCGCCAGGGATGCCAGCCAGTCCATGAATTTCAGCGTCTCTTCGGCCACCAGCCGTTCGGCCTTGGCCGCCTCTTCCTTGCGGCGATGGAGGTTGTGCTCCACCACCTCCTTCAGGTCATCGATGTTATAAAGATAGACATTGTCCAGGTCATTGATCCGGGGGTCCAGGTCCCGGGGCACGGCGATGTCGATAAGGAACAGGGGTCGCTGCTTGCGGCGCCGCATGGCCCCTTTGACCTGCGCTGCGGTGAGGAGATAGGAATCGGAACCGGTGGAGCTGATAAGAATATCGGCGACCAGGAGCTGGTCCTCCAACTCGTCCAGTGACACTGCTGTTCCACCGAAGCGCTGAGCCAGCTTCATGCCACGCTCCAGCGTGCGGTTGGCGACAATGAATCTGGCAACCCCCTGGCGTTTTAAATGTTCCAGGGCCAGCTCCGCCATTTCGCCGGCCCCCACCAGAAGGGCGGTTTTGCCCGCCAGATCGCCGAATATTTTCTTGCCCAGGCTGACCGCCGCATAGCTGACGCTCACGGCGCGGTCACCGATGCCGGTTTCCGTGCGCACTTTCTTGGCTACGGAAAAGGTTTTATGCAGAAGACGGTTTAGGACCGTACCCGTGGCCCGGCACTGGGTGGCCCGGCGGTAGGCCTCCTTCACCTGTCCCAGGATCTGGGGTTCACCCACCACCAGGGCATCCAGACTGGCGGCCACCCGAAAGAGGTGCTGCACCGCCTCCCGGTCCAGATATTCGTAAAGGGAGGCCTCCAGGTCAGCGGGGGAAACCCCGGGGGCTCGGGCGAAAAAAGACTTTACCTGGTGAGCCGCAGCAGAGGCGTCCTCGGTCACACACAGCACCTCCACCCGGTTGCAGGTGCGGTAATAGATCACCTCCTGAACCGCCGGCAGATTCTGCAAACGTCGGTAGGCCTCCTCGGCTTCGGGCAGAAGACCGCACAATTTCTCCCGGAGTTCCACCGGAGCGGTCTTGTGGTTCACCCCCACCAGCACCAGGTTCATGGCTGTTGCGTAAAGGCCGCGAAACTATGGTATCCGGAGAGCCACAGGTTCGCGGTCACAAAAGTGATGACAAGGACCAAAAATCCGCAGATGGCCATAAGGGCTGCCCGGCGGCCCCGCCAGCCCACCGCCAGGCGTTCATGGAGCAGCACAGCATAAATGAACCAGGCGATGAGGGTCAAAATCTCTTTGGGGTCCCAGTTCCAGAAGCGGCCCATGGTGAGTTGGGCGTATAGGGAGCCGGTGATGATGGCTCCGGTGAGAAGCGGAAAGCCGACGGTGAGGCACCAGTAATTGAGGGCGTCCAACTGCTCCAGAGACGGCAGGCGGCGGTAAAAAAAGCCGAATTTCTTGCCCTTGAGGGCCCTCTCCTGGATGAGGTAGAAAATGCCGCCCAAGCCGGCCAGAGACAGGGCGGCGTTTCCCAGGAAAGCCAGCAAAATATGAAGATAGACCCAAAAACTCTGCAAAACCGGGGAAACCGAATTGGCTCCGCCGGGGATAATCAGACTTCCCGAGACCACCAGGGCGGCCAGAGGTGCCACCAGGGCCCCCAGAACCTTGACGGGATGCCGCCAGAACAGGAGAAGGAAGGTTGACACCAAGGCCCAGGCAAAGGCCGAGAGGGCGCCGGCGAAGGTGGCGATGGCCAGGAGTCCATGGTCCCAAACGGCGGTCAGAAGAGCCAGGGTATGAGTGCCCAGACCCACGGCCATGCTCCAGGCGCCGCCCCGGCAGAAGGCCTCCCGCTGGGCCAGAAAAAAAGTCAGAAACAGGCCGCTGGTGAGGAAGTAGGCGATGAGAGTCAGATAAGAAAAGAAGGCACTCATGGACTTAATCGGCCACTAAGGGCAGAAGCGGCCGTCCCAGGGCGTCATCCACCAGCTCCTGCAGGGTTTCCAGGGGCAGACGCTCTCCCACCGCGTCTGCCAGCACCTGAAGAACCTCTTCCGGCTCTCCCCGGGCCAGGGCCGGCCTCAGGGGGGCAGCCGCCAGACGGTGGAAAAGCGCGGCATTGTCGGGGCGGCCCCGCCCGGTTTCCAGGATCTTTTCCCGCACCGCGCTTAATAAATCCAGGTAAGGGCCGTATTCCGGGCCGAAAAGGCCCTCCAGGTATTGCCGCAGGCGCCGGGCCAGCGCCGGGCTGGCCCCGCCCGTGCTGACGGCGATGGTCAAGGACCCGCGCCGCACCTGGGCCGGCACGATGAAGGTGCAAAGTGCCGGGGCGTCCACGATGTTCACCCAAATGCCCCGGGCCTTGGCTTCTTGGCTCACCCGGGCATTGACCTCCGGATCGTCCGTGGCCCCTATCACCAAAACCGCCCCCTCCAGATGTTCGGGTTTAAAGGCATCTTTCCGGTAATGGATTCGCCCCTGAGCGGCCAGGGCCGTCAAGCCCGGGGTAAGGCCCTGACTTACCACCGTCACCTGAGCCCCCGCCTCGAGGAGGTCCTGAACCTTGCGCTCTGCCACCGGGCCGCCGCCCACCACCAGACAGGGCAGGTTTTCAATGACAGCAAAGATGGGATAAGTCCTCATGGGGCCCGGCTGCCTGGATGTCTCTTGATGACAAAAGCAATTGTTAATTTATCAGGCATCCGCCGCGGATGCAATAAACTTGGCAATATAAGGGCTTAACATCCTTTGACATTGACAGAAGCCGGATTTCCTGGTTATATGATACCCGATGGTTATTCGGAAATAGCGACTTGACTTAATCCTCATGCACTTCCTCATTTTCCTGGTCTGCCTGCTCTGCGCCTGCCTTTCGACGGCATCGGGCCAGGGAGGACAAGGACGTATGACTCTCACCGAAGCTGATAAAGAATTTTTGCTTCGCATTGCCCGGAGCAGCATTAAGGCCCACTTGACCGGTCAAATGCCCGACGACCCTGAGGATCCCCCCCAGCATTTGTGCCAGCCTTGCGGGGTCTTCGTCTCTTTGCACCGCCAGGGCCACCTTCGGGGTTGCATAGGCTATCTGGAGGCCGTGAAACCTCTGGTGGCGGCCGTGCAGGAAATGGCCGCAGCCGCGGCGTTCCACGACCCGCGGTTTCCGCCGGTGCGCCAGGAGGAACTGGCCGACCTGGACCTGGAAATCTCCGTCCTCAGCCCCATGCGTCGGATTTTAAGGGTTGAGGCAATCGAGGTGGGCAAACACGGCCTGTATATTGAACGGGGCTTGGCCCGGGGCCTGCTGCTTCCCCAGGTGGCCACCCAGTGCGGATGGGATCGAATTACTTTTCTTGAGCAGACCTGCTGCAAGGCCGGCCTGCCTCCCGATGCCTGGAAAGACCCGGAGACCCGTATTTATGTATTCACCGCCGAAATTTTTTCGGACCATTCGGTAAAATCTGCAAGTCCGCCGCAGGAGCCCAAAGCCCGATGACCCCTGAACGACTTCCTGTGCCTATGCCCCCTGAGGCTGAGCCACCGCCCGAATCCTGGCTGAAAAACCTGCTCAAGCATCGCTTTCTGCTCATAGCCCTCATCGTTTTCCTTTTTTTCGGCGCCGTCTTTGTCCATGGGTATTTCCGCAAAGGCCAGGCTCCGGCTGATTTGCTGTTGACTCCGGAAAAAGAAATCCTTCATGAGGCCAAGGCCCCGGAGGGTTTAAAAGAAACGCTGCCTTCCAAGGAAGCGGCCCCGCCGGTCAAACCCCCCGCCGAAGCTCCGCCGGCGGTGGTTCCAGCCCCGCTGCCGCCGCCTTCGCCGCCCCCCATGGCCCCCAAAGAGGCCCCCAAAGGGGCGGCCTTCACCCAAGCGTTGATAAAGATCATCGACGACCAAGTGAACAAAAGGCTGTTCGGCTGGCGTCCCAACACCATCATCTTCGGCAAGTTCGGCCTCACCGACAATGTCAACAATCTCCAGCTCGGGGTGCTGGAAGTGGCCCGGCGCACCGTGGTGGTCCTCAATGAAAACATGACCCGGTTCGCCGTCACCGAGGCCTACAACCCCCGGGTCAATGAAGCCATGAACTTCCTCATGGTGAGTCCGGACAAATACTGGTTCCCCTCGGCCTCCGGCAAGTACCGGGAGGCCATGGCGGACCTGGAGCAGTACATCGAGGACTTGAGGTTCGGCCGGGCCCGCTTTTATTCCCGGGTGGACAACCTCAATGCCCTGCTGGCCCACTACAAGGACATCCTGGGCAGCTGCTACCACAACCTGGTGAAAGACACCGAAGCGGACGGCTCGCCCATCTCCTATTTCAAAAGCGACGACTATTTCTACTTTTCCAAAGGCGTCGCCATCGGCATGACCCAGATGCTGGAAGCCGTCAAAGAAGACTTCAGCCAGGAGCTGCAACGGAAGAACACCCACAAGCTGTTGGAAGATACGATCCACGCCCTGCACGCGGCCTCAGAGCTTTCTCCCTGGCTGGTGACCGACGGCGCCAAAGACGGTATCCTGGCCAACCACCGGGCCAATATGTCCACTTACATCGGCGAGGCGGAACACGTGGTGACCATCATGCAGACGGTGCTGGCCACGAATTAGCGTTCAACCGTCAGCGAATAAAGAAACCCTGATTTTTCTATGCGCCACAGAAGCGCGGTGAATAAAGTAGGGTAAATAAGGTTCAGGGCGGGATACCGGCCACAGATTACTGGCCGGCGAACCGGCCGCCGGACAGCGAAGGCGGGAATTTTCTTGAAATTCCCGCCTCTTTGTTTTAAGGTGGTGGCCTGAATTCTAAGCAGGAGGCGCGCCAGATGCGGGTCGGCCAGATCATGCACAAAAATCCCGTCACCATCACCCCGGACAAGCGCGTGGACCAGGCCTTAAAACTCATGCAGAAACACAACATCCGGCATCTGCCGGTGGTCAAAGACGGCGAAATGGTGGGCTGGATCACCTCCCGGCTGCTGCGGGAAGTGCTCTTGGCCTCCATGTTGGAAGTCATCACCGTGGGTGACGTGATGATTGAAGCCCCCATCACGGTGACCCCGGACACCGGGGTGGAGGAGGCGGCCCGGCTGATGTACGAACACAAAATCGGGGGCATGCCGGTCGTGGAAGAGGACAAACTGGTGGGAGTGATAACCACCATGGACCTCTTGGCCGCCTTTCTGTCCATGCTGGGCCTTTTGCGGAGCAGCTCCCGCCTTGACCTTTTGCTGGACAAAGACCCCCGCGTGCTGGATGAGGTCACCCGCCTTATCAGAAAAGCCGGGGGAGAAATCATCAACATCGCCCTGGGGCCCACCAAAGGGCCCAAACGCAGCTACCTGGTGCGCCTGACCAAATGCAACCTTGTCCCGATTATTGACCTGCTCAAACAGCACGGGTACGAAGTCGTGGATTTTATCCCCTGAACCTTCCCCCTTCAAAATGACGGGACGCCCGGAAAGGCGTCCCTTCATGGTTTATAGCATCTTTTCGGGAAACAACGCCTGGCCCCTGGTTTGTCCATTCCCTCCGGATATGTCAGCCTTGACGGGCGATGAAGCTGGAAACCCGATTCTTGCCGGTGCGTTTGGCTCCGTAGAGGGCGGCGTCGGCGGCCTTCACCAAGGCGGCGCCGTCCATGCCAGGCCCGAGTTCCGCCACCCCGATGCTGACGGTTATGCGCACCTCTTGGTCCGCCGGACTCATGGGAGTGCCGGCGATGCCTTCCCGGAGGCGGTCGGCCATGACCTCGGCCTGCTCTGCCGGGGTTTGGGGCAGGAGCACGACGAATTCCTCACCTCCGTAGCGGCAAAGGATATCGGCCTGCCGCACCGTGTTCTTCAGATAAGTTGCCAGGGACTTCAGCACCAGGTCCCCTTGGGTATGTCCCAGGGTGTCGTTCACCGTTTTGAAATCGTCCACATCCAGAAAGAGCAGGGAAAGGGGCCAGCCGTAGCGGCGGCTCTGGCCCACCTGCTGATTGAGCATCTCCCAGAAGTAGCGGTAGTTGTACAAGCCGGTGAGGCCGTCCCGAATGGCCAGACTTTTCACCTCTTCAAAGAGCAGAAAATTTTTGAAAGCCGCTTCTCCCTGGAGGATAAAAATCCGGAAGAGCTCTGACTCCTCCGGGGTAAAGGGCTCCTGCCGCGCTCCTGCCACCAAACCCACCAGTTTGCCGATTTTGACTACCTCCCAGATGATCGCGTTCAAGGGGGGAGGAAGGCTGGGCGCGGTGATACCCGCCGCCGGAAGGTCGCCTGCCGCCTGCCTCACAGTTTCTTCGAACCATTTCTTAAAGACGCGGCAGGCCTCCGGGGACACCTCCTTATGGCAGCGATGCCCTTCCCAGGTCTGGACGCTGTCCTGGTCCAGAAACAAGAGGGCCAGGACTTCCAGGGGCATGCTTTCCCAGATAAGGTTCAGCAGCCCCTCGGTGAGCTGCCCAGGGGCCATGGGTTGGGCCAGGGATTCGCCGATCCGGCGGATCTGGGCCAGCTCCGCCTTGCGGCGCGCCGCCAGCTCCTCCCGGGCCTGGCGGAGATGAGCCAGGAGCTCGCGGTTGGCCAAAGTCAGCCGCCGCCGCTCCAGGGCCCGGTCCACCACCGCCTGAAGGTCGGGCAGACGCAGTTCCGCCTTGACGAGGTAATCGTAGGCCCCCAGTCTGAGGGCCTGCACCGCGCTCTCCAGGTCCCCCAAGCCGGTGAACAGGATCACCTCCGTGTCCGGAGCCCGGGATTTCAGGGTGGCCAGAAGTTCCATGCCAGGGATATCCGGCAGTTTGATGTCCAGAATTACCAAAGGGAAGGTCTCGGAGCGGATGGCAGCCAGGGCTTCCTGGCCGGTGGCCGCGCCCACCACGGCATATCCCTGACGGGCAAAAAACCTGGTGAGGACGCTCAGGACATCGGGATCGTCATCCACCAGGAGAATGCGGTCATCCGGCATCAGTGCCAGCCTTCGGAGGAAATCAAAGTGTCCCGGAGATAGTGTTCGTCGTCCTTTTGCGGATAATCCAGGTTATAGTGCAGCCCCCGGCTTTCTTTCCGCCACATGGCCATTTTGATGATAAGCTCGGCCACCGTGGCGATGTTCCTCAGCTCCAGCAGATCGCTGGTGATCAAAAAGTTCCAGTAATATTCGTTAATTTCCTGCTGGATGAGGTCTATGCGGTGTTTGGCCCGGAGCAGGCGCCGGTCGGTCCGCACTATGCCCACATAGTTCCACATCATGCGACGGATTTCGTCCCAGTTGTGCGAGACCACCACGTTCTCGTCGCTGTCGGTGGCCCCCATGGGGTTCCATTCAGGAACCGACGCGGCGGCCGGAACCCGCAGGCCCGGCAGGGTCTCTTTGGCGGCCAGGGCCGCCTGGTGGGAAAACACCAAGGCTTCCAGCAGGGAGTTGCTGGCCAGACGGTTAGCCCCGTGGAGCCCGGTCATGCTCACCTCACCCACGGCAAAGAGGTTGTTGATGGTGGTCCGACCCATGGCGTCGGTGACCACCCCGCCGCACATATAGTGGGCCGCAGGCACCACCGGAATGGGCTCTTTGGTTATATCGTAGCCGAACTCCAGACACTTCTGGTAAATGTTGGGGAAGCGGTTTCTGACAAAGTCTGCTGGCCGATGGCTGATGTCCAGAAAAACGCAGTCTGCACCGCTGATCTTCAGCTCGTTGTCAATGGCCCGGGCCACCGTGTCCCGGGGGGCCAGGTCTTTCAGAGGGTGGTACTTTTCCATAAAAGCCCGTCCCTTGTGATCCCGGAGGATGGCCCCTTCTCCCCGCAGGGCTTCAGAGATCAGGAAGTTTTTGGCCGCCGGGTGATACAGACAGGTGGGATGAAACTGCACAAATTCCATATTTCCGATCCAGGCCCCTGCCCGGTAGGCCATGGCCACCCCGTCGCCGGTGGCGATGTCCGGGTTGCTGGTGTACAGGTAAACCTTTCCGGCTCCGCCGGTGGCCAGCAGGGTGATGGCCGCGAGAAATGTGTCCACTTCCCCGGTGCGGGTATTCAGGACATAAGCCCCCAGACAGGACTCTTCCGCATCTGCGACCACCGCCCCCCGGCGCACCAGGCGTTGCCGGGTAATCAAATCCACCCCCATGTGGTATTCAAACACCCGGATATTGGGATGGGCCAGCACCTTTTCCGCCAGAATTCGCTCCACTTCTGCACCCGTCATGTCATGGGCGTGAATGATGCGCCGGCGGGAGTGGCCCCCCTCCCGGGCCAGGTCAAAGCCATTGTCTGAGCCGGCGTCAAAGTGGGCTCCCAGGGCCACCAGCTCGGCAATGCGCTCCGGACCCTGGCGCACCACCAGCTCCACGATGTCCGGATGACAAAGGCCTTCCCCTACGGTCAGAGTGTCCCGGATATGGTATTCAAATCTGTCGTCGGCCCCCAGCACCGCGGCGATGCCTCCCTGGGCCATACGGGTGGAAGTCTCCATCAGGTCCCGCTTGGTCACCAGGTTCACGGTGGCAAAGTCGGCCACCTTCAGGGCGTAGCTCAATCCCGCCAGTCCGGAGCCCAATACCAGAACATCGGAAATTTGATACAAGGCGACCTCAGATAATTAAATTTTTCATAATAACTTTAACATAAAAAGGAAACTTTGTGGCCCTTCGGCCAATTTCACCGGTTAAGTAGCCGAGCCAGATTTTTTCCCAAGATCATCTCCCGCCAATCCTCCGGCAGGCCTGCGTCCGTCATCTCCTGGAGATAGCGGGAGGGGGGAAGCAGAG
>FWPV01009624.1_pt1 | contig 16264 bp, 12 predicted proteins | sample 2228371 | NCBI WGS metagenome assembly FWPV01 (sample SAMEA103939776, study PRJEB20133) | metagenome | reverse complement strand
CATGGAAGACATTGAGGCCAACCGCAAAATCGGGGACTTGGGGGCGGCGCTGCTGCCTTCGAGAGCCCGGGTCCTCACCCTATGCAACACCGGTGCTTTGGCCACGGGCGGTTACGGAACCGCGTTGGGGATCCTCCGCTCGGCCTGGGCGCAAGGGAAATTGCAGATGGTTTACGCCTGCGAGACGCGGCCGGTGCTGCAGGGGGCACGGCTTACGGCGTGGGAACTGTTGCGGGAAGGCATCCCGTTTAGACTGATCGTGGATGCCGCGGCCGGAGCCCTCCTCGCCCAAGGGAGGGTCGACGCCGTGGTGGTGGGGGCCGACCGCATCGCCCGCAACGGGGATACCGCCAACAAAATTGGAACCTACACTTTGGCTGTGCTGGCCGCCCGCCACGGTGTGCCCCTTTACGTGGCTGCTCCCTCTTCGACCGTCGATCTTTCCGCCTCTTCGGGGGCGGCCATTCCCATCGAAGAGCGGGACGAAGCGGAAGTGCTGGTGGTGCAGGGCCACCCGGTGGCGCCCCCCGGCGCGCGGGCGTGGAACCCGGCGTTCGACATTACCCCTCATGAGCTCATCGCCGCTATCATCACCGAGCGCGGCGTCTTACGACCTCCCTATGAAGTCACGCTCCCCCAAGCTCTGGCGTGAACAGGTGGTCGTCGCGGCGCGGGCCATGGCCGCAAAGGGGCTCGTTTCCGGTTCGGCCGGTAACGTCTCCGTGCGTTGGGGGACCGGGATGCTCATCACGCCCAGCGGTATCCCCTACGAACACGTTCGGCCCGGCCAGGTGATGGCCATGGACCTTGAGGGCCATGTGTGGTCGGGATCGGCGCGACCGTCCAGCGAATGGCGCATGCACGCGACCATTTATCGCTTACGTCCCGACGTGCGGGCCATCGTGCACACCCACTCGCCTTACGCCACAGCGGCGTCGTTCAAGTTCGCCCCCGCCCTTCCCATGGTCCACGACGAGGGGAAGTTTTTGTTGGGGGAGAGCGTGGCCGTGTCGCAGCCGGCTCCCCCGGGGACTTGGGAGTTGGCCCAGGCTGTGGCCGAAGCCCTGGGAAGCGGAAGGGCGGCCCTCATCAGCCACCACGGGGCCGTGACCGTAGGGGCTACTTTGCGGGAGGCTTTGCTGCGGGCTGAAAAATTAGAGGAAGCGGCCCGGTTGGCGTTCCTGGTGGGACAAAGGAGGACCGATGTCTGACCAAGCCAAGGTCGGTTGGGAAAAGATTTCGTGGGCCCAAGAGCACATGCCCCTCCACGCCCGCATCCGCGCGCGGTGGGACCGTGAAAAGCCCTTTCAAGGCCAGCGCTTGGGCGTGGCCCTCCACCTCGAGGCCAAAACCGCGGTGCTGATCCTGACCCTCCATGCGGGTGGGGCCGAGGTGTTCGTCATGGGCTCCAACCCCCTTTCCACCCAAGACGAAATCGTGGCGGCACTGCGGGAGGTGCCGGGGTTGACGGTGCAGGCCCGGCGGGGCGAGCCCGAGCAAGAGCGGCTCAAGCGCATTGACGACCTGCTGGACTTCCATCCCGTGGTGATCATTGAGGACGGAGGGGACGTGGTGTGGCGGCTGGCCGAGCGAGGCCGGGTCCCGAGAAACCTCATCGGCATCTGCGAGGAGACATCCACGGGGGTGGAGCGGTTGCGCCTTTTGGAGCAGGAGGGACGTTTGCCCGTTCCCGCCATCGCCGTGAACGACGCCCCCATGAAGCACCTCTTTGACAACCGCTATGGCACAGGGCAGTCGGTATGGGACGCCATTTTGCGCTCGACGAACCTCCTTGTGGCTGGGAAAACCGTGCTCATCGTTGGCTACGGGTGGTGCGGCAAAGGGTTAGCGCTCAGGGCGCAGGGATTGGGCGCTCAGGTGCTGGTCTGCGAACAGGATCCCGTCAAGGCCGTGGAGGCGGCGCTGGAGGGCTACACCGTGGTGGACCTCGAGGAAGGCATGGCCAGGGCAGACTTTGTGATTACAGCCACGGGACAACCGGGGGTCGTGGGCGAAAGGGAACTGGCGCGGGCCAAGGACGGACAGCTTCTGGCCAACGCGGGCCATTTTGGCTACGAAATCGATCGCGCGGCGCTCGAGCGGCTTGGAAAGCCTTTCCCTGCCCGAACAGGCATCACCGGCTACCGCTTCGCCGACGGCCGCACGGTGTATCTATTGGGCCAAGGGGAGCTGGTGAACTTGGCCCTGGGGGATGGCCATCCTGTGGAGATCATGGACGTTTCATTCGCCCTGCAGGCTTTGTCGGCGGAGTACATGCTGCGCCGCGGGCGGGACCTGCGGCCAGGGGTGCATGCCGTGCCTGCCGAGATCAATGCCGAGGTGGCCCGCTTATTTCTGGCTACGCTCCGGCGCTGAGCCTCGGTCAACCTCAACAGTTAGTGTTATACTGATACCGAAATCTTGTTGTACGGAGGCTCAATTGGCACAGTTGGTGAAGTTCTCGGAGGCGACGGCATTGGCCTTGCACGCGATGGCCCTGGTGGCGCAAGCCCGGGGGCCGGTTTCCGCGAAGGAGATCGCCCAGCACCTTCAGGCTTCGGAAGCCCATGTGGCCAAAGTACTTCACATTTTGGCCCAGGCTGGGCTGTTGGACGCCAAGCGGGGGCCAAGTGGGGGGTACATCTTGGCCCGCCCAAAAGAGGAAATCACCCTGCTTCAAATCTACGAGGTGGTGGAAGGTCCCTTGCGCCAGGACCGCTGTGTGTTTAACGAGTCTGTTTGCAAACAAGCCCGGTGCATCTTGAACGGGCTGGTCGCGCAGGTTCGCCGGGAAGTGGCCAAGTATTTGGAAAGCACCGCGCTTGCTGATCTCCATCTGAAAACCCTGCGTTAGGGGGCAAGGTCGTCCTGCGGACAAATGTCTGGTGGCGGGCCTGAAACTTTTCTGTATTGTCGTATGTAAATATGGCACTTGGATGTCCACTCGACACCCAAGGTTCAAACCGTAAAGGAGGGATCAACGATGAAGCACGTCACAAAGAAAGCCGGCCGGCTGCGGTCGGCACGGAGTTGGGGAGCGCTGGGGTTGGTCCTGGCGCTCATAACCTTGGTCACGATCGGATCAGGACAGACCCCACCTTGCGTCACTCCGCCTTCGGGCATGGTCGCCTGGTGGCCGTTGGATGAGACCGCTGGGAACACCACCGTCATCGACTTGGTGGGAGGACACACGGGCGTGCCCGTTTCCGCACCCGTTGGATCAGGCGGCCCAAGCCCTGTGGCCGGCATGGTGAGCGGTGCCCTCTATTTCAGCTCTAGCAGCACCTACGTGCGGGTACCTAACAGCCCTGCGTTAAACTTCGGCACCGGCGACTTTGCCATCGAAGCCTGGGTAAACCCGGTCCAGGTTGGGCCCACCTGGTATCAGCCCATCGTGGATAAGACGGAACCCGTCTCAGGAGGCAGCGGTTTCAAAGGTTACCGGCTCTATATCAAGAATGGTTCTCTCGTCTTTGAACTCAGTGATGGCAGCACAATAGCTGGCCACTCACTATCTGTTCCCTATGGCTCATGGACGCTGGTTTATGCGGCGCGCGCGGGTGGGATAATATGGCTTGTTACCTTCAACAGCGGGGCCGGGGTCATTAGCAACTCGGGTCTCCTGGTAGCGCCTGTTGATGTTAACAACAACGGTGATCTGCTAATAGGCGGAATCACTGCATTCGGCTTTCTAACCCAGCCTGGGATCGGAGAGGTCGCCATTGACGAGCTAGAAATATTCAACCGTGAGCTCACCTGGAACGAGTTCTGGGCAATTGCAATCGCTGGACCAGCGGGCAAGTGCAAGCCCCAGCAGGGGCGAATCTGCGTCTTGAAGTTCGAGGACTTGAACGGTAACGGTGTGCAAGACGCCACTGAGCCGCTGCTGCCTGGCTGGCAGTTCACTGTCACTGACCAGAACAACAACCCCATGGGGACGATCACCACCCCGCCACCAGGCATACCCCCCGCTTGTGTGACTGTCCCCGCTCCAGGCACGTATACCGTAACGGAGCAGAGCCAGATGGGTTGGACGCCCACCACGCCGACCAGCCAGACCGTGACGGTCCAACCGGGACAGACGGTTAACGTCTTCTTTGGCAACAAGAGAGAGGAAGGTAAGGCAGAGATCTGCATCGTCAAGTTCGAAGACAAGAATGGCAACGGCAAACAGGACCCCGGAGAGCCGGGGCTGGGTGGCTGGCAGTTCACTGTGAATCCAGCACCCCTCCCGCCAGCTATAAGCCCGGTAACGACCTTGCCTAACGGCAGCATCTGCTTCGGTGTGTCCGCGCCAGGGACCTACACGATCACGGAGATCGTGCAATCCGGCTGGACGCCGACGACACCTACGACCCAGACGATAACGGTTGCCCCTGGCCAGCTGGTAAACCTCTTCTTTGGCAACCAGAAGAAGCAGGAAGAAGAACCCACCGCCGACCTCGGCGATGCCCCCGACTCCACCAACCACTTCGGCTTCAAAATGGACGCCTACTCAGGCGTTCCAGCCCGATTCCCCACCGTCTATGACCCCGCCACCGGCTTGCCGCCAGGGCCCAAGCACCTTGCCCCCAAAGGGCTCGCCTGGCTGGGCAAGGACGTGAGCTTTGAGGACGAAGCCGATGTCCCGCCCGATCAGGACGGCGTCACGAACATCGACCCCTCGGCCAACCTGGCCAACCGGGACGGCTTTGACGACGGCGTTGCGCTCCCCGTGGCCATCCCCTTGAACTGCGGCTACACCCAGTTCAAGTACACGGTGACAAGCACGGTGGCCACCCGTCTGTACGTCAACGTGTGGATCGACTTCAACCGCGACGGCGACTGGGAGGACGCCTTCAAGTGCGCTTTAGGCCCAGCAATCGACGGCTTGGTACGAGAGTGGGCTGTGCAAAACGAGGTCATCAGCGTGGTGCCCGGCCTCAACACGTTCACCACCCCCCCGTTCTTGGCTGCCAACCCCACCAAAGGCGCGGACATGTGGATGCGCGTCACCTTGACCGACCAGCCCATCGGCCCGGCCCAGGGTGCAGACGGAAGTGGCCCTGTCGGCGGCTACAAGTACGGCGAGACCGAGGACTACCTCCTCAGGCTCACCTACGCCGAGATCTGCGGGGTCAAGTTCCACGACCTCAACGGCAACGGGAAGCAGGACGCTGGCGAACCGGGCCTGGCCAGCTGGCTCATCGAGGTCAAGGACGCAAGCGGCAACCTCGTGAGCTGGGCCCTCACGGACGAGAACGGTCGCTACTGCATCACCGTCCCCGCGCCGGGCACGTACACGGTGGCCGAGCAGGTGCAACCCGGCTGGACGCCCACCACGCCGCCCGCGGTTACCGTGACCATTCCCCCGGCGGCGAGCAACGTCAACTTCGGCAACCGCAGAGAGGTGGGCATGTCCCAGATTTGCATCGTCAAGTTTGAGGACAAGAACGGCAATGGCCGACCGGACGCAGGTGAACCGGGCCTCACCGGATGGGTGTTCCTCGTCACCCCTGTGGGCCCAGGCGATTACATTACCAAGAACTTCACCACCGGAGAGGACGGCCGGGTGTGCTTCGAGGTAGACGCCCCAGGAACGTACGTGATCGCCGAGGACGTCCCACCAGGGTGGACAGCCACCACGCCGGTGACCCAAACCGTGACCGCTCAACCCGGCGAAACGGTGACGGTGTACTTTGGCAACCAGCTGGAGGCGGGAAGGTGCGACCTGGCCATCCGCAAAGTGCCGAGCGCCACGAGCGTGGCCACCGGCCAACAGATCACGTACACGATCACGGTGACGAACGTGGGCACCGCGGCCTGCCCTGGTCCCACCACGGTGACGGAAACCATACCGGCTGGGCTCAGCTTGGTCTCCGCGAGCGGCTTGGGATGGCTGTGCATCGGCAACGTCTGCACGTACCTCTTGCCCATTCCTGCAGGCGGAAGCGCCTCGGTCACCTTCACCTTCAACGTCACAGCCCCGGCAGGCACCGTAATCGAAAACTGTGCCACCGTCGCCAACCCCAACGACACAAACCAAGCCAACAACCGGGCCTGCGCCACGGTGCAGGTGACGGGACGGCCGGTGGGGACACCGATTGGACCGGGGCTGCCCATCGGACCTGGCGCCCCCGACCTGGCGCTGCGCAAGCTCCTTGAGGGCGAGCTGCGCGCCAACCAAGAAGCGGTGTACGTTCTTCAGGTAGCCAACGTGGGCAATGCCTCCACCACCGGGCCCATTCAGGTGGTGGACACGCTGCCTTCTCAGTTAAGCTTTGTGTCCGCCTCTGGAACGGGCTGGACATACACGGTGATGGGGCAGACCATCACAGCCACGTACTTGGGAGCCCTGGCGCCAGGGTCCACAGCCACCTTGGCCATCAAGGTGAAGGTGTTGGCCCAGCCGGGCACACAGGTCACCAACTGTGCCACCGTGACCACCCCTGGGGACAACAACCCCACCAACAACCAGGGCTGCCACACCAGCACCGTGACGCGCTGACAAAGGACACCGGAGGCCCCTCCCACCGCGTGCAGGAGGGGCCTTTCTTTTTCCCTATCTGACGTGGTCTGCACAGGAAAGCTGCCTACGGCTCAAGGTGGGCTTTGCGATAAGGGTCTGCTCGAACCGGGCAATGAACGCCGCCACAGCACGCCAGTTCACGCCGCCTTCTAAGTACAACTCGGCATCCAAGGCGATGGCGCCGTCTTGAGTTACATAGGCCCGGGAACCCCGGTGGTTCAGGTTCCACGCGTTGACCAAGAAGATGGCATCCTGATCGGATGTTGGCCATGTGGCGTAAAGCTGAAGGCTTGTGTAGCCATCTGCCATAGGACCGTGCACGAACAGGGCCACCGGCGTACCGGCGAGTTCCAGGACCCACGCGGGGTGGCCCTCCTCCGACAGTGTCTCCGCGAATTCGATTTCCATCTCCGACAGAATCCGGTCAATATCCGCAGCGGTTACAGCAGTCCACAGTGGAGGCCGGGGCCGCACAATCGGAACCGAGAGGAGATACGCCAACACGTTCTCGGCGAACTCCAGCCCGTCCGGCCGACCATCCCCATTGGCGTCCCCAGAGAACAAACCGAGGATCCCACCGAACAGCACTGTGCGGCCGTCCTTGGCAACGATGATCGCAGCTTGGTCCGCGGCACGATCAGGTGTGTAGCCGGCAAGGGCCACGCCCTCTTCGGCCACGCTGAAGAACGCCCCGTCCACGATGCACGTGTCCGCCTTAGGCTCCAAGAGCATCACAACGTTGGGCGTGGTGAATAAGGGGTGCTCAGGGTCCCACACGTAGATGGGAAGGGGCTCGTCGTAGTCCTCGAGCCACAAGGCTCCAAACGGGGCTGAGGTATCCTCGTACCAATCCCAGTAGTTCATGTACACACGCCCGCCGGCGGCGATGTAATCGGCAATGGCGTCCAGCGTGTCCCCATCTAGCTGGCTGGCGTACTCGTCCACGATCACCAGGTCCCACGGTCCACCTTCGGTGAGGGCGAGGAAGAAGTCGGATTCCTCTTCTGTCTCAGCAAACGCTAGTTCCAAGCCTTTCAACGCCGCGGAGAAATAACCTGCGCTCCCGCCGCACTGCTCGTTCAGGACAAGGATGCTTTGCCCAAGTCCCCCCATGCCGAACAGGACCAAAAACAGTGGAACAACAAACAGCGCTGCACGTACGGTTTTCATCTTTGTCCCCTCCTTGGGAAATCGATTCAGCCGCACGGCAGCACCCGCGCACCCTGCCCCGGTTGCACCCTGCGACCAGCTCCCTTTATACGACTCCCGGCCCACTTCGGCAACCTCCCCGTCAGACAAGAGAAAAGCAAACGTCGTTTAGGCACCGTGCCCCTGAAGCTTCGAACGGCATGGCCTGAAAAAGGCGCGGTGGCAGACCTTAGCGGACTCCAGCTCCAAAGCGTTCTGGGCTGGCTTAGGCGTGCTCCTTGATTGGGATGGGGTGGTCCTGGAAGTGGCCCCAAACTGCGGTATGCTTTGATAAGAACGTTCGCGTTCCTTCTTTTCAAAGGACAGCGAAGGAAAATCCGAAGGAGGACACGATGATTGAAATCCGTTGGCATGGCCGGGGAGGCCAGGGAGCAAAGACGATCTCCCAAATCCTCGCCCGGATCAACCTCCGTCAGGGCCTGTACGCCCAGGCCTTTCCGGAGTTTGGGCCCGAGCGCTCCGGTGCCCCCATCCGCGCTTACAACCGCATCGCCGACAAACAGATCCTTGTGCACTCTGGGGTCTACAACCCCGACATCGTGGTGGTGATCGACGAGTCGCTGCTTGCCTCGGAAAACCCCACGGCGGGGCTGAAGCCCGACGGCGTGCTGGTGGTGAACACGCCCTGCTCGCCGGAGGACATCCGCCGCCAGACGGGGTTTACCGGAAAAATCGTGACCGTCGACGCCGAAAAGATCGCCAAGGAGACAGGCACAGGGTTTGCCAACGTACCGATGCTGGGGGCCGTGGTGGCCGTCTTGGGCGCGAACTTGGAGCTGGCCGCGGACGAGCTGCGTCAAGCCCTTGGAGAACGGATGTCCGGCGCGGTGCTGGAGAAAAACCTTGAGGGCTTCCGTGCTGGGTACCTGGCGGCCAAGGAGGTGTACGTTGCCCGCTGAACTCAAGACGTGGAAAGAACTGCCGTTGGGTGGCGTGGTCGCCGGCGGCACCACACCCGAGCTCAACAAAACCGGCAGTTGGCGGGCCGAACGGCCCATTTGGCACGAAGAAAAGTGCATCCAATGCCTCCAGTGCTGGCTCCACTGCCCCGACGACTCCATCCTCATCCGCAACGCCAAGGTTGTGGGTGTGGACTACGACCACTGCAAGGGCTGTGGCGTGTGCGCGGCCATTTGCCCCAAGGACGCCATTGACATGGTGCCAGAAAAGGAGGGCACATGCGCAAAGTGATGACCGGACACAAAGCGGTGGCCGAGGCCATGCGCCAAATTGAGCCCGATGTGGTGGCAGTATACCCCATCACTCCCCAGTCGGAAATCGCCGAGTACTACGCCGAATACGTGCACGACGGGATCGTGCACACGGAGCTTGTCCCTGTGGAAAGCGAGCATTCGGCGATGTCAGCGTGCATTGGAGCAGCGGCCGCAGGCGCGCGGGTCATGACCGCCACGGCCTCCCAGGGCCTGGCCCTTATGGTGGAAATGATCTACGTGGCTGCCGGGCTACGGTTGCCCATCGTGATGGCCCTGGCCAACCGCGCCCTCTCCGCCCCGATCAACATCCACGGCGACCACTCCGACGCCTACCTCACCCGCGACGCGGGGGCGTTCATGATCTTTTGCGAATCGGCCCAAGAGGCCTACGACTACACCCTCATGGCGCAGCGGATCGCTGAGCACCCCGAGGTGCGGCTGCCCGGCATCGTGAACCTCGACGGGTTCACCTTGACCCACACCGCCGACGTGGTGGAAGCCCTGGAAGACGAGGTGGCCAAGAAGTTCGTGGGCGAATTCCAGCCCTTTGCGCCCTTACTGGACGTGGACCGGCCGGTCACCTGGGGGGCGTTCGCCATGCCCGACTACTACTTCGAGCTCAAGCGGGCCCAGCAAGCAGGGATGGAAGCGGTGCCTGCGGTGTTCCTGGAGGTGCAGAAGGAGTTCGCCCGTGTATCGGGCCGATCCTACCGCGGTTTCTTTGAGGCGTACCGACTCGAGGACGCTGAACGGGCTCTGGTCCTTCTCGGCTCGACAGCGGGCACGGCCAAGGTGGCCGTGGACCAGCTGCGCGACCGCGGGGAGAAGGTAGGCCTGATCAAAGTGTGGCTCTGGCGACCGTTCCCTTACAAGGAGCTGGCCCAAACGTTGGCCCATGTGAATAGGGTCGCGGTGTTGGATCGGGCCTTCTCCTTCGGGGCCATGGGCGCCCTCTACAGCGACGTGGCCGCTGCCCTGTACCACGAGAAGGTCAGGCCGGAGCTGGTGAACTACATCTACGGCCTGGGCGGGCGGGACATCCCGGTAGAGCACATCGTGCAGGTGTTCCAGGAGCTCAAGGACGCCCGACCGGCGCCCGCGTTGCGCTATATCGGGCTGAGGGAGTAAGGAGGGACCATGCCCAACATCAAAACGTTGGCTCAGCGCGAGGAGGAGCATGTGCGCTTCACCCCAGGCCACACGTTGTGTGCGGGGTGTGCCGAGCCCATGGTGGTGCGCACTGTGCTCAACGCCATACCCGACCCGGTGGTCGTGGCCAACGCCACCGGCTGTCTGGAAGTGGCCACAAGTCGCTTTCCTGGCTCAGCATGGAATGTGCCCTGGATCCACGTGGCCTTTGAAAACGCCGCTGCGGTGATCGCCGGCGTGGAGGCCGCTTACAAAGCGCTGCAGCGGGTGGGCAAGATCCACCGCACCGTTCGGTTTGTGGCTTTTGCCGGCGACGGCGGCACCTACGACATTGGACTGCAAGCCCTCTCCGGGGCCCTCGAGCGCGGCCACGACATCCTCTACGTGTGCCTCAACAACGAAGCGTACATGAACACGGGCGTTCAGCGCTCCAGCGCCACCCCCCGCTGCGCCGCCGCCACGACCTCGCCTGTGGGCGAGGAGATCCCCGGCAAACCCCAAGACCGCAAAGACATGACCGAGATCGTGGTTTCGCATCATATCCCCTACGTAGCCCAGGCCTCGGTCTCCAACTTGATCGACCTGGCCAACAAAGTGGAGCGCGCGCTGCAGTTCAAAGGGCCCAAGTTCATCAACGTGTTGACCACGTGTCCCCTGGGTTGGCGCACCCCGCGGGCCAGCGCCATCGAACAGGCCAAGCTGGCTGTGGAGACGCGGTACTGGCCGCTTTACGAAGTGGTGGAGGGCAAGTACCGCATCACCTACAAGCCCAAGAAGTACGTGCCGGTGGAGGAGTGGTTGAAGACCCAGGGGCGGTTCCGCCACCTGTTCCGCGACGAGCGGGGCCGGCAGATTCTGGCCGAGTTCCAGGCGGCGATCGACAAGCACTGGGAGGAGCTGCTTAAGAAGGAGCAGTGTTTCGCCGGCGTTCAGGAGTCCAACTGAGGTCCACGCGGCCCAGGCCTCTCTGGGTACGCCTGGGCCGCGATCTTTTGCTCGGTGCGGCTGTGGGTGCTGCAGTTGGCGCGTTTTTTGCCGACGTAGCCTTTGGTACAGCGGCGGGGGCTGCGGTGGGGCTCCTCCTCGGCGCCTACTTTCGGCTGCGCACCCGCTAAAGGGGCTCGAACCGCGCCTGGAAGAACCGCAACCGCGGCGGTTCATACACCATCTTCAACCCCCGGATCTTGTCCCGCTCCTCAAACAGGGCCATGCAACTCTCCGCCACCACGTCCATGTGCAGGTTCGTATACACCCGGCGGGGAATGGCCAGCCGCACCAGCTCCAGCTTGGGCACGCGATGTTGCCCCGTTTTGGGGTCCCGGCCGGCGGAGACGATGCCCCGTTCCATGCCCCGCACCCCGCTGTCCACGTACAGCGCCGCTGTCAACGCTTGGGCTGGGAACTGCTCCTGAGGGATATGGGGCAGGAACCTTTTGGCGTCGATGAACACCGCATGGCCACCGATGGGAACCACAATGGGAATCCCCGCCTCAAGGAGCCGGTTCCCCAAGTACTCCACCTGTTTCACCCGGAAGGCGATGTACGCGTCGTCCACCATTTCGTAAATGCCACGGGCAATCGCTTCCATGTCCCGCCCGGCCAACCCGCCGTAGGTGTGGAGCCCTTCGTAGACCACCACCATCTCCTTGGCCCGCGTGAAAAACTCCTCGTTGCGGGTGGCGATGAACCCGCCGATGTTGACCAGGTTGTCCTTCTTGGAGGACATGGTGATGCTCTCCGCGTAGCTCATCATTTCGCGGAGGATCTCCCGCACGGGTTTGTTGTGGTAGCCCGGCTCGCGTTGCTGGATGAAGTAGCAGTTTTCCACGGCCCGGGTGGCGTCGAAGATGATGGGGATGTTGTACTGGCGGGCCCACTCGGCCACCTGGCGGATGTTGGCCATGGAGAACGGCTGCCCACCGGCCATGTTCACGCAGGGGGCAATCCACAAATACGCGATGGAGTGCGGTCCCTTTTCCCGTACTAACCGCTCGAGCTTGTCGATGTCCACATTGCCTTTGAAAGGATGGGGGTTGGCGGGATCATGGGCCTCGTCGATGATGCAGTCGTAGAAGACGCCGCCGGCAAGCTCGATGTGCTCGCGGGTGGTGGTGAAGTACATGTTCATCGGCACGTACTGGCCGGGTTGGATGCGCAGGCGGGCGGTGATGTGCTCCGCACCCCGGCCCTGGTGGGTGGGAACGACGTACTTGAACCCGTAGATTTCTTGAACAGCCCGCTCGAGGTTGTAGAAGTTGCGCGAGCCGGCGTAGGCCTCGTCCCCCAGCATCATCCCCGCCCACTGGTTGTCGCTCATGGCCGAGGTGCCGGAATCGGTGAGGAGGTCGATGTACACGTCCTCGCTGCGGAGGAGGAACGTGTTGTAGCCGGCTTCCTTGATTTTCTCCTCCCGGTACTCCCGGGTGGTCATGCGAATGGGCTCCACGACCTTGATCCTGTAGGGCTCCGCGACCGTGCGCTTCTTCATGGAGTCCTTTCTAAGCTCACGCGGCGGGGATCAGGCGGATCTCCAGCCGGCTGCACAGGCGCCCCGAAGCCTTGCCCCTCAGGAACTGTACTTCCACGTTGTCGCCGGACTTAAGCTGCTGGAACAACTCCCGCGATACCTCGACGCGATGCACGCTGACCTTGCTGCCTTCGTTGATGGACAGGGTCACAAAGAACGTTTCTTCCTGAACCACTGTGGTGATGGTCACCGTGCCGCTTTTGCCTGGGCACACCGGGCATCCGCCGGTGGGCTGGGTGGTGGTCACGGTTCGCTCGCGGACGACGACCTGTTTGTCCAACACGGTGGCGGGTAACGTCACCAGCTCAGCGTCGCGGCACTCGGAAATGACCACAAAGCCCATGGCGACAACGGCCCCTACAACGGCCAGCAACAGGAACAAGCTAAACGGGTTCATACCGCAAGCGTACTGTCTTTGCCGGTAACCCTCCAACTCCCCTTGGGGGCCCCGGAGGGACCTTTTGTCCCGTACACTTGGAGTTGTGGGCGTTTTGCAGGGGTTGACCGCCGAACAGCTCGAAGCCGTCACCCACGGCACGGGGCCGCTATTGGTCCTCGCTGGGGTGGGCACGGGCAAGACCACGGTCATCACCCGGCGGATCGCCTACCTCATCGAACAGGGCGTTGTCCAGCGGCCAAGCCAGCTTTTGGTGTTCACGTTTTCCGTGCCGGCGGCAGAAGAAATGTTGGACCGGGCCTTCGACTGGGTGCGGTACGCCGCCTTGGACGCCTGGGTGGCCACCTACCACTCCGTTTGCGAGCGCATCTTGCGGGAGAACGCCCCGCTGGCGGGCTTGCCCCCCGATTTCACTGTGCTGGACGAGTGGGACCAACGTGTGTTCGTGCTGGACCGCATGACGAAATTGCCGTTGCGCACGCTGCGGCCGGGGGCGATGCGCCAGCCGGTCAAGTTCCTTGGCCCCTTGCTTTCGTTCATCAACCGGGCCAAGGACGAGGCCGTCACCCCCCAGAAATACCTCACCTGGTGGGACCGGAACAAGGACCGTCTGAGCCCAGATGAGCGCGAGCTGCATAGGGAATTGGCAGACTGCTACGCGGCTTACCAACAGATGCTCGCCGAGGAAGGCATGGTGGACTTCGGCGACCTGGTGCTCAAGGCCGTTCAACTGTTGGAGGAACGTCCCGGGCTGCGCGCCCAATACCACAGGCGGTTTCCCTTTGTGCTGGCCGATGAGTTCCAGGACACCAGCCGGGCCCAGCTGCGGTTGGTCGAGCTGTTGGGCGGGCACGGCAACGTCACCGCTGTGGGCGACGACGACCAGGCCATCTACGGCTTCCGCGGCGTGCCCTGGGACAACTTGCTTGGGTTCTTGCGTGCTTTCCCGCAAAGCAAGGTGGTCGTCCTCACCCGCAACTTCCGGTCCACCCAGCGCATTTTGGACGCCGCCTTGCGCCTCATCCGCACCAACGCCCACCGCCTGGAAGCCCTTTCCTTGCGCGGGGAATTGCCCTACGGCATTAGCAAGGAGCTCGTGTCCTCGTCGGGAGCGGGGGTGGCCCCGGTGCACCGGCATTTTCCCACGGTGGGCGAAGAGGCGGAATTCGTAGCCCACACGATTGCTGAGCTCCACAAAAACGGTGTGCCCTATGGCGAGATGGCCGTTTTGTACCGCAATCGGTACAGGCCGGATCCTTACTTGCGCGCCCTGTCCGAAGCCGGGATCCCCTGGATCTTGTCCGGGCGGTACCGCGCCGGGCTGTTCGACCAAGAAGAGATCAAGCTGGTGCTTTCGTTTTTGCGGGCGGTGGCCGATCCGCGGGACGACCAGGCCCTGTACCACCTTTTGGGCTCGCCCATCTACCGCATGCCCGGGGAGGACCTGGCTGAGCTGACGGCCCGCTGCACCCGTGAGCACCGGCCGTTGCGCCGTCTTTTGGAGCAAGCCCTGGCCGAAGGCCTCCTCTCCTCCGAAGGGCAGCAAGCGGCCCGCAAAGCCCTCGAGGACTTGGCGTTCTGCGAGGAGCTCGCCCGTTCCAACCCCACCGGCCGTGTGCTCTACGCTTTTCTCATGGAGCGCACCGGGTACTTACAGGCGCTGGCCCATTCGTCCGACCCGCGCGCCGGTCTGCAGCTGGAAAACATCGCCGCCTTCTTCGATCGCGTTGTCCAACGGTTTCAAGAGGTGGCCCGCCACGACCGCGTGCCGTGGTTTGTGCAGTATGTGGACGCCTTACGTGAGCTCGGATGGAACCCCATGGTGGGGGAGGCCGAGCCGGGAACCGATGCCGTGCAGGTGCTGACGTTCCACCAGGCCAAAGGGATGGAGTTCCAGGCGGTGTTCCTCACCGGGCTGGTGGAGGATTTCTTCCCCGGCCGCTTGATCCGGCCCACCTTTGCCCTCCCTCCGGACGTGGTGGGTGAGGCCCTGCCTCCCGAGTTGCTCCACGTGGAAGAGCAGCGGCGGCTGGTGTACGTGGGCATGACCCGGGCCAAAAAGCACCTCTTCCTTCTGTCCGCGGACGATTACCGCGCGCAGGAGGAAGAACCCCGCAAGCGAGCGGCCAAAGTCTCGCGCTTCGTGGTGGAAGCCCTGGGTGAAGAGGCCTTGGGGCCCCGGGAGGGGCTTGCTTCACCCGTGCTGCGCATCCGCCGTTTCTGGACCCAAGTGGAGCAGCTGCCGCTGCCGTTGGAGCGCCGTGGCCCTGTCCAAATCTCGTTCCGCCAGGTGGATGACTGGCTCACCTGTCCCCTCAAGTACAAGTACATCCACGTGCTGCGCGTGCCGATCCGGCTTCACCCCACGGTGATCTTGGGCAACGCTGTGCACCAGGCCATCCAAGCTTACAACCTTGCCCGGGCCCACGGGAACCGCCTGGACTGGGAAGCTGTGCTCGCCGTGTTTCACAAGGCGTGGCGCTCGGAAGGTTTTTTGTCCTTGGCGCACGAAGAGGAGCTGCGCCAGCACGGGGAGGCCTGTGTCCGCGCGTTCTACGCTTACGAAGCGGAAAGCGCCCAGCGTCCCACGTACGTGGAGAAGTTTTTCGCCTTCACCGAAGGGGAGGCCAAGGTCATTGGGTACTGGGATCGCGTGGACCAAGGCCAAAACGGCGCGGTGATCATCGACTACAAAACCTCGGACGTGGAGGAGGAGCGGGCCGCGGACCGTCGGGCCAAAGAGTCGCTGCAGCTCGCCATCTACGCGTTGGCGTACGAACGCACGTTTGGTCAGCCGCCGCGGGAAGTGCAGCTGCGGTTCTTGACGCCAGCCGTGGTGATCGGTCGGGCTCAACCGAGCGAAAAGATGCTCGACTATGCCCGGGAGGCCATTGCCGAGGCCACCGAAGGCATTCTGGCCCAGGAGTTCTCGGCTAAACCGTCGTACACAGCGTGCTCCTTCTGCGCGTACCGCACCATTTGCCCCCACGCCCTGCCCCTTTAGGCTGCGGCCGTGGCGCCCCGGCCAACCTGTTTTCTCCTAACAGGCTTTGGCACTGGGGGGCAGCCCCTCACAAAGGGGGGAACTGCTTCCTGACCCACGCGGCCAGTACGGGGTCCGATAGAACCCATTGACCGCGGTCTTTCCGCTCCGCCAACCCCTTGTCCGCCAAGTACAAGAGGTAGCGGGTCACGTTGTTCGGGGGATCCCCGACCTCCCGGGCGATCCTGGCCGGCGCCGTGTGCCCTAGGGCCAGGGC
>FWPV01009623.1_pt1 | contig 16264 bp, 16 predicted proteins | sample 2228371 | NCBI WGS metagenome assembly FWPV01 (sample SAMEA103939776, study PRJEB20133) | metagenome | reverse complement strand
CGCGCGCAGGGACGCCGCGCACCGGTCGATGGTCCCGCGCAGCCACAGGCGCGTGTCGAGAGAAACCTGCTCGTTGCGCGACCGCCCCGTATGGATCTTCGAAGCCAGCGCCCCGGTTTTCTCCTTCAGCACGCGGATGACGTAAGTATGGATGTCCTCGTCGGGCGCGTCCGCGGGCGGAGGGGGCACTTCAGCAAGAGCGCGGCACAGCGTCTCCGCTTCCCCGCCTGTCAGGATGCCAGCCCGGGCGAGCGCCCGAGCCCACGCCTGCGAGCCGGCGATGTCGGCTTCAAACAGCCGCCGGTCGAAGTGCAGCGACCACGAAAAACGCTGAAAGACCTCGTTCGGCCCTTCCTCAAACCGTCCGCCCCACAGCTTCACGCGGTTCCTGTCTCCTTGCTTCCTTATTGCGCCGGTCCGTCCAGCAGCATCAGCAGAAGAGCCTTCTGCGCGTGCAGGCGGTTCTCCGCCTGCTCGAAGACGAGCGAGACCGGCGACTCGATCACGTCGGCGGTCACCTCTTCTTCGCGGTGCGCCGGCAGGCAATGCATGAAGAACGCGCCCGGCGCGGCCAGCGCCATCAGATCGCGGTTGACCTGATAGGCGGCGAAGACGCGCGCGCGCTCGGCCGCCTCGTGCTCGAAACCCATGGAAGCCCAGACGTCCGTGTAGACCGCTTCAGCCCCGCGGAGGCCCTCTTCCGTGCTGTTGGTGACCTCGATCAATGCGCCCGTCTCGACGGCGAACTGCCGCGCCTGTTCGACGATCTTCGCATCCGGTTCGTAGCCGGGGGGCGTGATGCAGACGAAATCCAGTCCGAGGCGCGCCGCGTCCAGCATGAGCGAGTGGGCCACGTTGTTGCCGTCGCCCACGAAAGCCAGCTTGTGCCCGCGCCACCCGCCCCATTGTTCGCGCAGCGTCTGCATGTCAGCCAGCGCCTGGCAGGGATGATAACGGTCCGACAGCGCGTTGACGACGGGAATCCGCGCATGCCGCGCCAGGGCATCGACAGTTTCCTGCGAAAATGTTCTGGCCACGATCAGGTCCGTCCAGCGCTCCAGGTTCCGCGCCACGTCTTCCACCGGCTCGCGTCCGCCGATGGGTCCCGTGGTCAGCAGCGCATCACCGCCGAGCTGCTTCGCCGCCACTTCGAACGTCATGCGCGTGCGCAGCGACGGCTTTTCGAACAGCAGGCTGAGGATGCGCCCCCGCAGCGCCAGGCGGAAGCGCGACGGGTGGCGCTTGACCTCGGCGGCGAGATCCAGCAGCGTGCGGAGTTCGGCGGACGTCAGGTCGAGATCGGAAGTCAGGTCGCCCGAGCGCACGCGGGGAAACGGGGACGGGGACGAATTGGTCATGGCGTCAGGCAACAGCCCTCCCGCAGCGTATGAATAAGTATTCAGTCAACTGTATAATTACACACGCCGCTGCGGCAGCGCAAGAAAGCCCTACCGCAGGGCTTCCTCGAAGAACCGGGTCTGCTCGGCCCAACGGTGCTGGCTGGCGCGTCCCATCAGGCCGTGGCTCTTCTGCGGGTAGATCAGGGTCTCGAACGACTTGCCAGCCTGCTGCAGGGCGTTCATCATCTGCAGCGCGTTGGCGAAGAGCACGTTGTCGTCCTCGATGTTGTGGATCAGCAGGAGACGCCCTTTGAGGTTGGCGGCGGCATGGACGGGGGAGCTGTCGCGGTAGCCCTGCTCGTTTTCCGAGGGCAGCCCGAGGTAGCGCTCCGTGTAGATGGTGTCATAGTTGCGCCAGTCGGTGACGGCGGCGCCGGCGGCGCCGGCTTTGAAGACGTCTGGCGCGTGCAGCAGGCAATACAGCGTCATGTAGCCGCCATAGCTCCAGCCCTGCACGCCGATGCGCTGCGGGTCGATGAAGCCGAGGCCGGTAAGGTAGCGGATGCCTTCGAGCTGATCGGCCAGCTCCTGTTTTCCGAGGCGGCGGTAGAGCGGGGCCTCGAACCGGTGTCCGCGGCCGGCCGAGCCGCGGTTGTCCATCTGCCAGATCACGAACCCTTTGTGGGCCATCACCTGTTCCCAGCTGACGCCTCCGGGCCACGCATTGCGGACGCTCTGGGCGTGCGGTCCTCCGTACACGGAGACGATCACCGGGTATTTTTTCGACGGGTCGAAATTCGCGGGGCGGATCAGGCGGCCGTAAAATTCAGTGCCGTCCGATCCCTTGAAGCGGTGAATTTCCGTCTTCAGGATTTCATATTCCTCGAGAATTTTCGTATCAGGTTCGCGCCAGACGCGAACCTCCCTGCCGCCCGCATCGTGCAGTGTCGTCCGGGGCGGGGAGTCGAGATTCGAAAACGTGTCCAGGTAATAATCGCACGCCGGGCTCATCTGGATGGAGTGCGTACCCGCGCCGGGGCTCACCAGAGCGGGCGGCGCGCCGTCGAACGACGTCCTGTACAGGTGCCGTTCCAGCGGGCTGGCCTGCGTGCCGACATAGAAAATCCTGCCGCCGTTTTCGTCGACGCAGGCGATGGAACTGACTTCCCACTCGCCCTGCGTCAGCTGTTTCAGCCTTTTGCCGTCCGGCGCGTGCAGGTAAAGATGGCGGAAACCGTTCTGTTCGCTGGAGCGCAGGATGCGGCCGCCGGGAAGGAAACGGAAATCGTCGGTGATGTTGATCCACGCCGGGTCGGTTTCCTCAATGAGCACGCGCGAGCGTCCGGTCTTTGCATCCGCGGCGGCGATCCACAGATGGTCCTGCACGCGGTTCAGGCGGTGCACGAGAACGGACTTCGAATCCGGAGACCAGTGGACGCGGGCGATGAGGAAGTCGCGCGTCTCGCCGAAATCCATCCATTTCGTGGCGCCGCCGGAGGCGGCGACGACGCCCACGCGCACGTCCGCGTTGGGCTCGCCCGCCTTGGGATAGCGCTGCGGCTCGGCGACGGCGGCCATTTTGAGAAAGTCTCCGTGCGGGTAGAGCGGCTCGCGGCTCACATCGAACTGGAGATAGGCGATGCGGGAGGAGTCGGGCGACCACCAGTGAGCGGTGCCGAGATCCAGTTCCTCGGGATAGACCCAGTCGAGCATGCCGTTCCAGAGCGTTTCGGAGGAGTCATGCGTCAGGCGCGCGACTTTTTTCGAACTGATCTCCAGAACGTAGAGATCGCGGTCGCGGCGGAAGCTGACCTTCAGTCCGTCGGGCGACAGCTTCGGGTCGCGTTCGGCGACGGGAGTCGACGTCAGTTGCGTGGTCTTGCCGGTGGATTCTTCCCAAAGAAAGAGATCTCCGCCCGAAAGGATCAGGATCTTCGAGCCGTCCTGCGACCACTGAATGCGCTGCTCGCGGACGCGGCGGTTTTCCCATGTCATCTGTTCCGGCTGCGGATAAGGCTGCGCCTGGCGGGAGAGATCGGCGAGATTGACGATCTCCTTTTCCTCGCCGGTGGCGGCGTCGTGCAGCAGCAACTTCTCGGAACGGATGACGGCGAGCCGCCTGCCCTGCGGCGACCAGAATGCCTGGACTCCCGGCGCCATCATGCGCGCGCCGGCGGAGGCAAGGGCTTCCAGAGTGACCGGTTTCTTCGCCTGGGCGCGGGCGGTCCACGGCGCCACCAGAACGCCGCACAGGGCGGCAGCGGCCACCGCGGCGGCCGCGTGCGAGACTCTCAGCGGGCTCATGCGAAACAGCATGGCACAATCGGGTTGTGGGCAGGATTCTGGCTCTCGATGTGGGCAGGCGCCGGATCGGCATGGCCATCGCCGTGGAAGGCAGCGCGGCGCACGGCATTGGCGCCATGGCGCGGCGCTCGCTGCGGGAAGATCTTGACCGCCTGAAGCGCGTGGCGGAGGAGCGCGGCGTGGAGCGGGTTGTGGTCGGACTGCCTCTGAACATGGACGGGAGCGAGAGCGCCATGGCGGGCGAGGTGCGCCAGTTCGGCGAACGGCTGCGCGCGGCTCTGGGCGTTGAAGTTGTTTACCAGGACGAGCGGCTGACATCGTTTGCGGCCGAAGAGCTGCTGAAACAGCGCGGCATGAGCCTGAAGAGGATGCTGGAAGCCAAGCGCCGCGGCGTGGTGGATGAGATGGCCGCTGTTGCCGTTCTCGACGATTATCTGGGCAGGACGGAACGCGGATGAGGGGCGTGTTCCGGACCGCTGTTTTCCTCGCCGCCGCTGCTGCCGCGGGGTCTCTTCTCGCGGTCAAGACGGACAGGTACGCGGCTTTCAGCGGGGAGGTGTTCGTCGACATTCCACTGGGGACGCCGACGGTGAAAATCGCCCGCATGCTGGCCGATGCGGGCGTGGTGCGGCACCCGCTGTTCTTTCTGCTGGCGCGCGCCTGGCATCCGCGGTGGAAGCCGCTTGCCGGGGAGTACCGGTTCGCGGAGCCCGCGACGCCGGAGCAGGTGCTGGAGAGGCTGGCGAAAGGGGACGTCTTCACGGTGGAGCTGCGCGTGCCCGAGGGCACGGACTGCTACGATCTTGCGGCGCTGGTCGAAGCCGCCGGGCTGGCGCGGGCTGAGGAGTTTCTCCGCCTGGCGCTGCCGCACGAGGGCTATCTGTTTCCGTCGACCTACCGCTTTTCGCGCAGGGCGGCGCCGGAGCAGATTGTGGAAACGATGCGCCGCACGTTCGAGCAGGTGTGGCGGGAACTGGGCGGGACGGAAGAGCGGAAGCGCGAGACGGTGATTCTGGCGTCGCTGGTGGAGGCGGAAGCCGTGAAGGACGAAGAGCGGGCGCGCATCGCGGGCGTGTTTCTCAACCGCCTGAAGAAGGGCATGCGGCTGGAGTGCGACCCCACGGTCAAGTACGCCGCCCGGCGCGAAGGACGGTGGCGCGGCGTGATTTACCGGAGCGACCTGGAGAGCCGGAACCGCTACAACACCTACGTCTGGCATGGCCTGCCGCCGGGACCGGTGACGAATCCCGGGCGCAAGTCGCTGGAGGCGGCGCTGCATCCGGCCGAAACAGAAGAGCTGTATTTTGTCGCGAAGGCGAACGGCGACGGCGGCCATGTCTTCAGCCGGGACTATGAATCGCACCAGAAGGCGGTGCGAGAATATCGGCGGGGACAGAACCATGCGCCGCGGCCGGGCGGAAATTCTCGCGTGGCTGCGCAGCCAGGGCGCAAAACGCGTTGACGAAGCCCTGGCCGCGCGGTTGCGGGCGGAGTTCGCCGGCGTCTCCGAGTCCACGATCCGGCGCGCGCTGCGCGAGAGCGGGCTGGAGCTGGATCCCGTGGTGGAAGGCGTGCGGCAGGACACCCTCGAAGACCTGGAGCGCACGCTGATGGCGCTTGCCGCCGAATACGAACTAGGCGATGCGGCGCGCCGCGCTCAGGTGCGGGCGCTGGTGCTGACGGCGCGCCGCCACACGGAACTGGCCGCGCGGCGCAAGCCGAAGGACGAGGAGCTCCTGTGGCTGCGCACGTGGCTCGAGAATCCGCTGGTGTTCCCGGCATGGGAGCGGCTTCGGCGGCGCGCTTGCTCCGGCCGGGCCGATGCGGTGTGATGGACGCATGCGCATCGACCGCAGAGAGTTTCTGGCCGTCATGGCCGCCGCGCCCGCCGCGGGACAGAGCCGGCAGGCGTGGCTTTACATCGGCGCGTACACGAACGAGAAGAACCGCGGCATCACGGCGGCGCGGTTCGATCTGTCCACCGGCGCCATCTCGGACATGATCCTGGCCGCCGAGACGCCCAACCCGACGTTTCTCGAGATCCATTCCAACGGCCGCTGGCTGTACGCCGTGAACGAGATCGCCAACTACGAGGGCAAGCGCGAGGGCTCGATCACCGCGTATGAAATCGACCGCGGCACGGGCCGCCTGATGGAGCTGAACCGCGCTTCGACGCAGGGCGGCGGCCCCTGCCATGTGAGCCTGGACCGCACGGGGCGCATGGCCATGATCGCCAATTACGGCGGCGGCAGCGTCGCTTCGTTCCGCATTCTGGAGGACGGGCGCGTGAGCGAAGCCGTCAGCTTTTTCCAGCACGAAGGCAGCGGCGCCAACCCGAAGCGCCAGGAGCGGCCGCACGCGCACTCGACTAACGCCACGCCCGACAACCGCTTCGCCGTTGCCTGCGACCTGGGGACGGATGAGATCGTGATCTATGCGATTGACCCGGCCAAGGGTGCGATGCGGAGGCACGGCGCCGTGAAGCTCGCGGCGGGCAGCGGGCCGCGTCACTTCGCGTTCCACCCGAACGGCCGCTTCGGCTATTCGGTGAACGAGCTGCTGTCCACGGTGACGGCTTTCGAATACCGCAACGGGGCGCTGAAGGAGATCCACACGGTATCCACTCTTCCCGAGGGATTCGCGGGCGAGAACACGACGGCTGAGATTCGCGTACACCCGTCAGGACAGTGGCTTTACGCATCCAACCGGGGCGAGGACTCGATCGCGGCGTTCCGCATTGACGGGCGCAGCGGACGCCTGACGCGCCTGGGCAACACGCCTACGCAGGGACGCACGCCGCGCAATTTCTACATCGAGCCTTCAGGACGCTGGCTGCTGGCGGCCAATCAGCGGTCGGACAGCGTGGTGGTGTTCGAGATCGACGCGAAGACCGGGCAACTGCTGCCGGCGAAGCAGGGGATCACTGTGGGGCAGCCCGTGTGCCTCCGCACGGTGCTGTGAAAGAACCGGCACCCTGTGTAGTCTCCGTCCCGGGCGAGTGATTGCCCGGTTGCGGCCGATGGTACCGGGAGTCCTGTCCTGATTTGGACTGGAGTCCCTGCCGGTGGGCGGCGGTTCAGGATATTTCGTGCCCGCGCGGGAAAATGCTTGACTTGGCAGTACTTCAATGTTACGCTCCCGTAGCTGACATTTGTCAAGGAGGAGCAATTGAGAACAAGAATACTGCCGTTGCTGCTGGTTCTGGCAGCCCTGCCGCTGGTTTCGTCCGGCGCTGTGATTGCCGTTTTTGGCAACAACGCGACAAACACCTATCTGGCAAGTCTGGGTCACACGGTGTCGCAGGTGACAGATGCAGACCTCGCGACGCCGGGGTTCCTGGATACGTTCGACCTGTTTTATATGACGCGGATCGGGAGCAGCTTCGGGACTGGCCTCTCCGCCGGTGCTGCCGCCAATGTTGCTGCGTGGCTTGGAGGCGGCAGGTTCGTACTGCTGAACGCCGATTTCGCCGATGGAATCACCAACGGGGACGCCAATGTGAATCAGCTGACTTCCAACGCCGTGGCGTGGGTGCTTGCCGGCGGCTCGAGGGGCTACATCGGCGAATTCAACGGCGCGGTTTCGGCGCTGACATCCAACAGCAACGGCTTCACGCCCATTGGCATCGTGAGCGGGTCGGCAGGACTGCTCGGATTCACGCAAGGCGGCAGCGATGGAACTCTCTGGGTGGTTCAACCGTCCCATCCGGTGATGGCGGGGCTTCCTTCCAGCTTCAATCCGGTGGGCATCGAGTTCGGCTCGATCATGACAGGAATCGACCCCGCTCTGATTCTGGCGGCATTCGGACCTGAAGGGCCTCTCTATCCCGGAGTGATCGCAGGCGGCGGCGCGGGGGGTGCCATTCCGGAACCGTCCACGTTCGCCCTGATGGCTGGGGGCCTTGCCGTGCTGTTGCTCCGGCGCCGGAGGAAATAACCAGCCGATCTGCGAGTTTCGAGCCTGCTCTGGGGCAGCGCCTTCCAGACCAGGCCGCGAGGGAACGACGGAGTGTCCGTGCGCGAGGCAATCGCCCTCTGCCGGAAGCGAAGGCATGCAGCAGGCACCGGAGCACTCCGTCGATCCCGCAGGCAGCGCCAGAACGATGCGCTTGCCAGACCTCCCGCGCCGGAAGGGCAGGACCCGACCGCGAACCGCAACTCCATATCCCGGACGGAGGGATGGCCGTCTGGCATTGAGTTCCGGCGTCCAGACCGCATCAGGCGCCGCTGAGCCGGCCGAAGGCCGCGCAACGGCGGCATATCCGCCGGGACATCAGCTGGGGAAAGAATCGAGGCGGGTCTTGCGCCGCGAACGACAGGCGATCATCGCCCGGGAGCGATGCGGTGTCCAAAGCACTCTCCACGCGGCTGGATGATCTCCGAGGCAGCGGCGATCGCGGAAACCGCGTTCAGACGCGAGGGCGGGTCACTGGCCTGCCGAATCTCCGCCCGTCTGCGGGGCGGGCTGCGCCGGCTGGCCTTCGGGCAGGATGATGACTGTTTCGCCGGGCAGGGCCTTGTTCAGGTGCTGACGGATCGCGCGCTGCCGCTCCTCCTCGCTGACCCGCAGGCGTTCCACTTCCGTGTGCTTGCGGTGCACCTTGTCCCGCAGCAGCCGGACCTCGTCATTCAGAGAGACCATCTCGCGGTACTTCTGCAACATCAGCGGCAAGCCTTCCGGCCGCATCAGGACGGAGACGAGAGCGGCGAGACAGAACATGGTCGCGGTGAAGAATGAAAGCTTGCGCAGCAGCGGCTTCATGGCGGAAACAATTCGTCTAAATCTCGTTTATAATCCCTCTCGCGGGCAATGTCCATACCCCGGAGAAAATAATGACCGACAAGATCCTTGTTTCGACGACCTGCGGCTCGGAAGAGGAGGCGAAGCGGCTGGCGCAGCTGCTCGTGGAGGAGCGGCTGGCGGCGTGCGTGCAGATCCTGCCGCAGGTGTTCAGCGTGTACCGCTGGCGCGGCGCGGTGGAGGAAGGCTGCGAGTGCCTGCTGCTGGTGAAAAGCCGGCGGGACCTTTTCGGGGAGCTGTGCCGGCGGCTGCGGGCGGCGCACTCGTACGAGCTGCCCGAGATCGTCGCCCTGCCTGTCGTGGACGGAGACCTGGACTATCTGTCGTGGATCGACGCCGGGCTGCGCAGCCCCGAGTCCTTGCAGGACACTCCGGCCGTGTGATGGGATAGTGGCTCATGACTGCGCCGCAAGCTCCGACGCGCGCCCGTCACTGGGTGGTGTTTTTCGCCGTCACGCTGGCCATTCTGGCGTACATCGACCGCGTGGCCATCTCGCAGGCGGCGCCGCTGATCTCGAAGGATCTGGGCTTCAGCAAGCAGGAGATGGGCTACATCTTCTCGGCGTTCGCGCTGGCCTATGCGGCGTTCGAGATTCCGGGCGGCTGGATGGGGGACTGGATGGGGCCGCGGCGGGTGCTGATGAGGATCGTGCTGTGGTGGTCGTTCTTCACGGCGGCCACGGGCTGGGCGTGGAACTTCGTCTCGATGTGGATCGTGCGGTTCCTGTTCGGCGCGGGCGAGGCCGGCTGCTTTCCGAACCTCACGAAGGCGTTCACCACCTGGCTGCCCGTGCATGAGCGGGTGCGCGCGCAGGGCATCATGTGGTCGTTTGCGCGGTGGGGCGGGGCGTTCACTCCGCCGCTGTTCGCGCTGCTGTTCCGCTTCATGGGCTGGCGCGACGTGTTCCACGTGTTCGGGCTGATCGGCCTGGTGTGGGCGTTCTTCTTTTACCGCTGGTACCGCGACAACCCGAAGGACCACCCGGCGGTGAACGAGGCGGAGCTGGCGCTGCTGGAAGGCGCGGAGAAGACGGCTTCGGGACACGGCGACGTGCCGTGGGGCAAGATGGTGCGGCGCGGCTCGGTGTGGCTGCTGTGGGCGCAGTATTTCCTGCTGACCTATCCCTGGTACTTCTACATCACGTGGCTGCCCACGTATCTGCAGGAGGCGCGCCACATGGACATGGGCACCAGCGCGCGCTACGCCATCCTGCCGCTGCTGTTCGGCGGCATTGGATCGATGTTCGCCGGGTTTCTGGCCAAGTATGTCTCGCTGTGGCTCGGGTCGGTGGACCGGGCGCGGCGCTGGATGGGCGCGGCGGGCTTTCTGGGGGCGGCGGGATTCCTGCTCGTCTCCACTCTGACGAAAGACCCGCTGCCGGCGATGCTGGCCATGGGGCTGGCTTCGTTCTGCAACGACCTGGTGATGCCGGGTGCATGGGGCGCGTGCATGGACATCGGCGGAAAGTACGCGGGGACGCTCTCCGGCTCGATGAACATGATGGGCAACATCGCCGGAATTCTTGCGCCTTCCATTGGCGGCTTCATCCTGATGCATACGGGCAACGACTGGAACCTGTTCCTGTTCACGATGGCGGGCGCCTATTTCCTGGGGGCGTTCTGCTGGCCTTTCATCCATTCCACGCGGCCTCTGGAGGACTGAGCGGACCGTGAGCGTGAAATTCGCCTGCGCCTTCTGGCTGTTTGTATTCCCCGCGGCTGCCGAGATTGTCACCGAGCGCATTTTCGGCCCGGAAGTGCCCACGGGGCCCTACAAGCATCCGGCGTCGATCTGCGCGCTGGACAACGGAGACCTGCTGCTGGTGTACTACGGCGGCCAGGGCGAGTATGCGCAGTCCACGTCGGTTTTCCTGTCGCGCCTGCCTGCGGGCGGCAGAACCTGGAGCGAGCCGCGGGCGGTGGCCCGCGATCCGTTCCGCTCGACGGGCAACGGTGTCTGCTGGCAGGATCCGACGGGCCGGGTGTGGCTGTTCTACGTCATCCGGTTCGGCGAGACGTGGAGCACGTCGCGGATCGCGGCGAAGGTGAGCGACGACCGCGGCGCCACGTGGTCGGATCCAGGATTGCTGAGCCTGGAGGAGGGCTGGATGGTGCGCGGCCGGCCGATCGTGCTGGCAAGCGGCCGCTGGCTGCTGCCGGTCTATCACGAAGTGGGCAGCGACCGGGAGCGCGTGGAACCGGAGACGTCTTCGTTCTTTCTGATCCGCGACCCCGGCTCGCAGGAATGGAAGCCGAGCGGGAAGATCCGCTCGAAGAACGGCAACCTTCAGCCCGCTCCCGTGGAGCTTGCTCCCGGCCACGTGCTGGCGTTCTGCCGGAGGGGCGGCGGCTATGAGCCCGGCGAACGCGGCTTCATCGTGGCGGCTGAGTCCCGCGACGGCGGCATGACGTGGAGCGAGGGACGCGACACGGACCTGCCGAATCCGAACTCCGCGATCGAGCTGATCCGGCTGCAGAGCGGGCGGCTGCTGCTCGTCTACAACCCGACGATGTACGGGCGGTCTCCGCTGACGGCTGCGCTGAGCGAAGACGGGGGCAGGACCTGGAAATGGCGGCGCAATCTGGCCGAGGGCAAGGATTCTTTCGCCTATCCGAGCGCCGTGCAGACGGCGGACGGGCGCATTCACGTCGTCTACACGAGCGATGAGCGCAAGGTGGTCCGCCGCGCGGTTTTCCGCGAGTCCGACATCATGGAAGGGGCTGCCGCGCATTGACTTTGGATTTTCACTCCGGTGTATATTGGGGGAGTAGGGAGCGAGTCCTGAGGCTTCCCACCAACAAAGGCATCTCCACAATTCGGGCGCGCGCCGGCAGCGAGCTTCGGTGCACGCCCGTTTTCCGTTTGCGGAGATGCGGAATCCACAAGGTGTCCATCCCCAGAAACAGACTGCATGCATCCTAGATTTTCCCGCCCGCGCGTCAGAGTCCGAGAGAACGTGAACGAAGCCATCCGGGCGCGAGAGGTGCGCGCCGTGTTCCCCGATGGCGTCGTCGAGATCATGCCGACGCAACAGGCGATCCGGCGCGCCAAGGAAATGGGGCTCGACCTGATCCTGGTGTCCCCCACGGCCGAACCTCCCGTCGCCAAGGCGATGGACTACGGCCAGTGGCAATACGAGCAGAAGAAGAAGCAGCAGGAAGCGAAGAAGAAGCAGCACGTGATCCAGGTGAAGGAGCTGAAATTCCGGCCCAACACCGACGATCACGATTACAACTTCAAGCTGAAACACGCCATCCGCTTCCTGACGGAGGGCAACCGCGTCAAGGCCGTCGTGCAGTTCCGCGGCCGCGAAATCGCCCACGCCGACCTGGGCAAGAACCTGCTGATGCGTCTGGCCGGGGACCTGGCGCAGTACGGGACTGTCGAGGGGCAGCCCCGGCTCGAGGGCCGCTTTGCGCACATCATCATCACGCCTGTGAAAAAGGAAGCCAAGAAGGAGAAGCCCGCTGAGCCAAAGCCTGCTGCGCCGCCGCCCGCCGCGCCTGAGCCGGAAGCGCCGCAGGGCTGAGGCCTGATTCTCCCGTCCCCGGGCCTCCTTGCCGGAGTCCGGCCGCATCGCCGGCGTGCGGAATCCCGCTCGCAGAAGAAAGGGCCCAGCCAGCGGCCATCAGAATGCAGCCTGAACCGAACATTGCTGTCTTGCCATACACACAAAAAGTGTGTATGGTGACGGCAGGAGTCCTGCGGTTCCGGGACAAGATATGACCAAGCGCATTAACGTTGTGTTGCCGGTCGAGACAATCCGCCTCCTTGACCGCGCCGCGCCGAAAGGCCAGCGGAGCCGGCTTATCTCGGAAGCGGTGCATTACTACATGGAAAACCAGGCCAAGCGCAGGATGGCCGGGCGTCTGAAATCAGGAGCCCTGGCCGGCGCCCGCCGCGACCTGGAAATCGCCGAAGAATGGTTCGTGCTGGACGAGGAGGCATGGCACGCCGCGAAGCCCGGAAGAAAGCGCCAGAGATAGGGCCGCCACGCAGAGGCGAGATCTATCTGGTGAACCTTGACCCGGCCGTCGGCGCCGAAATCCGGAAGACGCGGCCGGCTCTGGTGATCCAGAACGACATCAGCAACCGCCATAGCCCCGTCACCATTGTTGCGGCGATCACTTCGAAGTTCGGTGATCCGCCCTATCCCACCGAAGTCATTCTGGAACCTGAAGAATCCGGCCTGCCGCTGCGCTCCGCCGTCCTGCTGAACCAGATCCGTACCGTAGACAGGCAGCGTCTGGTGAAACGCCTGGGCCGGGCAGCGGCAGCAACGATGGTTCAGGTGGACCGGGCGCTCCAGATCAGCCTCGGACTCATCAGACTCTGATCCCCGCAGGGCGCGCCAATCACGCGATCGGCCTGTCCCGCCGCGCCCGAGCCGGAAGCGCCGCAGGGCTGAGGGGGGCGTTGGTCGTGCGCCTTTATAACCCGCTATTTTCCGGCCTGCGGGGCGCAAGTTCAGCCGCCTGGAGGCGCCTGCCCGCGGCACCTGCCCAAAGCCGGAGCAGTTCCCGCCGCCGCTGGCCGTCCGCCGGCCTTACCACGAATAATGCACCGTGTAGCGGATTACAGCCTCCCCGCCCGGTGCGATGACGGGCTGGAACTCAATGGTCCGCGCGTCCGTCTTTCTGTACTCCTGCGATGCGGCCGTGATTTCCCATTGCGTCCAGCGGTACATGTGCTCCACCACCCGCACGGTCACCGGCTCCTTCTTGTGATTGCGCACCCTGATCTCGAAGCTCTCGTCCACCCAGCGGTTGCTCGAGTCCGTGCGGAAGCTCGTCTGCCGCCGTCCGCCCACAAGATCGAACGCGTTGCCCGTATAGAGGCGCACGGTTTCGTCCTTCGGCGTATGGTCGATCCGGTCCTCTCCGACAAACTCGTTGCGGCCGTCCGCGTCCCGCCTGTAAATCTTCACCGCCCCGCGGGGCAGCGGCATGCCCAGACGGGATTTTTCGGAATTTTGAAACTCGAGCATCACCCACACTTTCGAGCTTGAGCTCGCGCCGTATTCGGGCAGTTTCCGGAGGGTCGATGGATCCCAGCCCCGGTATTTGGGATCTGACTTGAACCCGTCATAGATGTAAAGGCGTTTTGCCGGAACGCCCGTGGCGCGGACGAATTCCACCTGTTTGATCTCGCGGTCCAGGACCGTCGCCGGCCGCTCCAGCGTATACAGGTGATACTCCTCGAACGGGCGCTCCGCGACGGTTGGGAAGGACGCAAGGCTCTCGGCCTCCGCCAGGTTCATCCTGCGGACCGGGAGTTCCTCCTGGGCTCTGGCCACGTCTCCTGCTATCAGCTTGATCCGGGCGTTTTCGAAATCCTTCCCGCTCATGTTTTCCAGCGTGACCCAGCCGGCGATGTCAAATACATCACCCTGTTCGGATGCAACCGCATTGTAATTTGCCTCCCACCGCATCCCGCCGGTGAGATAGGAAAATTCCACCTCCTGATTGCCGTCCACTGCCGAATGCAGCAGCCACATGAGCGTCGGCTTCAGAAACGCCTGCGGATCGAGAGCATCGAAGATGGGCTTGCCGGGGAGGCCGAACTGGATCTTGCCCTCCACTTCCACGACCGGCTGCCCGCCGCCCTGCGGGTCTGCGTGGAGCATCTGAGCGGTCCGGTACCGCTGCCCGTAGCGCGAAAGCGCGGAGAGATGGGGCACGTATCCGCTGCGGAGGATCCTGCCTTTGACGATTTGTCTCTCTCCAGTCTGCGGATGGACGACTTCGAAAGCCAGGACTTTGCCCTCCGATTTCCGCAGCAGCAAGCCCTCGCTGAGTGGGTCGCTCTCGTAATTCTGTTCAAGAATCTGGATCGAATCGGGTTGCCGCATGTGGCGCAGCACCACGGATTCCGGTTCCAGGTGCGCGGTGATGTCGGTGACGCGGATCTCGTTTTCGCCCTTCTTCAGCTCGAGGACGCGTCTTTCCTTGACAACGGCGAAATTCTGGTTGTAAATGGTGAGCTGCGTCTGTCCGCCGGCTGTTGCAAGCGCGGCAATCCCGAGCCACGTGTGTAGTCTCATTGCGGCCTCCGCGGGGAGCGCATTTCTTTCCCCTGCTCTTCTTTATACGTCAGAATTTCACGGAAAGAGGGTAAGAGTTTTTCCTCAGCGCCGCCTCGTCATGCCACCTACGCAGGCGTATTCGGGAAAGGGTCCCTCCGGCGCAAGGACCATTCCCTGGCCGGAACCTTTTCCAGGGGGCTCAGCCGTCCCGCGCGCGCCGCGTCAGATCTCCAGCGGCGACACGGGCACGCGCGAGCGGCGGCCCTCCACCACGACGATGCCGCTTTCGGTGACGTGATATTTCTTGCGGTCGGCTTCCAGGTCGTAGCCGATGACAGCGTCTTCCGGCACGACAACGTTCTTGTCGAGGATGGCGCGCTTGATGCGGGCGCGGCGTCCGATATCGCAGTTGTCGAAGATGATCGAGTCCTCGACCACGGCGCCCGAGTGCACGCGCACGCCCCTGCCGATGACGGAGTTGCGCACCATGCCGCCGGCGAGAATCGAGCCGGAGCTGACGATGGAGTCGATCGCCTGCCCGCGGCGGTTTTCCTCGTCGAAGGTGAACTTGGCGGGGGGGTCGTCGTATCCGGCGGTGCGCAGCGGCCACTGCCTGTTATAGAGGTTCAGCACGGGGCTGACGGCGCGCAGATCCATGTTGGCGTCGTAGTAGGCATCGATGGTGCCGACGTCCCGCCAGTAGACGGGCGCGCCCACGGGGTCGCCGGGGATGTGGTTCGTGTTGAAGTCGTAGGCGAAGACGTCTCCGCGGGCGACCCATTTGGGCAGGATGTCGCGCCCGAAATCATGCGTGGACTCTTCGTCGCGCGCGTCCTCGTACAGATACTTGAGCAGCGCAGGGGTCGAGAACACGTAATTGCCCATGGAAGCCAGCACGCGCGAGGGGTCGCCGGGGATCGTGGGCGCATCGACTTTTTTCTCGTGAAACGCCAGAATGCGGCCGTCCTCGGCCACCTCGATGACGCCGAATTCCGCCGCCATTTCCTTCGGCACCGGGATGGCGGCCACGGTGGCCTGGGCGCGCTTCTGCTCGTGGTATTCGATCATCTCGCGCACGTTCATGCGGTAGACGTGATCGGCGCCGAAGACGGCCACCACGTGCGGCTCGGACTGCTCGATCAGATTGACGTTCTGGAATATCGCATCCGCCGTGCCGCGGTACCAGGTCTCGCCTGGCGAGCGCATCTGCGCCGGCACGGGGATGATGTAGCGGTCCTTCAGAATGCCTGAAAACTCCCACCCGTCGCGCAGGTGCTGCAGGAGGGACTGGCTCTTGAACTGGATGAGGACGTAGATGGAATGAAGGCCCGAATTGACAAGGTTCGAAAGGACGAAATCAACGATGCGGTACTGGCCGCCGAAGGGGACTGCCGGCTTGGCGCGCTCTTTCGTGAGCGGGTAAAGCCGCGTGCCTTTTCCGCCGGCGAGGACGAATGAGAGAACGCGCAGATGCATCGGAGCAATCTCCTTCGGCGTGCATGATACCACCGGGCTTTGCAAGCGTGCTGTCTCACCCCGGGCGGCCGGGCGCGGCCGAGCAGGCACTTTCGAGAGCGCTTCGCAGAGCTTCGCGCTGCTCCCCGCCGAGCGGCGCGTCGGCGCGTGTCACATAAAAGACGTCGATGGCCTTGTGGGCCCGGGTGTCGACGAGAACGAGGCGGATGTCGCATCCTTCAGAGGAAATGGCCGCGGCGAGGTCGTGGAGCATGGCCGGGCGGTCCTGAGCCACGACCTCCACGACGGTGGCGTGCCCGGAAAGATCGTCGAAAAACG
>FWPV01009184.1_pt1 | contig 16266 bp, 12 predicted proteins | sample 2228371 | NCBI WGS metagenome assembly FWPV01 (sample SAMEA103939776, study PRJEB20133) | metagenome | reverse complement strand
CAGGTCGCGGGCGAGGACAAGTTCATTGTTAAAGGAAGGATCGGAAACGCTCAGGCTGATCCCTTTGACTTTCTGTTGGGCAAGTTTTTCCATGATCTCGCGTATTCGCCCGCGGTTCTGCGGCGTAATCGTGAGGTGAACTGCGACGAACACATCTTCAGCCAGTGTATCGCGCAGCGCCTCCCAGGCAGTTTCGTCATCCGGATCGAGGATGATCATCAGGTGATCCAGGCCGGCATTCAGGACGTCGTGCATGTAATCTAGCTCGGTAAAGCGCCAGCCGTTGCTCAGTACCCCGCAGACCATCCCGAGTTCTTCGGCGTAGGCGACCAGCTCGGGCAGGTCGGGGCGGAGAGTCGGCTCCCCGCCGGTGAAGATCACGTGAGGCACCCCGGCATCCCAGGCTTTTTTAAGTATGGTCTTCCACTCCCTGGTCAGCAATTCGCGTTTGACCCGCTCCAGTGGGGCAGCTCCCTGTTGAACTTCATCGACCGTGCGGTAGGTGAGGGCGCAGTCCAGGCGCAGCGGAGCGCTGAGCGTTGTGGAATGAGGGCTGACCCGTTCGAAATCCAGAAATGTGACCGGGTCCAGGTCGGGGGTGTGGATCAGCGTATTTAAGCGATCCTTGAAATCGAGATAATCCTGCTCGGCCTTTTCCCGACCGATCTTGTAGCGGGTTGAGACCAGCCTGGCGATCTCGCCGTCTGGCAAGCCGCGGATCAGGTAGTAGGCGTATTCCGAAGCGGTGCGGTTGAGATGCAGGACGGTCGAGGCATCGAGGATCAGCAGCCCATCGCCGTTCTTCTCTACGCGCAGATGCAGCCGGTGTCCGATGGGCGAATCAAACTGAATCTGGGTCGAGTACATGCCCGCAGGGACCGGTTCGTAGGGGCTGAAAAGACGGGTAACGGTTTCGCGAATTTTTTGGAGCATAGCAGCCTCCACATATCAAGCCATTTCAAGCGGTTTGGCGTTCAGGTTGGGGTTGGGTAAACAGAAGCGGGCAGCCGCCGCCGCACTGGCTGATCAACGGGCAGTCAGTGCATTTTTCGGGCAGATAGCGCCGCTCGCGGAGCGAAACCGAGAGATCGTGATTCCAGATCGAATCCCACGGATCACGGAGGATATTGCCGAGAGAGGAGTAGTAGGACTGGCAGGGGATGACGCTGCCGTCCGGCTCGATGCACATGTTGTAAAGCGCGGCCGTGCAGCCCTTGACTCCCAATTCCATCTGAACCGGATCAAAGTTGCAATACTGGGTCGGCGTGTACCAGATCAGGCGCTGCCCGTGAGCAGTCGTTTTAGCCCGGGCCAATTCAATCAGCGGGGCCAAAAGATCTTCGGGCAGTCCGGTGCCGACCGTTTTACCTCGTCCGGAGTAAATCAACGCATTCAAGCCGACGGTCGGAACGCCCAGATCCGCCAGGAAGTCGAGGGTTTCCGACAGTCTGGGAGCGTTGTGAGTCAGCATGGTGGTGTTGGTCATCACGTACAGACGGGTTTTCAGAACATTGCGGATTCCCTGAACCGTATCTTCCCAGGCATTCTTCGCGGCGACCATGTTGTTGTGGACCGCCGCATCGTGCGATTCAAGCGTGATCTGGACGTGATCCAGGCCTGCGTCAAGAAGGCTTTGCACGTATTCGGGATCTTTCAGCATCCGCCCATTAGTGTTAATCCCGGTGATCTGCCCGTTGGCCTCGGCGTGAGCGATCAGCTCGGGCAGATCCTTGCGCAGAGTCGGCTCTCCTCCAGTGAAGACCACATGCGGGATGCCGATCTGCCAGAGCTGGTCGAGGATAGCAAACCACTGCTCGGTGCCCAATTCCGGGTAATTGCGCTCGCGGGCGTTGTAGCAGTGAGCGCAGTGATTATTGCAGCGGTAGGTGACCGCCAGGTCCATCCGGTAAGGCGCGGTCGGTTTATTCGAGAAAGGCGGGGTGACATCCAGCTCCAATTCGCATAACGGGCAGGCGCCGTTGGGCGAGATCAACTCGTTCAGCTGCTGTTTGAGTTGGATGTAATCATCCAGTGCTTGGTGGCGGGAGACCTTGTACCGGCGGCGGATCGAATCGAGCGCCTGCCTGAAGGGCACATCGCGCAGCGCCAGATCTGCCATGAAAGCGGCGGTCGGATTGAGCTGGAAGACCCGGGCTGCGTTAATCAGCAGCAGGCCGCTTCCCCCCTGATCGATGCGCAGATGGACGCGGGTCTGATTTTTCCCGTCCTTAATCAGGAAATGAGCGACCCGGGGTTGAGATGGTCCCCCGGATCGGGGTTCTCCCGAGGAGGGGATCGTCCGTTTCCAGATGCGGTCCATCCAGGCAGGCAAATCGAACCCCTTTTTCTAACGGCCGCCGCCTGCGCAGGCGCAGGCGCAGCCGGCGCAGGCGCAAGCACACGCGCAGGCGCAGCCCCCGCCGCCCAACCCGCCGCCGCGGCTTCGGCTGCCGGTAGAGGTGGAAACCGGCACCGGATTGGTCCGGTTGGTCACGCCGCTGGTGAAGGATTTCACATCGCCGATCACTCCGGCGGAAAAATTCTGCACGCCGTTGACCACCGAGGCGGCAAAATCAGAGCCGGGCAGCTTGGGCGGGGCGACCGGCCTGCCGGCTGATGGCAGCCCGGAAACCGGCGCCGGCGCGGCGGTTTTCGCTGCGCTGCCCCAACCGGTGGAGCGGATGACCGGGTCGTAACGCCACCACCAGGTTGGCACGAATATCGGCTGCGGGCCGAAGACCTCGCGGGTGCGTCCGTCCCAGTTGCGGTCGAGCATGGTCCAATCCATGACCTCTTCGTACTTCTCGGATTTGACCTCCGGCGTGTCTGCGGAAACAACCTGCTGCCAGGCCTGATTCATGATGCTCTCGTAGTAGGCGATGGTTTCCTTGCGGCTGAAACCCTTCATCTTTTCGGATACAGATTTCACCAGCGAGACGATCATATTCTGCAGTTCGATGCGCCGCTCGCGAGCTTCTTTTTCAAACGCTTGAAGAAAAGTGATTTCGTATGGCTGCAGATCCGCTGGGAGAGGTTTGGTCACCTCCAGTTTGAGCGGGTCTCGGGTGATGACCGTCGCCGCGCCTTTCTTAAGGGTTGAGAAAAGGATCATGGTCATCACTTTATCCAGCGGCTGTTCCATCAAGACGGCGGCTTCGACCGCGGTCAGACCCCGTTTGATCCCATGTCCCTCGATGGAAATCTTTGGCGGCATGTACTGCAGCTTGCGCTTGCTTGCAGATACGGCGCCCAGGATGCCGAAACCGACAATTCCCGCCAGAAAACCGGAGAAACACAGACACGGCAGAATGTTGTCCCAATCAAAGGTGCGCGCGGGCGGCGACTCAGTGGCGACAACCACCTCTGCGGGGACCAGCCGCATCGGGAAGCTGGCGCCAAACATATAGACGGAAGCAACGTTTGCATCGGTCGAATCCCAGGTGTAGACGACCCGCCCCTGGGAATCGAAGCTGGCTGCGGGCTCATCTGCACCGGGCCAGTTGCTGCTGGGAGTGTGGTACCGCGGCTCCTGCGAATCCATGCCGGCGGGAAGGATAATGCTGAATGTGAGGTGGGTCTTGCCGCGGACGTATTCGCTGCCAAAGTAATTCGGCGTGAAAACCAGGCTGGCGTACTCCTCGGTTTCCTGCAGTTCGGATTTTCCCAGCGCATTGCGCACGGTGCCCACTCGCACATGCAGGGTGGCTGTATCGCCGGTGCGGATCGAATAATTCTCGAGGTGGACTTCGATACCTGGCGACACATATTGTGATTTGCGTATTTTGTTCAACCGGTTGCCGTTCAGCTCAGCGGTGATCGAATTGAGCACGTAGTCGCTATTCGGCACGCCGATATCGACGATATCCAACGGATCGGGCGACCGGTTGGTGAAGGTGATGGAATAATCGATCGTCAGCGTGCCGTCATCGTTCACATAAACTGCGACGATTTCTCGCGGAACCTCGAATAAGTAAGTTTGCGCCTTGACCCCTGCCGCCCCCGCGAACAGTCCAAGCAGGACAAGCAGCAGGAAAATTACCCGAAACCTGCGCATGGTTCCCTCCCGATTTAATTCGTAAGATCTACCACTTGGGTTCTTCGGTCAACTGGTAAGTGGTGTGGCACCAAGGGCAGGTAACGACCGGCGCCCCTGCGACCATTTTGACGTCGTCCGGGCCGAGGGTTCCCCCGCACGATTGACATTTAAGCGTGTCCATGCTGACGTTGCCGGGCAGGTCGACTTTCAACGTGACGTTGGTCTGGTTGTTCTGCGCCGGCCGGCGGGCCGCCCAAAAGATTAAAACCAGCCCGATGCCGACTGAGATGATCCCGATCGGTATCCAGGCGAGCGAGCCGCCCTGGCCGGTGGAGCCCCAGATGAAGAGCACTCCAAAGAAGATCAGAATTGCCGCGACGATATACGCGATTATTTTTCCAGCACTCATAGTAACCTCCGCGCTGAGATTAGTGTATCATTTAATGGACTCGGTGACAATTTGATAAACCTCATCAATTGGAGTGAATATGTATGGGGCTGATGGATTCCAATTTATCTACGTGATAAACTGCCCCAAGTTGTACTCTCAAGAGGTCCGCCTGGCAATAAATTTCAACTCTGCTGACAAGGAGCTGGCAAAAAATGGATCCATCGATGCGTGAAAAGTATGAAAGTCTGAAGAAAGAGCTCAACTTCCACGCTTATCGTTACTATGTGCTCGACGCTCCGGTGATCAGCGATTATGAATATGATCAGAAGATGAAGGAATTGCTGGAGATCGAGGTGGCGCACCCGGAATGGGTGACCGGCGATTCGCCCAGCCAGCGGGCGGGTGGTCCTCCGCTGGATAAATTTACCAAGGTGCGCCATCCGCGCCCGATCCTCAGTCTGGCGAACGGTTTTAGCGAGGCGGATGTGCGTGCCTGGTTTGAGAGGATAGCTCGCCTGGACGAGCGCGTCTTGACGACCGATTACGTTCTCGAGCCGAAAATCGACGGGCTGACCGTGGTACTGCACTATCAGGACGGGCAATTTATCCAGGGGGCTACCCGCGGAGACGGGGAAATCGGAGAAGATATTACCGCTAATTTGCGCACGGTGAAGGCGCTGCCGCTGCGCATCCCGGTCGCTGCGGACGGTCCGAAACCGCCCCGCCGCCTGGTCGTCCGGGGTGAAGCGTTTATGACCATCCGCGAATTCGAGGAGCTCAACCGGCGTCTGGAGCAGGCGGGGATGAAGACCTATCTGAATCCGCGCAACACGGCAGCCGGCTCTCTGCGACAGCTCGACCCTGCGCTGACCGCCTCGCGCCCGCTGCACCTGCTAACTTACCAGATTGTCGATGCGGACGGACCGACGCCCTCCACTCAATGGGATCTGCTGGCTTATCTGAGAGCCTTAGGATTTCCAGTCACTCCGGATGCCCGGTTGTGCAAAACCATTGACGAGGCCGTTCAGGTCTGCCTGGATTGGGAAAGCAGGCGGGACTCGCTGCCCTATGAAGCAGACGGAATCGTGATCAAGATCAACGACCTGGCGCTGGCGGCTGACCTCGGCGTGGTCGGCAAGGACCCTCGCGGGGCGCTGGCCTACAAGTTCCCGGCGCGAGAGGTTTCCACCCGCCTGCTGGATATCGCTATTAACGTAGGGAGGACGGGTGTGCTCACCCCCACGGCGGTGCTCGAGCCGGTCGAAATCGGCGGCGTGGTCGTCAAGCAGGCCACCCTGCATAACTTCGATTACATCGCCGAAAAGGATATCCGGATCGGCGACAGGGTTCTGGTCAAGCGGGCCGGCGACGTGATCCCGTATGTGATCGGCCCGATCAGCGAAGCGCGCGAAGGCAGCGAGAGGGTCTTTGTACCGCCAGCCGTCTGTCCGGCGTGCAAACAGCCCGTTGAGCATGTCGAAGGCGAGGTGGCCTGGTACTGCGTCAACTCTGCCTGCCCGGAACAGCTGGTTCGCAACATCGAACATTACGTTTCGCGCGGGGCGATGGACATCGTGGGGCTGGGGATAAAAATCGTAGAGCAGCTGGTCGAGGCCGCGCTGGTCAAGAACGTGGCCGACCTGTACCGGCTGGACAAGGCATCCCTCCTCAAACTGGAGGGTTTTGCGGATAAGAAGGCGGAGAACCTGCTGTCAGCGATCGCTGCTTCGCGACGCCAGCCGCTTTCCAGGCTGATTTTCGCGCTGGGCATTCGCGGTGTGGGCGAGGTGCTGGCGAACGACTTGGCAAGGCGCTACCGCGACCTGGATGAGCTCAGCCGTGCGACGGTTGATGAGCTGCAGGAAATGGAAGGCGTTGGCCCGAACATCGCTCAGGCAATCGTTGACTGGTTCGCGCGCGAATCAAACCGCACACTGCTGGCTGATCTCAAGAGGCTTGGGGTGTGGCCTGTGGCGGAGAGAGTGGAAAAAAGCGGACCGTCGCCGCTGGAAGGACTGACCTTTGTGGTGACCGGGACGCTGGCCGGTTTTTCCCGCGAGGAAGTTAAAAAATTCATCCAGGACCGCGGGGGCAAGGTTAGCGAGAGCGTCTCGCGGAAAACAGATTTTCTTGTTGCTGGGGAGAACGCGGGCTCGAAACTGGAGAAGGCGCGCGAGCTTGGCGTGCGGATTATCGATGAAGAGCAGCTGCGTAAGCTGGTGGAAGGATCTTGATTTCGTATAGACAAACCATCGTGGACCAGCAGATCATCCTCAAACCGGGCCGGGAAAAATCAGTGCTGCTGAAGCACCCATGGATATTTTCTGGCGCGATCGCGTCCGTCCTCGGCGATCCGGGCAGCGGCGATACGGTTGCGGTCTATTCTTCGCGGAAAGAGCCGCTCGGGCTGGCGGCTTACAGCCCGGCTTCGTCCATCCGGGCGCGGATGTGGAGCTGGGATGCGGGCGAGGTCATCGGCAGGGATTTCTTTGCAAGACGGTTAACCAGCGCCTTCGAGCGGCGAAAGGTAGCCGTTCCACCGGGCGAAAGCGACGCCTGTCGGCTGGTCCACGCTGAATCGGACGGGCTGCCCGGCCTGGTGATTGACCGCTACGGCGGCACCCTGGTATTTCAATTTTTAACCGCGGGCGTCGAGGCCTGGCGCGAGGTTCTCGTCCAGCTGGCGATGGAATTGACCGGCTGCAAGAGCGCTTACGAGCGCTCGGACGTGGAGGTGCGCCAGCTGGAAGGACTACCGCCGCGCTGCGGATTTCTCGCGGGAGAGCCGCCCCCGGAAATCCTCCGCATCCGCGAAAATGAGCTTTCCTTCCTGGTCGATATCCGGCGCGGCCAGAAGACCGGTTTTTACCTTGATCAGCGCCGCAACCGGCAGCGCATCCACCAGCTTGCGGACGGGCGCGAGGTGCTCAACTGCTTTTGTTATACCGGCGGTTTCACCATATATGCGTTGGCTGGCGGAGCCTCCCGGGTGGTGTCGGTGGACAGTTCTCAGGAGGCGGTTCAAATAGGCCGTGAAAATGTCCGTTTGAACGGTTTGGCCGACCGGGACGAGGATTGGGTCGTCGCAGATGTCTTTCAGTACCTGCGATTCCTTCGGGATCAGGCGCAATCCTTCGACATGATCATCCTTGACCCGCCGAAGTTCGCGCCGACTGCGGCGCAGGCAGAGCGGGCTGCCCGCGGATACAAGGATATCAACCTGCTGGCAATGAAGCTTCTCCGCCCGGGAGGGCTGCTGGCGACCTTCTCGTGCTCAGGCGGGATCTCCCTTGAATTGTTTATGAAAATCGTCGCCGGGGCGGCGCTGGACGCAGGGGTTGAGGTGCGGGTGATCGAAACCCTGACCCAGGCGCCTGATCACCCGGTCGCCTTGAATTTTCCTGAAGGCGCCTATCTCAAAGGGTTGATCTGCCAGGTGAATTAAGCAAAAAAGGGCGCTTCACCGCGCCCTGCTGTTTTTGGTGGAGATGGCGGGAATCGAACCCGCGTCCGAAAGATTAGACCCGCGAACATCTACGAGCGTAGTTGGTCAATCTTCTCGCGGGTGATTTGAAGACCAACAGAACAAATCAACCGCCAGCCGCTCGGACCCGAAAGCCCTCTTTTGCATCTGCCGCGGCTTCAGATGCAGCAGCCTGACTTTGTTGCGCCCACTCTGCTACCGGTCAGGCAGCGGAGCAGGTGGACGTGGCCTGCTGGAGGCCAGGTGCGCCTGACTCTGGCTTAGGCAGCCAGGGGCAGAGCAGCATAGTTCGTGCGGTTGGCACTTGTTTTTTGTGCTGATTTTACGAGGTCGGCACCTCTCGGCTCGCAGTCCGGGATCAGCCTCCTCCGTCGAAGCCTGTCATCCCCGGATAGTTACTCTTATTATAATCCAAATTTTCCAATTCTGATTTTGAGTGGTTCAGCATATTTCAGAGTAAAATCAGGGAGTGCTGCGAGCGCAGGGCGGGAAAATCACACCTACAGAACTCTGGGGCGGTGAATTCTCCCGGCTTTGCCGGCTTGCGGGAACCATCAATCAGGAGGTGGCTGGTGATCACGATGCTCAAATCCAAAGATAACAGCCTGGTGCCGATTAGCGAAGCCGAAAAGGGTTGCTGGATCAACCTGGTTGACCCCACCACGGATGAGATTGAAAAGATGGTTGCGCAGGGTATTCCGCAGGATTTCATCACCTACCCGTTGGATTTGGATGAAAGAGCCCGAACCGAGCGGGAGGACAACGGCACCTTGCTGATTCTGATCCGCATCCCCTATTACATGGGCCCTCAGGTTGACATTCCTTACATCACTATCCCGTTGGGGATCATCCTGACGGACGAGTGGGTGATCACCGTCTGCCGACGGCCGAACGAATTGATCACCGAGCTGACCTCAGGGCGCGTACGCGGTCTATCTACCGCCAAGCGCATCCGCTTTGTTCTGAAGGTCCTGCTGAATAACGCCACCAAATTCCTGACGTTTCTGCGAGAAATCAATCGCACTGTCGAGGATTTGGAAGACCGCCTGCAGCAGTCCATGCAGAACAAAGAGGTATTGGAGCTCCTTAAATACCAGAAATCGCTCGTCTATTTCACCACGGCATTAAAAATGAACGAGCTGCTCCTCGAACGGCTGCAGCGCACTCAGCTTTTCCGCATGTACCCGGACGATGAAGATTTGCTCGAAGACGTTATTACGGAGAACCAGCAGGCGATCGAAATGGTCAACATCTCCTCGACCATTTTGAGCAGCATGATGGACGCTTTTGCCTCGATCATATCGAACAACCTTAACGTGGTGATGAAATTCCTGGCCTCAGTCACGATCCTGCTCAGCATACCGACGATCATCACCAGTTTCTACGGGATGAATGTTGGTCTCCCGCTGGCTGACCAATGGTTCGCCTGGATGTTTGTTCTTGGCTTAAGTTTGCTCCTGATTGGGGTGATTACTTTCTTTTTTATGCGTAAAAACTGGTTCTAGAACCGGGCAGTCTGAGCGGGAAGCCGCTTTCCGCCGTTCAAGCTTCTACAATCCGGTCGTTTTCCGTCCCGCGGAAGGTAAAATTCAAGTAGAGCAGGCATGAATTTTTGCTCTGGACGGTCAGGTCAGAATATCTATTGGATAGATTCAAAAATGGTGGAACAGGCAAATTCATTTCTATGTCTGAGCGATCTCACCAAGACTTATCTCGAGGGCGGATCGAAACGGATCATCCTGGACCGGGCCAGCCTTGAAATACCCCAAGGGCAGTTCCTGGCGGTCCTCGGGAAGAGCGGCAGCGGAAAAACGACTTTGCTCAACCTGATCAGCGGGATCGATAGGGCCGACTCGGGTCAAATCTGTATGGATGGGCTGCACCTGAACGATTTGAGTGAGTCTGAGCGGACACTGTTCCGCCGCCGGAAAATCGGTTTTGTCTTCCAGTTTTTTAACCTGATTCCCACATTGACTGTCTGGGAAAACCTGACCCTGCCGCTCGACCTGAACGGCCTGAGCAGCAACGGCGGGGTTCAGCGCGCAGAAGAGCTGCTGGCTGAGGTCGGATTGCTCTCCCGTAAAAACGTCTACCCCGACCGGCTTTCAGGCGGCGAGCAGCAACGGGTGGCGATCGCCCGGGCGCTGGTCCACGACCCGCTGATCGTCCTGGCGGATGAGCCGACAGGCAATCTGGACGAAGAGACCGGCAAGGCTGTGATGGATTTGTTGGATCGGTTGACGCGCGGAATGGGGAAAAATCTGATCCTGGCCACCCACAGCACCGAAGCAGCCGCATACGCCGACCGCCGGGTATATCTGCACGAGGGCAGGTTTTGGGAGAAGTCCTAACAGGATGCGTAACAGGGTCTTTCTCCCGGCGAGCCTGATCCATCTGGCCTGGCGGTACGTGCTGAAGCGCGGTTGGCAGTCCGCTCTGATGGTCCTGGGAGTCGCTCTAGGCGTGGCAGTGATGGTGTCGATCGATCTGGCCAACGCGAGCGCCACCCGGGCGTTCGAACTGAGCAGCGAGGCGGTGACCGGGAAAGCCACCCACCAGATTCTGCCCTCAGGAAACGGCCTGGATGAGAGGATATACCTCCAATTGCGCAGTTCGGGGATCGATTATCCTGCTGCGCCGGTAATCAGCGCCTATGTCTCATCGCCGCGGCTGGGTAACCAGCCCTTACAACTTTTAGGGGTCGATCTGTTCGCGGACGCCGCATTCCGGGACTATTTTGAATCGCAAGTTTCCTCTCAAACGGACATTTCGATTGAGCTGCTGACTGAGCCCGGCATGGTGATCCTCTCGGCTGATGAAGCGGAGCGGCATCAACTCAGACCTGGCGAAAACCTGCAGCTTGAATATAACGGGCGGGTAGTCACAGCCGTGTTTCTTGGTACCATTCAGCCGGGTGATGCACTGACCAGGCGCGGACTGCAGGGCATTCTCCTGGCGGATATCGCCACGGTCCAGGAACTGACCGGCCGGCTGGGTTTGCTGGATCGTATTGATCTGATTCTTCCTGCTGATTCCTCTGCTGCTGCATCAAGGATTGAAAACCTGCTGCCGGACGGGGCGGCGCTGGTGGAGGTCGAAGCCCGGCAGGGCAGCCTGGCGGAGATGACCAAAGCCTTCCAGTTGAACCTCACTGCCTTATCCTTGCTTGCGCTGGTAGTCGGACTGTTTTTGATCTATAACACGATGACGTTCTCGGTCGTCCAGCGGCGGCCCTTATTCGGCACTCTGCGCAGTTTGGGTGTCTCCAGACGGGAGGTGTTCTTTCTGGTCGCGGCTGAGGCCTTTTTTGTGGGACTGTTCGGATCAGCAGCCGGGGTCCTCATTGGGATTCTGTTAGGGCAAAACACAGTCAGTCTGGTGACGCAGACTGTTAACGATCTTTACTTTACTACTACGATCCGCGAAATAGGCCTCCCTGCCAGCAGCCTGATCAAAGGTTTCTTGCTTGGTCTGGCAGCGACTGTGGCGACCGCGCTGCCGCCTGCGATTGAAGCTTCCGCGGTCGAGCCGAGGGCAGCCTTGTTGCGGTCCGGTTTAGAGACGAAGACCCGCGCGGCGGTTGGATTGGCGACCATCCTGGGGGTGGTTTTCATCGGTTTGGGGCTGATCACTTTCCGGATCCCCGGCGGGGAATTGTTATACGGCTTCGGCGGAACACTGCTGGTTTTGACCGGCCTGGCGATGCTGGCGGCGATCGGCATGCTTGCGCTGATGAAGGCCGCCGCTCCGTTGTCGGCCAGGCTGTTTGGGATCATCGGCAGGATGGCGCCGCGAAACCTGATTAATGCGCTGAGCCGCACTTCTGTTGCAGTCGCTGCGTTGATGGTAGCGGTGGCGGTTACAATCGGCGTGAGTTTGATGATCAACAGCTTCCGCTACACGGTGGGGATATGGCTCGAGCAGACCCTTCAGGGGGATGTCTATATTTCCGCCCCGAGCTTTGCGGCTAACCAGTCGCTGGTTGAGATTGATGCCGACGTCTATCCGCAGGTGGCAGCCTGGCCGGGGATCCAGCGGGTTGATTTACTGCGTTCTACAACAGTTAACACGGAGTTCGGCGAAGTTCACCTTTCGGCGTCCCGAAATCCTGAAATTGGCTTCGAGCGGATATTTAAAGAAATAGAAATTCCCCGTGGGAGTGTTTACGCTGAAATGCAGAGAGGCGGGGTTTTGCTGACCGAACCGCTTGCCAACCGATTGGGATTGAAAGCAGGCGATCGATTCCGAATCGATACCCCTGCAGGATGGAGAGAATTCCCCATTATTGGGATATATTACGATTATTCATCTAGTCAGGGGCTGGTGTTGATGGCCCTCTCGTTGTATCGCGAATTGTGGGACGATCAAGCGATCACAGCCATGGCGCTGAGGCTGCCGCCAGATGCAGATCCAGACCGACTGGCGGAAGATCTGTCCGCCGGTATTCGTACGGAACAGAAACTGACAATCCGCCCCAATCTCGCGCTGCGCCGGGATGTGATGGAGGTCTTCGACCGCACCTTTGCGATCACCGGGGCTTTGCGAATCCTGGCGACGATCGTGGCCTTTATCGGCGTACTAAGCACACTGCTGCTGCTGCAGCTGGAGAAACAGCGCGAGATCGGGATACTCAAGGCTTTGGGGCTCTCCGGGGGCGAATTATGGAGACTGGTGATGCTTGAAACCAGCCTGATGGGCCTGGCCGCCGGAATCCTGGCAGCGCCTACCGGATTTATACTGGCTCTCATCCTGATTCGGGTCATCAATTTGCGTTCTTTCGGCTGGACTTTACAGCTCTCGGCCAAACCGTCGGCGTTCCTCTTTTCCATCCTGATTGCCCTGACGGCAGCGCTGCTTGCAGGCATCCTGCCCGCCTGGCGGCTGAGCCGCATGTCCGCAGCGGACGCGATCCGTTTCGAGTGAGCGCGACGATGAAGGCTAAAAATTTCTGTTTGTTGGGCGGATTGGTGCTTGCGGCCGGGATCTTCATCATCCTCCGCTGGGGCGCTTCGGGTGAGAATACGGAAGGGAGGAACCTCTTGCCCGCCCAAAGTCTGGCGCTTGGCTCAGCGGAAGGATTCGCGCGAGTGCTTGAACCCAGGGAGTTCGACTTCCCGCAGGATCACGGCCCGCATGAGGAATACCAGACCGAGTGGTGGTATTACACCGGCAATTTGACCGCTGCCGGCGGGCAGCGGTTTGGCTACCAGCTCACCTTCTTCCGCCGGGCGCTGCTCCCTCCAGGCGAGCGGCTGGAGAGAACCTCCGCCTGGGCAGCAGACCAGGTCTACTTTGCCCATTTCGCCTTAAGCGACATATCAAATGACCAGTTCCACGCGTTCGAGCGTTTTTCGCGAGGGGCGGCCGGCCTGGCAGGAGCGGCGGGAGCGCCGCTATTCAGCGTCTGGCTGGACAACTGGCAGGTCGAGCAAATTGACAGCAGGACGTATCGGTTGCGGGCCGCTCAGAATGGGATCAGCCTTGAACTGGAGCTGAGGGACGAGAAGGGGCCAGTGCTGCAGGGCGAAAACGGGTTCAGCCAGAAGGGACCTGAGCCCGGCAATGCCTCATTTTACATCAGCCTGTCCCGCCTGGCGACCAGCGGCACGGTGCGGGCGGGCGATGCGGCCTTTACGGTTGAAGGACTGTCCTGGATGGATCACGAATTTGGCACCAGCGCGCTGGGCAAAGACCAGGTGGGGTGGGACTGGTTCGCGCTGCAACTGGATGACGGAAGCGAGCTGATGTTGTTCACTCTTCGGCGTGAAGACGGCAGCATCGATCCGTACTCGGGCGCAACGCTGATCGCCGCGGACGGCAATTCCCGCTGGTTGAGCTCCGCCGATTTCGAAATCGAGGTGGAGGATCATTGGACCAGCCCGCAGAGCGGGGCGCGATACCCGGCCGGCTGGACTGTCCGCATCCCGACCGAGGAAATCGAGCTCAAAGTCGATCCAGTGATGGCCGACCAGGAACTGCGCCTGATCTTCAACTATTGGGAGGGGGCAGTGAGGGTCAGCGGCACGAAGGGGGGCAGGCCGGCGGCGGGAGTCGGCTATGCCGAACTGACCGGTTACGCCGGATCCATGCAGGGGCAGTTTTGACAATGTTCTTACCGCGCAGGCTGGTGGGCGGAACAGGACTCGAACCTGCGACCCCATCCTTGTAAGGGATGTGCTCTAACCAACTGAGCTATCCGCCCGGCGGGGAAATTATACTCCAGATAAATTATTCTGTGCTACACTAATCGAGTTATCGAGGGAGGGCCTATGCGTTTTGTCCGCTATCAAATCGGCGGCAGCACGCCGCGTTACGGCTGGTATTACGAAGATGCCATCGGACCCATCGAGGGCTCCCCTTTTGGCGATTACCGCCGCCTGGATGCCGATCTCCCCATCGAATCCGTCCGCCTGCTGCCGCCGGTCGAGCCGAGCAAGATCATTTGCGTTGGGCGCAATTACATCGACCACGCCAGGGAGCATGGGGTTGAGGTCCCTGAAATCCCGCTTTTATTTCTTAAGCCGCCCTCGGCGCTGATCGGTCACATGGACGTGATCCTCCTGCCGCCGCAGTCCAGTCGGGTTGAGCATGAGGCGGAGCTGGCGGTTGTGATTGGGAAGCGCGGCCGCTGGATCCCGCCCGAGCAGGTTAACGAGCACATATTTGGCTTCACCATTGCCAACGATGTAACTGCCCGCGATCTACAGCGCAAGGACGGACAGTGGACGCGAGGCAAAGGTTTCGACACCTTCTGTCCGGTCGGACCGTGGATTGAAACCGAGTTAGATCCCTATGACATCTTGATCACCTGCCGGGTGAATGACGAAATCCGCCAGATGGCTTCTACCCGGGATATGGTTTTCAGCATTCAGCAGTTGATTGCCTTTATCTCTACGGTGATGACCCTGGAACCCGGGGATCTGGTATTGACCGGAACACCGGCCGGGGTTGGACCTCTCGAGCCAGGCAGCCGGGTGACCATCCAGATTGAAGGGATCGGGGAATTGGTCAATTTTGTGAAAGAATCCCCCTGACATATGACGGGTGAAAAACGGTTGGATGATGGTTAGTATTGACAAACCGCTAACAATGACTATAATGAGTACTAAGAACGGACAAGAACCAATTTGGTTATTGAAAAGGCCTATTAATAATCCAGAATGATTTAACGGCGGCGATGAACTGAGCCTTTTTATTTGGTCGCTTAGTCTGCTTTTTTGGGACAAATGCTCAGGGAGCCAGTAGCGAAACCGGCCTGTGCCGGTTTTTCCGTTTAATTCAGACCTTTATCGCGCGGAGGAGGGTATGGAAACCACAATCAACCCACAAGTTGGAGCCGACCTGGATGAATATTATGCCAGCGAGAGATCGCGGATTCTGGTGGTCGAAGATGACCAGGATACCGCTTTCTTGCTCAAACAGATCCTCCGCCACGCCGGATTCGACGTCCTATCCGCCATGAACGGCAAGGAGGCATTGACCAAGATCAACCTTAGTTTCCCGGATCTGGTTGTGCTCGACCTGATGATGCCTGAAATGGACGGGTGGGAAATGATTGACCGCCTGCGCCAGGTATCGAATACCCCTGTGATTATATTGACTGCCCTGTCCAGCAAGGAAAATACGGTCAACTGCCTGCAGCGCGGCGCGGACGATTACATGACCAAACCTTTTTACAGAGACGAAGTTGTAGCCCGGGTGAACGCTGTTTTAAGGCGTGCGCGGTCAACCCGCGATACCGGCCGCTTCGTTTTCCCGCAAATGGGTCTGGCGATTGACACGCAGACGCGCGAAGTCCGCCTGCGCAGCGCGAAGATCCAGCTGACCGGAAAGGAATTCAGCGTACTGCTCGTCCTGGCTAAAAATGCGCCGGAAATCGTCCATTATCAGAAGATTTCGCAGGCCGTCTGGGGCCGGGATTTTCCGCAGGCGCGCCAGCGGATCAAGTACCTGGTGTATTTATTGCGCCAAAAATTCTTGGAGGCAGATCCCGCAGCCGGAGAGATGATCGAAAATGTCGATCGATTGGGGTACCGTCTGCTGACCGGCGATTAACCCAAAGGATCAGTCGGATTGGAGCGGGCCTGGTGCGCCCGCTCTTTTCGTTTCATTCAGAAACCTTCAGCGATTATTGACAGAGTTTCGAGTTGTGGATAAGATCAACCCTTAGGCTGGCATCCCCCTTGCACACTTCTAGAACAGTGCTGATTACCATCCAAAGAACAGGTGAATTGTGAAACAAGTCAAGCCTATCTGGCTCATCGGTCTGGGAGTACTCGTTGTCACCGTTGGTTTAAGCGGTGTGTTTCAATCGGTAAAGAACCTGTCTGCTGATGAGGAGGATTTTGGGCAGCC